>Ga0209874_1000250_pt1 | contig 15112 bp, 13 predicted proteins | sample GWRWN1_20_30_FD_187216 | JGI IMG/M metagenome (GOLD analysis project Ga0209874, IMG submission 187216) | Riverbed sediment microbial communities from areas with no vegetation in Columbia River, Washington, USA - GW-RW N1_20_30 (SPAdes)... | ecosystem: Environmental > Aquatic > Freshwater > River... | reverse complement strand
CCTCCTTCAAATCGAATAGATCGCGGTAGAAAGCAGCAATCGCCGTTGGGTTCATCACCCGCAGTTTGATGTGATGGATGCGCCGCGGCTGTTCCCGTTGCTGCTCGACCTGCGGTGAGCTAGGCCGAACCGCATAGACGTCTCTACGGTTGTCCATTCCTTCCTGTGTGAGATCGAAGTAGTTGCCTTCCGGATCGTGGGCGCCGAAAGTGGCGAAGGGGCGGTTGGAAGGCCGCCTGAGTACAGCGACATCAGGATAATTCTTCTTGATGCGTGCGATTGCCTCTTCGGCGTCGTCCACATCGATGCCGAAGTGATGCAGCCCCGGTACATAGCCGGGTTTCCTACCGATCACCGTTACACCGACATAGCCGTCGCTGATACTGACTGCGTAATTCGTCCTGATCGCTTTTTCTTCTTCAGCGGAACCCGGTTTGGACCGTTTCATGCCAAGCACGGCCTCGTAAAACTTGGCCTCGCGGACGAAGTTTTCACTGACAATGGCGGCATGTTGAATTCGGGTGAGCATGAGACGGCCTCCTTCGTCGGCATTGTTCCAGACGTTCCAATCGTTCAAGTAGTTCAAAACGTCGAACGTGCTGAACGTGATAGTTTGAACCTCTTATACTCCTTGAACTTTTTGAACGACTTGAACGTTTTGAACGATAATTATTTCCCCGCGATTCGCTTAAAGAACCCTTCCTTCTCCAGCTCGTCTAAAATGCTTTCATCGAGGTATTTGTTCAAACTGGTTTCTAGTTTGGGATTTTCTTTCGCGACCAACTCCAGCGTGTTCTGCAATCCAGTGTGGGAGACTCGGGTTGGAAAAGAAAACTGCGGGGCAAAATACCGGTAAGTCTCCTCGAGCGCTGCCGGGTTATCCTGCTTCAACCTGTTCCTGAAAATCTTGATCCCTTTTTCCTTGTCGTTCATGAATTGATACGTGCCTTCGGCATAGGCTCGCATGAAACGCTTCACGACATCACGGTTATTCTGGAAAAACGATCGACGCACGGCGACAGCAGTCATGGGATAATCAGCCGATTTGAAGTCGTTCAGGTTGCCCAGCTCGTTCATGCCCATTCTAAGCGCTTCGCCAAGCTCAGGGTGAGAAAGCACCGTAGCGTCAAGCGCTTTCGCGGTCATGGCCGCAAGCCGGTTCGCGCCTCCCCCGGCCTGCAGAACCGCGACCTTCTCGCGCGGGATCTTCCACTCTTTGAGCAGCAGAGTGACAGCCAAATCGTTGGCGCCGCCGAATCCGACGATGCCGATTTTCTTGCCGATTAGATCCGCCGGTTTGCGAATTTCCTTTTGTGTCACAAGACTAAACGGAAACTTGTTCAGGGACCCTCCGACCAGCACCATATCCGCTCCCCGCATTACGGCTCGAATGTAACCCGCCGCGTCGACATGCGCGAAATGGATGCTCTCGCCGACGAGCGCCTGGATCTGGCGCGTGGTCCCGGGAACCAACACCACTTCGCCTTCTACCCCGTACTTTTTGAGCAATCCCAGATCTTGGACGGCCCACATCGAGACCTGAAAGCCCGCGAATCCGGCGTACCCGATCATGTAGCGTTCCTGGGCAAAACCGGTTGTTGGCAGAACGAGGAAAAACAGCACGAGAGCTATTAGTTTGCTCGACATTGTATCAACCCCTTCCGCTACCTCTTGTGAGTTATTGGTTCCGTGTGTTTGTCGTTTGATACTGGCTCTCGAGCTGCTTGATGTACTGCTTCCAGTCCGCCGCGGCGGGAACGAGTTCGGAATGCACCACCAGATCCGGGAACCGGTTCGAGCTCGCGTCCCTGATCACATGCTGCGGTTGGCGTCCCTCCCGCACATCTTTGATGGCGTTCAACAACAATTTGCGCGCGGCAATGATGGCCTTGTCCGAAGATACGGGATGCTCATGGGTTCGGTCTTGCACGGGGCCTTGACTCTCCGTGGCAAAGGCGTCGTGGGCTTGGAAGTTGATCCCCATGCCGGTGAAAGTCTTTGTCTTCATCGACGCACGGTCCTGCTGAAAGCGGTTGGCCGCGTTGCGCGTCAGCCGATAATCCGGTGTGAGCTCGGCGCGGCTTTTATTGCGCAGCTCGGCGTCCAGCGGCTTGGCTCGGCTGAACATGAAGATGTACTTCCAATGGTGAGTATCGTCGATGGGAACATGCCAGTGAACAGCATAGCCGTCTCCCACCGTCGAGCCGCCGAAGGCAGACAGGTTCGGCATGACGAAATTGGTGACCCTCAAATAGCGCTTATCCGGTCCGGCATTTCTCAGCGTGTAAATTCTCAGCCCAAAATCCTTAATTTCCACTTCGATAGTAGGAGCGATATCGTTTCCTAGCAAAGCGTTGTCTGTAGCATTACTCCCTGGCACAATCCGCTGCCGTGCGACTTGAGCCTCGCTTAAATATTGATGCAAGAAAGAAAGATGGACCGGGTCGATGTTTCCCTCGTTACTTTGGAGATAACTGCAATTGTGAAAAATCTTCACAACCGTTCGATATTCCTCGGGGGCCGTCAGAAAATCGTAATTGGGAATTAACGGCGGCTCTCCGGGACCCATGTAGGCAAGAATAATTCCGCCCGCCTCTCGGCACGGATAAGCGAGATGGCGAATCGTATCCCTATGCGCGCCGCCGCCCGGCTCCCCCGGCTGCTCCAGACAGCGCCCCTCAACATCGTAGAGCCAACCATGATAAAGGCACCTGAGCCCCCCATCCTCGACTCGTCCATAACTGAGATCCGTTCCCCGATGGGAACAATGCAGTCCCAAGAGCCCTGGACGGCCCTGGTCATCGCGGAATAGAACCAGCTCCTCGCTGAATATTTTCACTTTGATAGGGGCTCCGCCCTTGGGCAGCTCCTCAGACAAAGCAACGGGCTGCCAGTACCGCCGCAGCAGCTCGCCGCAGGAGGTTCCCGGACCGATTTGGGTGAGTAAATTGTTTTCTTCCACGGAGATCATAGTTAAAGGGAATACTACTTCGTCATTCCCAGGGCAAGTTCGCTATTGGCAAGGGCCATCTAATGCCTCGGATCGTCGAAAACTTCCTCCTCTCCCGCCAGCGGAAGCGGAACATTATTTTCCGTGCAGTCGCTTGAAGAATCCGTCGTCTTCCATGCTCTTCAGCAACGACAAATCGATGAAGTCCGCGGCTTTCTTCCCTTTCAGGTGCGGGAAAGTGTGACTTAAATCTTCGATGTCGTTCTGAATCGCCTCTTCCTTTGGGAAGGGTCGTGCTGGAATCGTGCCGAGCAAGTAGTTCTTGTGCATGGACTCGAGCAGTTTAGGATCTTCGACCTTCAAATACTTGCGGTAGATGCGCAGGGCCACCTCCTTGTTCGTCCGGCCGATCCATGTCCCTTCGGTGAGCGCCATCAGAAACGCCTTGAGCTGCCGGGGGCGTTCCTTCAAGAGTTGACGACTGGTCGCGATGTCGCTTCCCGTGGTGTAAACGCCGGCGTCATATAAGTCGGCCAGCACCGAGAACTTCATTCCTCTGGCCGCGAGCTGAAGGAGATTATCCTCCGTGCCCAAGGTAGCATCGATTTTTCCTTGCACCAGCATAAGCAGACGGCGGTCCGACTCGCTGATGCCGGTGGGAATAAGCTGCACGTCTTTACCGGGGATGAGTCCCAACTTCGGCAGCAGGCGCTGGAGCGCATAGTCCGTTCCAGCTCCGATACGACTCGATCCGATGATCTTTCCCTTCAATCCTTGAACTGTCGTGATCGACGGATGCGCGACCAGTTTGTACGCGATGTGTCCCAAGCTAGCGACAATCACCAGCGGCGCCCCCCGCGCTGCCGCGCCCACGGCCGACGAGCCCGAGGCGGCAATGATATCCACGCTGCCGCCGAGCAGCGCATTAACCGAAGTGACGCCCGATGCAATGTAGATAAGGTTGCCGTCCAGATCATATTTTTCAAAGAGCCCTAAATCCCTCGCTATCCACAGAGGCGCGCGTGTCGCAGAAACCGAAGCGTAAGAAATCGTAAATGAATCAAGCTTCTTTTCCTGCGCATCTAATGTGGGAACCAAGAGGAAAGGAAAACTGCTAAAGAACAAGAAGGCGGCGAGCGAAAGCTTAAGATTTCCCGTGGGAAAAAGCAGGTGCGAGCCGGTGTCGGTCCGGTTTCCTCCCCCTCGACGGGGGAGGGCGATTTTCTTTGCACCCCTATCCCTGCCTTCCCCCGTCGAAGGGAGAAGGTGTTTAGCACCGCGCTCCGCTAACCAGTTGCTTCCAAAAAACTTTGACAATGACATCAGTAATGCTCGCCTTCTCTCAAGGTCCGGATGCCGGCGCGAATCTCCGCTTTCGATTTGACTTTATGCTTGTACAAAAGAAATGGCCAGGCGCGATAGGGATTTTCCAACCGAGCGTTGTTGCGACCTCGACCCGCGTCGGACATCGGTTTAACTGTCGCGATGCTCATCATCAGGAGCTGATCCTGGCAAGCCCGTTCGAGTTGAATCGCTGATAGACAAGTCCCTTCAATACCGGGTCCCACTACGACGACGCCGTGCGCGCGGAGAAAAACCGCATAATGCGGTCCCAAAGCATCCACCATGCGCTGCGCGAGGGTGAAACTATTGATGCCGCGGCTTTCGGGAAATATCGGTACGCCGTCGGCAAAGAGTCTGGCCTCTCTGTTGAACGGAATCAACCCGCTATCAAGCAAGCCGACGAGAATCGAATAGCGCGCATGGCAGTGAATCACGCTTCCAACGTCCGGCCGGGAGCGGTAGACCGCGGCGTGGATTGGCGTCTCGGACGGAACCGGCCCCTTCCCGGCAATGCGTTTACCCTCAAAGTTCACGGTGCAAATATCTTTTGAATCGGCCAGCACTCCGGCGAATCGAGGATTGATGAGAAACGTCTTTGTTCCAGGAATTCGCGCGCTCAAATGACCCGACCCGGAAAGCACTCCCTCACCTGTAATGACCTGCAAACCGTCCACCAGTCGCCGCTTCAGATTTGGGATTTTCGATGCTTCGGCGGAGTCTTTTCTGAGCACTGCCGAAGGGCTCCGCACACGTTTTGGATTTGCGATTACCCACCTCCACGAGAATTATCGGCTTACTAACACGCGGGTCTATTCGCGTCAACGTACCTCTTTTCGATGGACTCAATGTGATTGACAGCCCACAAGCACTCTAATAGAGCATAACAATATACCATGAAATACCTGCGCATCTGGCTTCGCGTCAAACTTCCAGAGAAAGAATTGGCCCTCCTGGCACAAGAAGCTCCCGACTGTGAGCTACAGCAGCATGACGACGACGCCATCGACCCGCAATCGCTGAGTGAAGTCGACGGAGTATTTACCGAAGAGCCACTGCCCGATACGCTTGTGCAACAGATGCCGAACCTCAAGTGGCTTCACGTGACCCGCGGCGGGTTGAACACCTATTTGACACCGACAATAAAAGCCCGCCCGATTCAAGTCACTGGATCAAAGGGCATCCATGGCACGGTGTTTTCCGAGTTCGCTCTTGCCTGCATCTTGGCGCTGGCGAAGAAGTTGCCGGAATGCATAGATGGGCAAAAGCAAAGGAAATGGCAAAAGCTCGCGCCAGTGGAAGTCGCAGGGAAAACCCTCGGTATTGTGGGTCTAGGCACCGCCGGCACCGAGTTGGCCCGCAAGGCTAAAGCGTTGGGTCTGCGAGTAATCGCGACCAAACGGACGCCAACACCAAAGCCCAACTATGTCGATGAACTGGGGACCCCCGAGTTTTTGCCCCAGCTTCTTTCCGAGTCCGACTTCGTTGTGCTCTTGCTGGCATCGGTTCCATCAACCGTTGACATTCTTGGCGCCAAAGAACTCCGGTCGATGAAGAAGAGTGCCTATCTAATCAACCTCACAGGTGGCCAAGCGATAGAGGAGAAGCTGCTGCTACAGGCGTTGAAAGAAAACTGGATCGCCGGCGCCGCGCTGGACGCGTTCGCGCGCCAGCCTCTGCCGGAAGATTCGGAGCTCTGGAATCTGCCCAACGTTATCCTTAGCCCGCGCATCGGCGGACTGACGGAGCAAAAGTGGTCGCCGCTGTTGCCGATCTTCGTCGATAATCTGAAGCGCTTCATTGCGGGAGAGCCGCTGCGCAACGTGGTCGATAAAGAGCTAGGCTATTAAACTTTTTGAACGGCTTGAACGATTTGAACATTTTGACCGGCTTCAACCGTTCAAGGTTGACGGCCTAAATCTGGTTGTCGCCACTATAGTTCTGTAGTAGATTCGGACTCAAACAAGAAGGGAGAATAAAGCTATGGCATCGATTCTTTATTTGGGAACAGACGAAGGCGTGGTCACGCTTAAGAGCGAGGATGGCCGTTCTTGGAAAATAGAGCATCACGGGCTCAAAGATTGGCAAGTCCCTGAGGTTGCCGTCTCACCATCGGCACCTAACAAAGTGTTTGCCGGAACGCGCGGCGACGGTGTTTGGCTGAGCGAAGATTTCGGCGCTACCTGGTCGAAACCCTGCTACGGCAAGCGGGGCCCCGGCAAAGTTCGCTGCCTCACCATCGATCCCCGCGATCCCAACACGCTCTACGCGGGCACCGAGCCCATCGATGTCTTTATCAGCCGGGATGGCGCCAAAAACTGGAAGCGACTCGACTCGGTGTGGAACATCCCTTCGGTATCAACCGTCACCTATCCAGTGGCCACCGTCGAGCCCCATGTACGTGACATTACCATTGATCCCAAAGAACCCAACACCATTTACGTCGCGCTGCAAGTGGGTTACATGATCAAGACCAAGGACGGCGGCGCGACTTGGGAGCTGTTGAATAAAAATCTCGATTGCGATGTACACACTATCGTCTTGCATCCCGAGGATAGCAACAAGATCTTCATCGCCACCGGCGGCCACGACTGCCGGGCAGGCAAGGCTCCAGGTCGCGCGCTTTACTTTAGTAGCGATGGCGGAGAGAACTGGGCGCCGATGGCCGCAGAGTTCAAGGAGGAATATTCAGTCCCGCTAACGATACACCCCAAAAGACCCAATGTTATTTATTCCGCGGTTGCCAACGGACAGCCGGGACAGTGGCGAAAGCGTGCCTCCGGTGCGGAAGCGTTCCTCATTCAGTCGATGGACGCTGGCAAGAGCTGGAAAAAGCTCGACGGCGAAGTTTCAAGAGCTAACCAGAGTTTTGTGGAAGCCTTTGCTTTTGACCCGGCTAACTTCGATCACATGTACGCAGCGCAGCAAAACGGTGACCTTTTCGGCAGCGAAGATAGTGGCAGTAGTTGGTTCAAACTGAACGTGAAAGCGCCGCATGTCTCCGACATGAAGGCAGCTCACGCGTAAGAACGGTTACGCGTCTAGAGTTTCGAGTTCCGGGTTTCTGAATTCCTAACTCGAGACTCCAGACTCGAAACCCGAGACTAAAACTATGGCAAAATTGATCGGCTGCCTGGCGATGTCCCATGCGCCGCAGCTCATGCTCAACCCTGATCATTGGGGCTTACTCAACAACCGCGAGAAAGAGCGGCTACCCGATAAACCGGAGCTGGATCGCGAAACGGCAGAGGTGAAATGGGCCAAGTGGAACGGCTGCATGGAAGCCATCGCCAAGCTGCGCCAAAAGCTCGAGGCTTTCGATCCCGACGTATTGATTGTGGTCGGCGATGATCAACACGAGAACTTGGTGGACGACAACATGCCGCCCTTTTCCATCTACATGGGAGAGGAAGTCGAGGCCAGCGCCAGCCTGAGATACCTAAATCAACCCAAATCTGAGAATCGCACAAAGTATCGGGTCGAGGCGAAGCTGGCCGGAGCCCTCGTCGCCGGTTTAATGGACGAAGGGTTCGACCCGGCGTATTCGAAACGCACGCGCTACGACGGCGGGCTCGGTCATGCCTTCGCGCGCGTGCTTAAGTTTCTTACGCCCGACGCCACCCGGCGCATCATTCCCGTGATGGTGAACACTTATTATCCACCGGCACCGTCAGCCCATCGATGCGCCCAATTCGGCGTCGCGTTGGCGAAGCTGATCGACCGTTTCCCAAGCGCGGATCGAGTCGTCGTGATCGGCTCCGGGGGACTCAGCCACACCAAGATCGACGAGCAATTGGACGAGAGATTTATTCGAGCGCTGCAGCACAATGAAACGGATTACATGAGTGCGATGCCTGCCTCGGTCTTAGTTGAAGGGACCTCGGAGATTCGCAACTGGATCGTCACCGCCACGGCGGCGAATTGCAGCGGCACGATGGTCGATTACTTCCCGCTCTATCGCACTCGCACGGGTGTCGGTTGCGCCATGGGCTTTGCTTATTGGCAGCTAAATTAATCGCGCGGATCTTGCAGTCCAAAACATCGGTCTTTCCTCGCGTTTAGATTTTTCTTCGAATGACCGACGAACCTTCCCCCTCGGACCCGAAAGAAATCGGTCGTCTCGCTGCCTTTCGCTATCGGGATTTCAGACTTTTTTGGATCAGTCTTTTTGTTTCGAACATCGGCACCTGGATGCAGATGACCGCAACCAATTGGTTGCTCTATCAACTGACAGACTCTCCGGTTCAGTTGGGACTCAACGGTATCTTCCGCGCCATCCCAGCCATAGGCTTCGGGCTCATCAGTGGTACCTTCGCCGATCGCTACGATCGCCGGCGGCTCATGCTCTGGACACAGCTTCTTCTGGGTCTACTGGCGCTGGGCCTCGGCGTATTGGATCACTCCGGTAACGTTCAAGCCTGGCAGATCTACGCGTTTACCTTTGTCAGTTCCACGGTCGGCTCCTTTGATGGTCCCGCCCGTCAGGCCTTGTTTCCTTCCCTGGTGCCGCGCGCCGTTCTCCCCAATGCGGTGGCGCTCAATTCATTGTTATGGAAAGGTGCGGCGCTGCTCGGGCCGACTCTGGGTGGCGTCGCCATCAGCCTCATGGGTACCGCCGGCGCGTTCTACGCCAATGCGGCGAGTTTCCTGGTTGTCGTTGTCGCGCTTTTACTGATGCGCACCTCGGCATCTGCGCGCCAAAGACACCATGATTTTTCGAGTGAAACGAAGGCGGGGTTTTCCTATATCATCTCGCGACCGATCATTCTGGGCGTGATGATCATGGAAGGCGTCTCATCCGTCTTCGGTTTGGACAACGCGATGCTGACCATCTTTGCCAGCGATATCCTGCACGTGGGCGCCGGCGGGTTCGGACTCTTGCAGTCGGCGCGTGGTCTCGGTGCCGTCATCGGCTCGAGTCTGTTCATCGCCATGGGCCATCGCTCGGATCAGGGGAAAATTCTTATTACTTCGGCGATTCTTTACGGTATTGGCTTCGCCCTTTTCGGCCTTTCTAATTGGTTCGTGCTCTCTCTAGCACTGATCGCGTTCGTCGGCGTGACGGACACCATCTGGTCCGCCTGCCGCAGTACGATCCTCCAACTGATTACGCCGGAAAGTTTCCGCGGCAGAGTGATGGGAGTGTTTCAGTTGAGCAACCGGGGGCTTCATCCTTTGGGTCAGACGGAGACCGGATTGGTCGTACCGCTAATGGGAGCGCCGGCGGCAACCTTTTTCGGTGGGCTACTGGTATTCGTCGTAACGCTGATCACCGCTTGGCGGGTGCCTGAAATACCGAAGTTCCACTGGAAAGAAACGGACGATCGCCGGGCCGAGCGAAGTGTGGCGGAAGACGAACGAGCGACGGGTTAATTCCAAGGAGTTCATAAGTAAGTAGACATGCGGCGACCAAGGGAACGAGTCCTAGAGAGCGCGGGCACGCGGGTGTGAAGGTTGCTCTTGGCTAGCCTATGGGAATAACCGGTAGTGGTTCAGTCTGAATCGTGGAGCCTAATCTAAGACTGAACCACATTATATTCCTTTCTATGCAGCCAGTTTTTCCCAGTGATCTTTTTTTAGACTGAAGAGTGACAGCTGCGGACCGAGGCGCTCCTCGGCCATGGCCAGCACGACCTGTCGCAAATGTTCACCGTCGCTTGCTACGGCAGCAACCGCGCGCGCCAGCTTATCGGTGCCCGGGCTTACGCTCTCGATCTTGCCATTTTCAACTCGGGATAAGTGAGCCGGATCCACTCCGATCAGCGCCGCAAATTGCTTGGCGGCGATCCCCGCGTTCTTCCGCAAAAAACGGATCTCTTTCCCGTAGAGCAGCTCCTTTTTTAACATCAGATCCTGCGCGATCGCCTTGTGCAGCGCGGCGATCTTCGGGATCACCGGAACCTCGACGTGGCACTGACGGCACTCGCGTACCTCGATGCCGACTAACAGCACGTTATCCAATCCACTGAGCTCATAGCGATACGGCCGCTCTGGCGTCGTTTTTCTCGTTACCATAGTGCCGCCGCAAAGCTGGCACTTATTCCTTTCGATTTTCCTGTCCATGTGAACCTCCTTCCCACGCTAGGCGCAAGGCTCACCCAAGCAGGCTCATTGGTTAATGATCAGATGACTGTTAATTATCAACAGACCACCACTTGCCCCGGAGCGGCGCGGTGCAACGTGCTACGCTAAAATGCTAGCGTAACGACAGTGGCAAGTAAACGCGGTGTGCAACGCCGTTGCATACGCGGCGGGAACGGGAGTTTCATAGATCCCTATACACCAACGGTTTATCGAGCTTGACCAGCTCTCCGACGGCTCTTGGGGTGGACGGAGCGATAGTCTAGAAGGCAGAGGCCCATTGACTGCGACCGGAAGGATTCGGCGACATGTCCGTTGTCCGGATAAAAATGAACTCCCTAATGATTCACCGAAGGCAATCACGCCTCTCTCGGCCAGAGGGTGATACCTTCGGACTTGAGTTCCAGATAGATCTTTTCACCGGCTTTGAGATGCCGCGAGGCGGGGGAGACCAAAACTCGTGTTTCCGAGCCCAGCGCGACGGTGTATTCATAACGGTCGCCGAGAAATTGGGCTGACTGAAGATTCGCTGGGACCATGTTTAACTTGCCTTCAGGTGCCTTGGCCCATAGTTCGACTTGTTCCGGGCGGATCGCGACCATCACGGGCTGGCCGACTTTGGGCAAACCGTTGCCGGAAGTCGAAAGATTTGTTCTCTGAATAGATAGCGGAGAAGCGTCAAACTGCTGAATCGCCACACTAACTTGCTGATCGCCGACTCCGAGGATCTTTCCCGGGAGAAGAAAGGTCTTGCCCAAGAAATCCCGCACAAACGGCGTCGCCGGATGATAGTAGACCTCTTCCGGACTGCCTACCTGTTCCAGTTGCCCCGTCTTCATGATGGCGATGCGATCGGAGAGGCTCAGAGCTTCAATCTGGTCGTGGGTAACGAATACGACGGTGACGTGGACCCGCCGTTGGAGCGCTTTCAATTCTCGCCGCATCTCCTCGCGCAGTTGCGCGTCCAGGTTGCTGAGCGGCTCGTCGAGAAGCAAAACTTTCGGCGAGAAAACCAACGCACGGGCGAGCGCAACCCGCTGCTGCTGCCCGCCGCTGAGCGCGGGAGCTTGGCGATCTTCCAAGCCCGCGAGCCCCACCAACTCCAAGACCTCGGCGACTTTTTTTTCGGCTTCTCTGCCTTTAATACCGCGCAGCTTCAACGGATAGACGACATTCTCAAAAACCGTCATATGCGGCCACAGGGCGTAGGATTGAAAGACCATGCCCATATCGCGTTTCTCCGGCTTGACGAAAAGCCTCTGACTTTCAGAGGCAAGGCATTTGTCTCCAAGATGAATCTCTCCGCCGTCGGGCTTCTCCAATCCTCCCACTAGTCGGAGGGTCGTGGTTTTGCCGCAACCGCTCGAGCCCAACAGGGTAAAAAATTCTCTCTCACGAACCTCGAGATTCAGCCGGTCGACGGCGACGACACGATCAAAAGTCTTAAAAAGATTTTGAATGCGCAAGAAACTCACTGGTCCGTCCTTGCCAATCCAATGAGAAACGAAGATCGAAGATCGATGATTGAGGATAGCAATATTGAAATTCGATCCCTTCGACGGCGCTCAGGACAGGCTTCCATCCTCGATCCTCTATCCTCGACCTTCTTTAGTGTCAGTCAGCGCGGATGCCCACCTTCAGTCCAAAAGACCTGGCGATCAAAGCCACACCCAAGGTCAGAAGCGTGATATAGATGACGGTAATACTGGCAACCTCGCGATAGCCCGCCGCAATTTGATCCAAAGCTAGGAGCGATAGTGTCCGGGTTTCCGAGGTGGCCAGTAGAATGATGCTCGAAGCATTCTGCGAAGCAAATGTGAATTTAAGCACCGCCACCAACACCATGGTCTGCGCCATCAGCGGAAAGACCACTTGAAAATAGGTGCGCCAAAACCCGGCGCCCGACATGCGCGACGCCTCTTCCAGTTCATTACCCAACTGGACAAAGTTGGCCTTGAGGATTTGGGTCGACAACGTAATTCCACCCAAGACCAAAGCGATCACGAGCAGAACGATAGTGCCATAGAACGGGCGAAAGAACGGGGTGCCGAGAAACATCCAAAGCAGGCCGAGACCGGAGAGCACGCCCGGAATAGCCGACGGCAACCAACAGATCGAATCGAGCGCTCCGCGCCCGGGAAGCTTCGTGCGAACCAGAACGTAGCCGACCAGCGAGAAGAAAAATGCGCCAAAGGTGGCCGCGCTCACAGCGATAATCAACGTGTTTTGGAGCCCCTGGAGAATGCGCGGATCGCTGAGCGCCATCCGCCAGTATTCGATGGTCCAGGTTTTGGGTAGATTGAAAAAGCCAAACCGTGTCATGAAGCTGCCGCCGAAGACGCTTAGGAGCGGCACGACATCCAAGAGAAAGACAACGAAGCCAACGAAAATCGTCGCCGGAATGCGCCAGGCGCCGAGATCGATGATCTTCGGTTTGAATTGACCGGTGACGGTGGTGAACTGCCGGCGGGAGATGAGCCGGCGTTGGATTGGAATAAAAGCAACGAGAAAGATGAGAATCACGCTGCCCAGCGCTGCGGCCTGGTTAACCAGCGGCGGCTCCTGCCGCGCCAGGTCGACAATCTTGGTCGCATAGACGTAAAAGCCCCAGGGCACGCCGAGCAAAAGCTCGGTTTCGAAACTGCTGAAGATGCGGATCACGCTGAGCAAAAACACCACGACGATGACCGGCGTCATTGCCGGCACGGTGATACGCAGCATGGTTGTAAGCGCGTTGGCTCCGGACATGCGGCTCGCCTCTTCCATGGAGGCGTCCATGCGCCGGAAGGCCGGCGTCATCAGCATGACTTTAGTGGAAATGCCATTGGCCATGACGTGCGCCCAGATAATTCCCCAAAAGGAATAGATGTCGAAGTTCAGTCCACTGAGGAAGGGCATGCTACGCAGCCAGTTGTTGATCAAGCCCGTGCTTGGATCGAGCAGCAACATCCAGCCGAAGGTGGTCGCCAGATTGGGCAGAAAAAACGACACCCAAAAGCCGAATTCAAAGGCGTTGGCAAAATAAATATTCGTCCGTGCCAGCAACCAGGAGAGGAAAATACCGGTCGGCAGGGCAATCACCTGCAAGGCAATGCCGATTTTCACGCTGTTCCAAAGAGAGCGCCAAATACCGGGTTCATTAAAGGCATCTTTCCAAGCCTTGAGCCCGTACACAGGGGGTTCGGCGATGGTCGCAGTGTTAAAGCTGTTGATGAGGATCAGTATCAGCGGATACAGGACATAAAACCCCATGAAGCCGATGAGCACGGCCATGAGGAGCGTACCGCCGTCCAGCGGCGGCAGCCAGGTGCGGGAGACGCCTTCTACCCTAACGGTTTCTGTTTTGGCCATGCCTTACAAGCCTCCATGAGCCTGCGCGTTTTTAGCGCGTAGAAGGGTGAATTTCAAGACTAAAAAACCCCTTGATTCAGAAGTTGCCGGGCCCCTCACTTAGCTTCCGGCACCTCATCCGCGTCAAAATCAATCACGATCTCCCAGCCGTGACGGGAAAAAACTCGATGCGCCGCTTCGGTTCCTTCGAGCTTGAGGCCAAGTTGCTCTGCCATCTTAAGCGCATTCCCCGTGCGTCCGGAACGCAGTCTAAGTCGGTGTTTTTTCTCGCCGTGGTTGAAAACGTTTTTGACGAGTTCGTCCAAGCGCCTAATCTTGCGCGAATTCCATAAGCCACTGGCGCTGCTCGGACGTTTCTGGAACAGAACATCCCCGTCCTTCGCTAACGCGCAGGAAAGCTGCATCTGGAACGATACCAGAGAGAACCAAAAGACAGGCCGCTATCAATGCCGACCTGCCGATCCCTTGCCGGCAGTGAATGGCAACGCTCTTGCCTTCCACCAAGAGCTTGGCCAGCTTCTTCACGAAATCCAAAGTATCCTTTCGTGATGCGGGAACGCTTCGATCAACGATCGGGAACGACCGGAAGTCTATGCCATATGCCTCACACAAGGGGCTTTCTTGGGCAAGATCTAGGTCAGCGACTTCATCGCTCGTGAGCAATGAAACAATCACGTCTACGCCAGATGCCCGCCATCCCCGTACTTCGTCTTCGAGCCAATCTCCACCACGGGGTCGGGGTAAAATGGCTAATCTACCTTGCCATGGTCCTTCTATCCAGTAGAGTTCCGTTCTCATGGTGCCTTCTTAAAGAATTTAATTTTTGGCTATGATCTCTCGTGGCAGCGCATCGACATCAAATCCACGATCTCGAAGTATCTTGATACGATGATGGCCATCAATGATCATTCCATCGGGCCTAACCTTGAGCGACCCGGGTTGTCCTGGTTTCAGCGAGTTCATGATCTCTTGGTTCGTTAATTTATCCAACTGGCCAAGCTTCGCTTGGCTGAGAGAAATATCGGAATGTAATGATTTGAGAGGAGGTTCACTCACGAGCGATCCTTGGGTTGGCCGTGACTCCGAAATCCCTTTTCTCCACCTACGATGGACTGATCACTAACATACCTCGCAGCCGGAATCCCTTCCTCTCAAAACTTGTCCTGAACCCTTCGGATGTACTCAGGATAAACTCCTGTGAAGGATCTTACTTCACTTGATCAACTTGTTCGCCCTGGCGAGCACCTCCGGTGGAATCGTAACGCCGATCTGCTTCGCCGTCTTGAGGTTGATGATCAGCTCGAACTTCGTCGGCTGCTCGACAGGCAGGTCGGCCGGCTTGGCTCCCTTCAGGATTCTGTCCACGAAATATGCGACGCGCCGGTAGCT
>Ga0209874_1000249_pt1 | contig 15160 bp, 18 predicted proteins | sample GWRWN1_20_30_FD_187216 | JGI IMG/M metagenome (GOLD analysis project Ga0209874, IMG submission 187216) | Riverbed sediment microbial communities from areas with no vegetation in Columbia River, Washington, USA - GW-RW N1_20_30 (SPAdes)... | ecosystem: Environmental > Aquatic > Freshwater > River... | reverse complement strand
GTAGTCGTTGCCGATGAGCCACGGGGCCTTCAGCTTGAGAATGCTCTCCGCCTCCTTCAACAACTCCACCTCATCAGAACGATATCGGTTGACCACCAATGACACCTGCGTTCGTCCCTCAACCGAATGCTGTAGATGCTGGACGAGTCGTTTGGCCCGGCGGATCGATGGGACGCTGAGGGTAGTCACCACCAGGATATGGGACGACAGGTCTAACGCTTCCTGAATGCTGGGATTGATACGATTGCCGCAATCCAGAACCACACATCCGAACATCGATCGCAACAGACCGATGGTGTGCAGTATACAGCCCGGTGGGGGCGGAGCCTCCCCCGCGTCTTGATAGCCGGAGGACAGAAGATGCACGCCGCTCTTATGCTTCACCAACATGCTCTGCAGTATCGTCTGGTCCAGTCGCGACAGGTCTTGTGCGAGTTCGCGGATCCCCCGAGTAGCCGCCAGATCGAGAAACAGGGCGAGGTCATCGCTCTGAAGATCGAGATCCACCAACGCGACCGACTGCTGCCGCCCGGCTTTCTGGAGCGAGGCAGCCAAATTCAGCGCAACTGTGCTCGTCCCCACGCCACCCTTTCCGCCAATGACGCTGAAGACCATGCCGATGTTCGTTTCTTCGCTCTGGTCCCGGGCGGCCGCGCGCAACTTGATTCGTTCCAACGCTTGATCCAGATCCCGCTGCTGAATCGGCTGGGGGAGAAACTCCTTCACGCCGAGGCGGATGGTCTCGAGCAGGAGCTGAGGCTCCGTTCTGGTGGCGGTCAGCACGATCTCCGTGTGCGGAGCGGTTGCTAGAATATTCCTGATGCCCGTGAAGGTGCGTTCAGGCTTATTTTCATCCAGTTCAATGATGCAGACGTCGGCAATGCCGGCTGCACGGCTCTGCTTGAGCAGGAACTCTCGATGGGCAGCCAGCGTAACTTCAAAAGCCTGCCGCACATGGTCGTCCCGACACTCTACGGACACTGTCATAAAATTGGCCACGATCAGCTCCTCTTCAGCAGTGAACTTCCACCGTCTCTACTGGACCAACCCGGGGATGGATCCGAGTGTTCCAAACGACGCGCCCCCGCCTCGCCCCCCATCCACCAGTCCACATTGGACGATGGCATCGACGAGCTGACCGGCGGGCGGGGCCAAAACCTGGGTGATGGTGGTTGTGGCATAGCCCACAATCATCATCGGGCTATTCGGATTGGAACAGTCCGAGGACTGGTACACGGGGACCAGGACGGTCCAGGTATTCGGGTTTCCGTCACCATCGGTGCCTTTCTTGGCGTCGAACAAATTCTGAAGAAACTTGAGGTCGGAGGCGACATTGCCACCGATAAAATTCAGTTCGGTGCTGCCGGCTTGGGTCCCTGGTGTCGTGTAGGTCGGCGGAGTCGGGATTAAACCATTGATGATGTTCTTTAAAGTGTTCGCGTTGGGTGGGCTGTCCAGGAACGTATGCCACCCGGCGCATCCGACGGGGCTGTTGGTGGGATAGAATCGAATCGGCTGGTTGCACCCAAAATTTGTGAACCATTGTGAAGAAATCCCAAACGGCACATCCAGTTGGCCCGGTAAGGTTGAGCCGGTTCCGGTGAGCGCGGCAGTCGCGAGGGACGTCACACTGACCGTGTTTATGCCAATCATTCCAGCCAGGAATGTGGTAATCGGGCCGTTTGCGGACCCATCCCGTCTTGCCGTCACGCTGACGGCGTCTGGGGTGGCCGGGGTTTGAGTAAAGGTTTTGGCGACCGAATCCCAATCCCCGATTCGGATATCCCCCGGGTCAATCGTAATAGAGACGCCTCGCGCATAGTTTGCCGTCGCGACGTTTTCCACGGCCGTAGTGATCGGGGTGGGATCGCTCAGGACAAAATTCTGCTGCTGGGCCATTGGCAAGGGAGGCGGCGTGCCGTTCGGCCCGCCGGCATACAGGACGCCGAGTTCACGAGCCCCGGCTAGCGCGGCCGCGTCGGCCACATTGTGTAGTTCGTTCTTTGCCACCAATGCCTGCCCCGCGTCAATGGTCAGGACCGCGAGTGAAAGGAGCATAGAAGCGCTGACCGCCGCCGTTACGGCCGTCACTCCACGCGAATCACTCCATAATGCCAAGATTTGTGACGTGAGCTGTTTCATTCGTGCCTCATCACGGTTTGAGCGGTTAAGTTAATAGACGACGGGACGCCGGAGAACCTAGGTAAGACGAGAAACTGATAATTATAGGTGACGGTGACGGTGAGGGGATTGGGGAACGTCCCTCCTGCTCCGACGACTGTCACGGTGACCAGTGAGGGATTGATGCCGGTGCCCGTAAGATAGTTGTTGACCACAGTCTGAATGTCCGAGACGGAGGGCTTGGGAGTGTTCTGAACGATTCCCGCCCGAGCTCCTTCCCTGCTTGCATTGGTCAGCACTTCCTGGGAATAAAATGCCAGTCCAAATTCGATGGTGCCGAAGAGGATCAAAATCAAGACGGGCAGCAGAAGCGCAAACTCGACGGTCGGCCCGCCCCGCTCATCACACCACCAGACGCAAGACATGCTGTCCCCTACTTGGTCTGGACTCCTGCTGAGACCATGGATCGTCCCATTTCCGCATCCGGTTTTTCAAAGCTCTTTCGATAGGTATCCACCGCGATGGCTGCGGCGTTGGCATCCAGCCCGGTGACCGGATCGAGATTCATTTCAGCCTCAGGGTTGAGTATCTGGTTGTCTCGAGCCAGGTAGTAGGCCGTCCCAGTGTTCGCACCGAGCGTGGTCGGGCTACACCCGCTTACGGCAAATACGATGAGGCTTGCTGCGCCGAGTAGTGCGAGAGCTATATGACGCATATTGTTCTCCTTGGAAAAGTGACTGGTACCTTGTGTTTCCACCTCACGGGACGATGTGACCGAAGACTCCTTCCATCCGACCATAGCTTCGGCTCCTGCTGCGTGATACTGACTCAGCCGCCGGAGACATCAGGCCTCGGCTCCCTCCGAACCCGCCCTTCTCAGCCATGCCCAGGAAAAAGAATTCAAAATCGTTTGCCTCAACGAAGTAGTCAGTCGGAAGCGTTTGAGCTGTCATGTCCAGCGGTTTAACGAGGTGGGGGGTGACGATGATCACCAGCTCGGTTTCGGTCTTTTGGAAGGAGGAGCTTCTGAACAACGCGCCCAGGATGGGAACGTCGCCTAAGAAGGGAAACTTGCTGATCGATTCGCGCATATTGTCCCGCAGGAGACCTCCAATGGCGAAGCTCTGCCCATCGGCCAGCTCAACTACCGTGGACGCTCGGCGTGTAGTGATGGAGGGAACGATGAAACCCTGGATTCTCAAGGCATTTGAAAAATCAAGCTCCGACACTTCTGGGGCGACCGTGATCCCAATATGCTTGTCACTGTGGACGTTCGGCGTGAAGGTCAACCCGACTCCGAATTTCTTGAACTGGACCGTGACGATGCCGAACACTTGTGGAACCGGGATAGGAAACTCGCCACCGGCTAAGAAGGCCGCTTCCTGCCCATGGAGCGCCACCAATGTCGGCTTCGCCAGCACCTTGACCAGATTTTGCGTGGCCAGAGCGTCGATAAACGCGGTCCAGAAGAGATTGCCGACACCGGATCCGAAGACACCGGTGATGGTCTGGTTGACTGTTTGATTGATCTCCGAAAGGGTAGGTCCCGTTTGCGTGAAGGTGTTGAGATTGGTCAGGTTACCCAACAAGGTGATTCCAAAGGAGTTTGGACTTGTATAGGTGATATTAAATCCCAAGCGCCGGAGGAGTTCGCGACTCATCTCTGCCACGCGGACCTCCAACATGACCTGCTGCACGCCACCGACCTGAAGCATATTGACCACCTTTTTGGGGGCGTAGGATTCCGCCATCTCCAACACCGCTGGCAGCGCGGATGCGCTGGACACAGTGCCCGAGAGCGTGATCCGGTCGTGACTGGACGCGACCTTTATTTCTTTTTCATCTGGCAGATTTTGGTGAATGTCCTCTTTCAGCCGGCTCAGGTCCGGAATGACGGCCACATCAATAATCGAGAAGATGTGTTCATTGTCTTGCCAGAGCGTAAGATTCGTGACACCGACCGACCTACCGTTCAGGTAAATCTGGGTCGGGGAGAGTATCACAGTGTCGGCCACCTCTGGATTGGCCAACGACGCCCGCTTGATCGGCACCGGTGAATCCAGCACTCTGGATTTTCCAACGGTCATCTCCAGCCTCTGGACTTGCTTATTTGCCACAGCGAAGGGTGCGGTTGCCTCTGCAGGGAGCGTCGGTTGAGCGAGCTCTGCTGCGAGGACGGCACTCAACGGAAGCACGGCTTGGCACCAGGTCAGCACTGTGATTCTCATCAGTCCTTTCACTTCTTCTCTCCCTCTGTTCAGGTTTGACCTGTCACTTGGGGGTGACGTGAGTCACCGCCGTGCCTTTAATTAGCTCCACAACCATGGACGCAGGAAACTCTTCCCGATTCTCGGGATGAATCTTTATAAAATTGATCACCTTCTTTGGAGCGTAGGCTTCGGCAACGACCTGGACTTGCGAGAGTCTCGCCGAGCTGGACACCGTGCCGGTCAGCGTCACATGATCATGGGTGGGTGTGACCTGGATGTTGTCCTCATCCGGCAAAAGTAGGCGAAGGTGGGCTTGCAATCGGCTGATGTCCAATCCCACATCGAGGTCGAACACTGAAAAGATTTGCTCGTCCTTTCCCCAGAGCGTCAGGTTGGTGGTGCCAAATCCCTTGCCGGTGACATAGATTTGCCGGGGAGTCAGCACGATTGCGTCGGCAACATCCGGGTTCGCGAGGGACGCGCGCTTGATCGCGACCGGCGCATCAATAATTGCGGATTTCCCTGCCGCCAATTTGAGCTGCTGGACCTCCTTGCTCTGTCGTGCAGAATGGGTCAGGCTCTCGGCGGCGACTATCGTTGGTACCAGGGCAATGACCAGCGCTGCGATGAGAACCACCGCTGCCTTCAGTCGGGGAAAGGTTGGGCTCTGAGACGGCTCCATTTCGAACATTGTTGATACCTCCTGCTTCTATCTGGGCTTGGAACCTTTCGCGGTCCCGCCTTTCATGATAGTCCCGCCTTTGATGACCTCCACCTGATCTCTTGTCCGGATTTCATCACTCTCCAGTGCCGGAGCCTGCTTAGGCCGGTAAGAACTCAGCAAGGCCGTCACGGTGGCTCCTTGGGTGAGGATTGGATCAACATTGAGGGGATTGCGTAACGCCAGCCGCAGTTTGCCTTGCGTGGATGCAAGTGCCAGCTTTTCGGCTTCTTCAATCTCCACTTCCAGAGTGATGACTTGGACAGGCTTGGCCTCCTCGTCTTTTCCGTTCCTGACCATTTCCGTCCCCGCCGCCAAGACTTTGATGTTCTCCAAAATCACTTTGGTGACCACCCGGCCGGTACCCATGGAGGGATCGATGGTGACCATGATGTCCACTCGGTCACCCGGCTTGATGAATCCTGCCACGCCAATCACATCATCAACTCTCACCCCCATTGCGCGCTTCGCTGGATTCATCACAGCCGCCACCCCTCCTGTTCCGTTGGCGGAGGCCAGCTTCGAATCCAGGATCGGCTCCTGGTGCTTCACATTGGTCAGCAAGACGCGACCCTGGAGAGATTCGACAGTGTTAAAATGGCCGTCTGGCGCGCTCCCATCCGGGTAGGGAACCAACTTGACCATGTCGGCGCCGAGTTTGGTGCCCCAAGAAATATCGGCCGCAGCGACTGCCACATTTGACGTCCCGAACGAGAGGATTTGCTGGGTGTGGCCTTTCGACTGGTTCCGTAGCCACGAAAACACCATCATGCTTGTGGCGACCGCCACCACAAACGCAATGCCAAAGAAGATTAAGGGCCGATAGCGTTGCATTCCGTTGCTCCTTATGAATCCCCTTTCACAAGCTCCTCGGTCATACCGCCAGCAGACTTTGATGAGCTAATTGTGAGATGAGCGTTCCGACCGCAATCACGGGCCCATACCGTAGCGACAGGCGTGGGCAGGAGTCCGCAGACGCTGTGGGAATACGCCCGGTCAGCAGCAGAGTTTTCACCTGTGTGCTCAGCCACCGTGAATTCTCTCGCAATCCACATTGGGTCAACATGACTCCCCCGGCGCACAGCCCACCCAGCAGGGCCGTCATGAACAAGGCGGACAGCAGCTCCGACGGCCCGATGAGACTGCCGACTGCGGCGACCAGCTTCACATCACCGGCCCCCATCCCACCGAAAAGATAGACGATCAGAAACAGGCCAAAGCCCAACCCCAGCCCTTGGGCGCTAAACAGAAATCCGTCCGATCCGTTAATGATGGTGTGGCTGAACAGACCCAGCCCCATGGAGGGAAACGTCAACCAGTTCGGAATCCGGGCCGATGTCCAATCAGTCAATGTTGCAACTCCTAATGTCACGAATAGGAGCACATGTAACCCGTCAGGTGTCATGGATAAATTTGCCACACTTATCCCCTTGATGAACAATCCATCGGTCACGACCGACTCGACCAATCCGTCAATTGTCTTCGATGCAGTCGGCCCGGCATTAGACCGGGCCGACTACTCTATCCTCGAAGGCAAAGCGCGGATCAGCTTCCAACATTGAGGTTCGCAGCGATATTGGCGAACATCAAGTTGAGGTTCTGGCCCAATAGCTGGACTGAAGCCCAAATCACCACGGCGATCAAGGCCACGAGCAGACCGTACTCCACGGCTGACGCGCCATCTTCTTCCTTCACAAAACGGAGAATGTGAGTAAACATATCGCTTGCTCCTTTTTTGTTTTTTGGTCATAAATTCTCTCGCTTACCGAACCTTTCGCCGTTCGCCGCACGCACGCTAGCCCCTGTCCGTTCTCATCACCACCTTTCCGGAGATGCGATCGCGCGTGAACAGCCTCTCGGCTAGTGGGGAATCCTGCAAAGAAGAAACCACCTTCTGCCATGCGCCAACCCCTTGTTCTTACAATAAGTTGTGCTATGAAACGTTTTCGAGTGAGGCTGGCGAACCGCATGTCGAGTGCATCGGGGACTTCTTGTCTGCGGCATCACAGCCGCAGATGGTGAGACAGCCACAAAGACCTAGGGGCACATGCGTGGGGAGAGGACTGGGTCGTGATGGACGGCAGCAAATGCCTTGTTGAGCTCAGAAGAGATGACAAGGGAACAAGACAGATTCCTTTTGAAAAAACTAGTGTTGTCGGTTTTCTAATGCAAGGGGAGGGGAGACTCTCTTTTCAGGCGCCTACTCTGTCGTAGGCGCAGTGCTAAGCGAGAGTTGGGCGGACGTGACGGTATGGGAGGATTCTGTTCCGACTGTGCCACCTTGGTTGATTGCCCCAGGAAGCGACACAGGTTCCGCCTGCGCGTCAGGTCGTCTGACAAACACCGACGCAGTCGAATCTTCAAATACCAGTTCGAAGCGGGAATCGAGTTGGAGGATGGAGGTTAGTGCGGTATCTCGGATGCCAATGACAATCCGAGCGGACGCCAACTCGCGGTCGGATGACCAGTCTTTCCTGCCGGTCCACGTTGCAAAGGAGCGTTCAATCCGTTCATCCCCATGCACGTTCGCCCGGCCATCCAACGCTACTGGCAACTGCGGTAATCGCCATATGAGATAGCCGCCCCAATCGAAAGGGTTATACAGAGGACCTGGATACCCCCGCTCCTCCACAAACGCGGCGGCGGCGATCGGATAGAATTTGGCCGTCTCTGCTTGTATTCGTTTCTCTGAGAACCCACGGTAAGCCAGAGTCAGGACCAGTCCTAGCAAGATCGATGCAGACAGCAGAACCAAGCGGCCGCGCGTGAGGACAAACGCCTGCACCGGCTCCTTTCGGAACGGATCGGTCGCAAGAATTGCCGACGCCGCAATGGCGAGGAACCACACATCGCGCTGGGAACGAAATGCAAAATAGCCAGCCGCGACCAGCAGTATGATCTCGAAGGATGATCGCGTTGATCTCCTCCCGAGAGATGCCCAACCCAGAAACGCGAGGGCCAACATAGCCCAGTCACCAGGGTGCCGAAAGCTGTTCGCCCAAAGCTCTTGCGTGTACTCATACATGCCCTTTTGCGCTGCGAGTTCGGCAATCACTCCATACAACCGCACGTGATGGGGGGTCATCAATGTCGCTGCCAGACAGGCAGTGGTCAGCCCGACTAATTTCCACCAAGTGGGGGATCCTGGAGCCAGTGGATGATCGCGTAAGGGTTCCTGCCCCATCATCCGACGATCTATCAGCGGAGCGGCACAGGCCAGGCCAAGAACTGCCAGTCCATAGATAAATTGAATGTGCAGGTTGGCCCAGAGCGCGTACATGAGTGGCAACAGCCACAGCCGCTTTGGAGTGTGCCCCTCTCTGAGTGAGAGGACTGCCTCGAACGTGACTGTGAAGAACATGATCGTAAAGAGCCAGGGTCGGGGGGTGAAATCTTTGGCAATGGCCAAAACGCTCAATGCCATCACCCCAGCTGCGACCACAAAACGTGGTTCACGCTTCGCCACCAACCAATGGATGGCAATGATGACTGCCCAACTTCCGAACAGCGTATAGAGGATGATCCCCATGTAGCCTAACTCTTGGAACAACCCATAGATGAGGATCTCAAACAGCCAACTGTACGGAACCCACGGTTTCCCCTCTCCATAGGCAGAAAACGGATCTGTGGTCGGCAGTGCTCCATGTTCGACCATCCATTGCCCGGTACGAAGGTGCCACCAGATGTCGGGATCTATCACCACGGGGTGCAGGATTCTCAACACTGGATACAGGTAGAGCAATGCAAGTATCGCCACACGCCTTAAAGTTTCCTCATGCTCCTTGATGAATGTGAGACACCATTGGTACGCCCCGACAGTCGTTTGGGAGGGCGGCGGAGACAACGTCAGCACTTTCATGGGACTCGACTGGTGGTTATCCATGGCACTCATCGGCAGCAATCCGTGAGACACGCTGTATTAGGCTTGCGCCCCAGGATCTGATATTGGGCACCAAGAGGAAACCGGGACAGCGTCGGCTCGATCCATCGGAGCCAGTTCAATGCTTTGGGAAAGATGAACAAGAAATCAGTTCGCACGACCTCGAATCCACCTGCGCACAGCAACCTTCGTGTTTCAGGAGGAGTGAGCGTAACGGCGTCGCGATCAAACGGAATGCGGCTCATCACGTAGCGCGTGCCAGGATTCCACGGGTTGTTTTCCCATAGGGCGAAGTATCCACCTGGTCGGAGTGAACGATAGATGTCCTCGACAGCCGCCAAACGTTGCTGAGCGGGAATATGGTGGAATACGCCGTTACAATACACCAGGTCTACCTGTTCCGCCGGGCGATACTGATCCATCAACAGAAAGGTGTGGTGTTCGGAACCGTAATGTCGTTGGGCCTCAGCAATCAGCTTGACTGATGCATCGAGACCGGTGACGCACTCGGCTCCAACAATCTCGCTGATCAACATGGCGGATGAACCGTTGCCACAACCATAGTCCAGCACGTTTCGTGGCGTTTCCTGGAGTCGGGCCAGACAGTCCTTGAGCCATCTCAGCCGCTCGCGAGCAAAATAGTCCTTGGCCTCCCCTGTGATGGAAAGACCTCTGGCGAGCGCATGATCGTAGTCTTCGGCATACTCATCGAACTCGGACGTCAGCGACGTATCGCGTGTCATCGCCGGCGCATCCCGAGTATGCTGACGAAAAAGCTGGAAAGGATGGTTTGAAATCCCAGCGCGGTCAGGGTCGCCCCCGGAACGACAAAGCGCATTGTTTTGGCGTAATCCAGTCTTCCGAATTCGACGACACGCCATTCGTTCACGGCAGCAAGGAGTAGCAACAGGCCAACGACCAGGGTCGCCACTGAGAGCAGGAGGCCTCGTTCCAGATTCACGACCTGACAAAATCTGGTAAAGCGCGGATCTTCCGGTAACAGTCCTTCGCTGATGGCGAACGTCTTGGAGAAAATGGCGAACAGAATCGACTGATAGCCGCACAGAATCGCCAGGCTGGCGAACAATAAGGTGTGCGCATCGAAGGTTACGCCGTGAACTGTCACCCCTGGCATGGCAAGCGCATAACCGGCAAGACCAAGCATCACCAGGAGGACTCCAGGAAGAAAGAAGAGCCAGCGTGGACTGTAAATCAGGAGGAAGCGCAGGGTGCGCCACCCATCCCGATAGGTCTTCAGATGGGGTGCGTGAGCCGTGCGACCATCAGGATGCAAGGTGATGGGCACCTCGGCGATTTTCTCGGCATAGAGACTGGCTTTGATGATCATCTCAGTGGCGAATTCCATTCCGGTGCAGCGCAGATTGAGCCGGCGGTAGAGGTCTTTGGTGAAGCCGCGTAACCCACAGTAAACATCATGAATCGGCGCGTAAAACCATGATCGGGCCATGAAGGAGAACATGGGATTGCCCCACCAGCGATGCGACCAGGGCATCGCCCCGCGCATTACACGACCGCCGCCTGAAGGGAGGCGACATCCCTGCACGAGATCGTATCCTTGACGGAGTTTCTCAATAAACTTTGCCATGTCGAGAAAATCATAACTGTCGTCTGCGTCACCCATGATGATGTATCGGCCACGGGCTGCTGTGATCCCTCCCATCAACGCGCTGCCGTACCCCTTGGCTTGGACAAGCACCACGCGCGCTCCCATCAATTCAGCGATGGCCCGCGATCCGTCTGTGCTTCCGTTATCTGCCACGATGATTTCTCCAACGATTCGATGTTCGTGTAAGAATCGCTTGGCTTTCTCGATGCATGTCCCCAAGGTCTCCGCCTCGTTGAGACAGGGCATCACAATGGAGAGCTCAATCGCAGAGGATTCTTGTGCCGCTAATTGGTCCTTCCTCGGTTCGGATTTCAGCGCAATGTCAGACATCTCTCTTCCCCAGCTAGTTTCCATGGACTTATGAGACTGACATTTAGCGTTGAGACTCGCAAACCACAGGCCAAGGATGAAGCTTCCCAAGTCATTGATTAGGTGGGTGTCTTTGATCAGAGGGAGATAGCACTGCGGCTTCGCTGCCTCAGCGCTACTCGATACCGCAGCTACGGAATGCGACAAACTTGCCGCGCCGAAGGCCCATTGACGGCCGATATCTTGGCGAGAATTGAAGGGCTCAACGGGGAGCGATGCCACAGCACTTCCCCCTCGATTTGCTGCTCGACAAAAAGGCTGTTTTGCTTTGACGTAATGCCCTTCGTCCTGTACAACTTACAACAGGAAAAGTCATGCAGGTGGGGCGACAATGTGGGCCTCCTCGTTACAGAGACTTCTTTGTGTGGGCATTCTTAGTCTCTTGGTTGGGGCCTGCACTGCGACGAAGGAAGAGCACAGGTTATTCGACGAGGCAACGTACAAGCAGATCGTGGAACGCCAGAAAGCGGGGCTTGCCATTGACGAAGAGCCTCCGGCCAAATTGCCGGAGATGGGCGAAGGCGAATATGAGCGTCTTGGCGACAGCTATTTTCAGCAGGGCAACTTTCCTGTAGCTCTTCTCCAGTACAACAAAGCCCTTGAGGCTGATCCCGGTCGGGTTCTCGTCAGGTTCAAGCTCGGCCTGGTGTTTCTCAAGCAAAGACAATTCGACGCAGCGTCAACACAATTTCAGGAGATGCTGAAACTTGATCCCAAGTCAGCCTTAGCCTATGAGGGGATCGGCCAAGCTCAATTGCTGATGGGACGAGACCACAATGCAGAACAAGCCTTGCGCCAGGCAATTGCGCTGGATCCAAAACGGTGGCAGGCTCACAATCTTTTGGGGGTTTTCTATGATCGCCAAAAGCAATACCGGCAAGCGATTGCAGAATTTCAAACTGCACTCGAATTGGAGGCCAGCGAGTCGGCCTTATACAACAACCTCGGCATGGCTTACTATTTGGACGGCCAATACGAGGCGGCTGTAGATGCATTTCAACGGTCTCTACTCGCTAGGTCATCCCAGCCAAAGGTTTATAACAATCTTGGGCTTGCTTACGGCAAGTTGGGTCGATATGACGAAGCATTGGAGGCCTTCAAGAAGGCCACTGATGAGTCCCAGGCTTATAACAATCTAGGAGTGGTCTACTTTGGATCTGGGAAGCCCCACCAAGCTGTCGCCTGCTTTGAAAAGGCTATCGAACTGAGTCCTCGCTATTATAAGACTGCTGTCGAGAATCTGCGCCTTGCGCAACGGGCTCTTGCGAATCAGTCATCCCTTAACGGCAAGCCTGGAGAGGATGGCGCTCGAGCTTGTCCCTAGCTTGGTCCAAACCTCTTAAGAAAGAAGGTCTTTGATTTCTTCCAACCGTTGTTTATTGAGCCCATAAACTTTTGACGACGTGGGTGCTTGCGCGATGGCTATCCAGCCGCGCTCAACCAGATAATCAAGGGCTGTCTGAAGCGCGTCGGTGCCGGGTTCGAGGTCGTCATGCGGAAGCCACCATCTCTGAATGCCCTCTAGCGTGTCCTTCGCCTCCGGGTGGTCAACCATGTACCCGAGAAGCAGCCAAACAATCACTTTGTGGTCATGATTCGGGACTTGGTTGGGCACCATGAAGGAAGTGCTTAGCAAAAAGGCTGCCTGCCCAATGAACGATTAACTCCTTGTTATGTTTTCATTTTCTTCGTCGGCGCGAAGCCGCTGCGGCTTCATGACCACAGGAAGCTCGCCCGCACCATGAAGTTAGAACATCCGCTGAAAGGCGCGGCGGTCTAGGCCGTGTTTTCGAAGGAGCCGCTGAAAGGATCGGCGCTCCTTTTTGGCGCTTTTGGCGGCTTTGGTGATATTGCCTTGGTGGGCTACTAGCAGGTTTGTGAGATATGCACGTTCGAACTGTTCAATGATCTGTATCTTCTTCTTGTGAAAACTTGACTCTTCGGACACAGGGGGACTGATCACGACCTCTCCCTCTCCTTGTCCCCTTCCAATCGTCTCGGACCACGGTTCGCTGATCTCCGACGGTAGATCGATGTCGTCCGGTTGCAGGATTGAAGACGATGACAGAATGACTGCACGTTGAATCACCGCTTCAAGCTCTCGAACATTCCCTGGCCATTCGTATTCGAGCAGCTTGTGCGAGGCCTTGCTTGAGAGACGAAGGTCAGTCCGGCCGTGTTGTCGGCTATAGACGGTCACAAAGTGTTGGGCCAGGATCGCAATATCTTCGATCCGTTCCCGGAGTGGTGGAATGAACACGGAGAGGACATTGAGACGATGATACAAGTCCTCCCGGAACTGTTGAGCCTGCACTAAGTATTTTAAGTCGCTGTTTGTGGCGGCAATGATTCTGGCATCGACCGTTCTACTCTTGCAGGAGCCCAGCGGCCGGTACTCTCGATCGTGGAGGAAGCGGAGCAGCTTTGCCTGCGCAGAGAGGTTCAGGGAATTTATCTCATCCAAAAGCAGGGTCCCGCCTTCCGCTTCCGCCAGGAGTCCTTTATGCTCATGGCCAGCCCCCGTAAAGGCTCCCTTGGTGTGTCCAAACAACTCGTTTTCGACCAAGTGGTCAGGCAACGCTGCGCAGTTGACAGGTACAAACGGCTTTCCCTTACGTGGGCCATGATAATGGATAGCCCGGGCATAGAGGTCTTTCCCAGTCCCTGTCTCCCCGGAAATCAACACAGTCGCATCACATGCGCTGAGCAGAGGAATTCTCTCGACGACGTCTACAAACTGTTTGCTGCCACCAATCAACAGTCCAAAACGCGCTTCCATTCTTCCTCCTGACAAGCCTTCGTCACATGCCAGAGCTTATGCCGCTTAACTCCATCCGGGTGCCGCTTAGAACGGAAAATAAATCTCAAAGGTGGATCATGCGCACTGTCCCGCGTATTTCCTCACCCTGCTTTTTGCACCGGTCAAGATCATGGTTGTGTTCGCCAGCCTCGAAGCCACTGGTCGTGATTGGACCTTCTCGTCGGCCCGTCGCGGTTAAATTGCCTCTGGATCATCGCTCATCAGGGGGGTTCCTATGCCTCAGGCTACAAGGCCTCAAAATACAAGGGAAGTGCATGCGTGACCATACCGACGAAGCAGGGTGCCGGCCCACCCAAAGTCCTCCCTCAAAAGTGCGGGGTTCTTCTACTAAAGGGGTGGAGATGATCATAAGGGCCTGGTAGTTTTGTTGCTTTGGCTGGTGTGGAGTGAACCACAGCACCTTGTATGCTGTACCCCATTAAGACAAAGTGGGCCTGAACTGAGTAGACCGGGGCTGACACAACATGAATCTGATGCGTTGGAACCCCGCGGTGGATGGGACGCTGCTGTCCGGGGCGGCGCGGCGCAAGAGAATCGAACGGCTGGGCTATAACGTCCCCGCCGTCGGTGATGAGGCCGCGATCAGCCTCGATGGGGCGAAGGCGTGAAGGCCATCGAGGGGCCTACAAGCCGAAGGGTCCTTCACTACAGTTCCTCTCGCATTCTCACATTCTTGAGAAACGCGCCGAGGTCGGGATTGGCATAGACACCAAAGGCATCAACGAGGATGCCTCGGGTGCCGTCAGCAGCTTCAATGGCATAGACCACCGACATGTCATCAGGATCGCTGGCTCCTTCGAATCGGTGGTGCTCGACGATCGTCAAGGCGTCAGCCTGAAACGTTTTCCCGCTATCTACTGCTCGAAACACATTGTTGAGAAACTCGAAGTTGGCTGTAAATCCTCTCTTCTTCAGATCTTCAAGGGCTTCGATCATCGATTTATAGCCTTTGGCGGTCACGGGATAGACTCCCTGAGAGGATCGTACCTATTTCATCCCGAGTGTCGGCAAAATCACGGCCAAGAACAGTTTGGCAATTTCGCGGTGGCCAGTATCATTGGGATGAAAGCCATCAACGTCAAAGATAAGCTCTTCCCGCACAGGTTGAGCAAACAGATCCACAAGTGGTGCACCGGCGGCTTTGGCTTCCTGCTCGATCGCGCGATTGAACGCTTGGACCCGCTCAATCGTGACGGCGGGATTCGGCTCTCGGCGGAACCGAGGGAGTTGAGTGAGGTTCGGCAGATTGGCAACGACAACATTTTTGGAAACGGTCTTGCGCAGGTTCTCCAAGATGAATCGCAGATCTTTCTGGAAGGTCATTACTGCATCCCCATGCACGAGGTCATTCGCGCCGGTCCAGAGCGTGACGAGGTTCGCTTTGGTGCCAAGCTGAACGGCGATCCGGACC
>Ga0209874_1000244_pt1 | contig 15322 bp, 16 predicted proteins | sample GWRWN1_20_30_FD_187216 | JGI IMG/M metagenome (GOLD analysis project Ga0209874, IMG submission 187216) | Riverbed sediment microbial communities from areas with no vegetation in Columbia River, Washington, USA - GW-RW N1_20_30 (SPAdes)... | ecosystem: Environmental > Aquatic > Freshwater > River... | reverse complement strand
GGCGTCCGGCCTCGATGATGCGCTGAAGGAACTGCTGCGTCCGCGGCTCCTTGGGCGCGCTCAGGATCTCCTCCGGCGGGCCCTGCTCGAGGATCAATCCGCCGTCGAGGAAGCAGACCTGGTCTGCAATGTCTCTCGCGAAACTCATCTCGTGCGTGGCGATCAGCATCGTCATCCCGCCCGCGGCGAGCTCGCGGATGACGTTCAGCACCTCGGCGATCAGCTCGGGGTCGAGTGCGCTCGTCACCTCGTCCAAGAGCATGAGATCGGGCCGCATCGCCAGCGCGCGGACGATCGCGACGCGCTGCTGCTGTCCTCCCGACAGCCGATCCGGGTAGTCGTCGCGCTTGTCGGCCAGCCCGAAGCGAGCGAGAAGCTCGGTCGCATCCTGCCGTGCCTCGCCGCGCGGCTTGCGCAGTACGAGGGTCGGTGCGAGCGTGACGTTGTCGAGCACGCTCATGTGCGGGAAGAGATTGTACGCCTGGAAGACGATCCCTATGCGCCGCCGGATTCGGTTCACGTCGACGCCGCGCGAAGTAATCTCATCCCCCTCCACGACGATGCGTCCCGCGTCGATCGGCTCCAGCAGGTTGACGCAGCGAAGCAGCGTGGACTTGCCCGAGCCTGACGCGCCGATCAGGCAGACCACTTCGTGCTCTGCGACCGCGAGGTCGATCCCGCGCAGAACTTCGAGGTCCCCGAAGGACTTGTGGAGCCCTTCCACGACGAGCGCTTCGCTCATCGCACTCCCGCCGCCTGCCGGCGCCTGCGGTCTCGAGCGACCAGCCAGTCGGTGAAGCGCGCCAGCGGGATCGTGAGCGCAACGAACAGAACGGCAGCGCACAGGAACGGTGTGTAGTTGAACGTTGCTGCGGCGTCGATCTGCGAAGCCTTGAAGGCTTCGATGGCGCCGAGGAAGCCGACGAGCGCAGTGTCCTTCTGCAGGCCGATGAAGTCGTTCAGCAGCGGCGGGATGACGCGCCGCACTGCCTGTGGCAACACGACCTTGCGCAGCGACTGGAGGTGGGTCAGGCCGAGCGACCGGGCTGCTGCGTCCTGGCTCGGATGCACGGACTCGATTCCAGCGCGGTAAACCTCGGAGACGTAGGCCGTGTACACCAGAACGAGCGAGACGATTCCCCAAAACGTCGTCGAGAGAGGGACGCCCTCGAGTTGAAGCGCGGGCGCCCCGAATCCGAGCAGCGCGATCACCAGGATCGTGGGCACGCCGCGGAAGAAGTCGGCGTAGGCAATGCCCAGGACCCGCATCGGAAAGAACACCGGCCCGGGCAGGCTCCGGATCACCGCCAGCACGAGTGCGAAGACGAGGATGAACCCCTCCGCGATGCAGAACATCTTCACGTTCAGGAGGAACGCGTCCGCGATCTCGGGCATCGAGTCCTTGAACTGACCCCAGTCGAAGAACGTGCGCCTGACCTCCGGCCAGCCGGGGGCGTGCGTGATCGCGATCGCGAGGACCGTGAAGAAGACGACGGTGCTCGCGAGCGCGATGGCGACGCCGCGGCGGCCTTCGCCGCCCGACATCACGCTGCCGAGGATCCTCGAGCCGCGGTTCTCGTTCAGCGCGCTACTTCAGGACGGGAGCGCCGGCGGCCTTCGAGAGCCACTGGTCCTGGATGTCCTGCAGCGTCCCGTCGGCCTTGAGCTCCGCCAGCGCGTTGTTGACGCAAGAGACGAGCGAGTTGCCCTTCGCGAAGACCATCCCGAAGTGCTCCTGTGTCAGGCTCGGGAACTGCCCGAGGATCTTGCTGTTCTCGACCTGCGCAGCCGTGACGAAGAACGCGGTCGGCAGGTCGACGACGAGGCCGTCGATCTGCTTGTTCTTCAGTGCCTGAACCGCTGCGTCGTTGGAGTCGAAGACTGCGGGCTGCTTCGAAGGCTTGATGTTGTCGTTGATGAAGTCGTAGCTCGTCGTGCCCAACTGGGCGCCGAACTTATAGGGCTTGAGCGCTGCGATCGACTTCGCGTTCGCGACGGGTGTGCCGTTCACGACGACGAGCGCCTGGTTGACGTCGTAGTACGAGTCACTGAAATCGACTGCTTTCGCGCGCACGGGCTTGAACGAGATCTGATTGATGTCGAAGTCGAACTTCTTCGGCCCGGGAGCGAACGAGGTGTTGAAGGGAACACGGATCCACTTCACCTCGCCCTTCATGAAGCCGAGCTTCTCGGCGACCGCGTACGCAACGGCGCTCTCGAACCCCTTGCCGGAGCGCGGGTCGCTGATCTTCCACGGCGCCTTCTCGTTCCCCCCGAACCACGGCGGGTAGGCCGGATTGTCCGTCCCCACCGTCAACTGACCGTCGCTTACGAGGTTGAGGTCTGCCTTCTCGCATGAGGCCGCCGCTGTCGTGCCCCCGGCGGATCCGCCGTCCTCCGAGCCGCCGCAACCCGCTGCAAGGACACACAGAACCACGAGGAGGAGTAGCGCGAGGGGTCTCCGCACGAAGCGACACTACCACGCGGATACTTCGCTTCTCCAATGCGAATCGGTGGTCACGAAGTCCCGATCTCCAATCCGGACAAGGTCTTCTTCCCGGCGGCCGGGGTGACGAAGGGCGCCCTCGTTCAGTACTACGTCGACGTTGCGGACGCGGCGCTGCCTCACCTCCGGCGGCGGCCGTTCCACATGGTGCGGTACCCGCACGGAGTGGAGGGCGAGTTCTTCCACCAGAAGCGGGTGCCGGCGCATCCGGACTACGTCGGCGAGCAGTTCGTCCAGTTCCCGAGCGGCCACTCGACGGTCTTCGCGGTCGTCGACAACGCAGCCGCGTTGGCGTGGGTGATCAACCTCGGTTGCATCGAGCTCCACACGTGGCACTCGCGTGTCGAGCACCTCGAGCAACCCGACTATCTCCTCATCGACCTCGACCCGTCGAAGGACGGGCAATGGCCGTACGTTCGCCAGATCGCACTCGTCGTGCGTGAGGTGATGGACGGGCTCGGCCTGGCGTCCTATCCGAAGACGTCCGGCGCGACCGGGCTCCACATCATGGCCCCGATCAAGCCCGAGGTTTCTTTCCCCGAGGTGCGGCGGTTCGCAAAGGCGCTGGCAGAAGAGGTCGAGCGTCGCGTGGGGGACCAGGAGATCGCGACGACGACCTGGCGTGTCGCCGACCGGCGTGGCGTGTTCGTGGACTTCGGGCAGAACACGCGCGACCGGACCATCGCGACGGCCTACTCGGTCCGCCCGACGCCCGATGCGCGGGTCTCCGCGCCGCTCGGCTGGGACGAGGTGCCGGATGTCGAGCGAGAGGCCTTCACTGTCGAGACGATGCGCAACCGGATCGCCGCCGTCGGCGACCTCACGGCCGGCATGTGGCGCCGCAAGGCCTCCTTGCCGCCGCGGTTCGCGAAGCTCGGGCTCGAATACAGCGAGCCGACCGGGAAGACTGGTGTAAAGCGAGCTTGACAAGGAGTTCATTTACGCACGGCCCGCGAGCAGGCTCTCGAACGTTGGATCGTCCTTGCGTCGCGGAGGCCGCACCTCGCGCCATGTGCATTGCTCCGGATCCTTGTCGTCGCGGAAGCGGATGAACTTCGAGCCGTGGCGGAAGCGGTTGCCCTGCACCTTGTCGTAACGGACCTCGGCAACGAGCTCCGGCCGCAGGGCTGACTCCTCGAGGTCGCCGGTGCCCCAGCGGTTCGGCTCCGAGAAGCCGCGCTCGGTCGCACCTTCGAGCAAAGGCTCGATGCGGTCGAAGATCTCCTTGTGGCGGCTCGCAGCGACGGCCGCGGACCCGACGTAGTCCATCTTCCCGCCCTTGCCGTACAGGCCGAGCAGCAGCGTCGCGATGCGCGTCGGCTTCTCCTTCCAGCGGACGCCGACGATCACGCAGTCGGCCGTCTTGTACGGCTTGACTTTCAGCACACCGTCACGCGAGCCGGGGAGGTACGGAAGCCCGAGCTTCTTTGCGATCACGCCGTCGAGGCCTGCCGCCTCGAAGCTGTCGAGCCACTTCTGCGCCTGGCCGGTGTCGGAACTCGTTGGAGAAAGCCGGAACCCCTTAGCCACGCGCTCGAGCTCCTGGCGCCGTTTCTCCAGCGGCTGCTCGTGCACCGGCTTGCCTTTCCAGAGCAGAACGTCGAACACGATGAACTCGGCCGGGATCTCGGCTGACAGCTTGCGGACGCGTGACTCGGCGGGATGCAGCCGCATCTGCATCGAATCGAAGTCGAGCACCCCGTCCCGTGCGATGACGATCTCGCCGTCGAGCGCGGAGTGGGGCGGGAGCAGGTCGCCGAGCGGACGTAACTCTGGGAAGTAGCGGAGCAGTGGCCGGCCGTTGCGCGACCAGAGTGCGAGCTCGCCGCCGTCGTTCTCCAGAACGCCCCGAAATCCGTCCCACTTCGGCTCGAATTGCCAGCCGTTCGCTTCGGGCAGCTCTTTCACGAGCTGTGCCTCCATTGGCGGGAAGGGCACGTTTGAACCAGGCACCGCGCGGAACCCTACTGGTGTGGGTGAGCTCGACGGGGTCTGGGCGGTCGAGCGCGTTTCGGGCGCGCTGCCGCCGCTGCATGGATGCGTCAAGCGCATCAGCGGAGCTCGCGGGACGACCGAATATCCGCACTTGCCGCGAATGCCGTTCGAGGTCCGCGGTCATGAGCTCCATTACCCGTCGGGTTTGCTCGTCGACAAGCTCGAGCCTCACAACGGCGGCTATTTCGGTCGGGCCACGCTGCTCGGCCGCGAGCTCGGTCAATTCACTCTGAGGAGGTTGGATCCGGTGGGACAGTTGGAGGAGCAGTTGATCAAGTACATCGACGAAGCACACGCGATGGAGCAGAACGTGCTTCGCATGCTCGACGGGATGATCGCGACGACAGACGATCCCGAGATCCTCGACGCACTCGAGCATCACAAGATGGAGACGCAAGGACATGCGGATCGCATGGCTGAGCGTCTGAACGCGCACGAGGCAGCGCCCTCGACCGTGAGGCAGCTCGGCGGCGTGCTGGGTGCGCTTGCCAAGCTGCCGCTCGATTTCGTCCGGGGCGAGAAGGCGGGCCGCAACGCGCGCGACGCATTCGCCACCGAGCATCTCGAGATCGCGAGCTACGAGTTACTGCGCCGGGTCGCCCAGAAGGCGGGCGACGAGGAGACGGCCACGGCTGCGACCGAGATCATCGAGGAAGAGAAGGCGGCTGCGAACCTGATCGCAGAGAACTGGGACAAGTTCGCCGAGCTCTCGCTCCAGGAAGAGGGAATCAGGGTCTAGCGCTGGTTGGGACAGGTCCGGGGACGGACCCGGACCTGTCCACCTCGGGCCTGGGTCAGTTCAGCCAGGGCGCCAGGAACCCCTCGATGTCGCGGCAGCCGCGCGGGCGTTCCAGCCGGCCCGCGACGGAGCTCCCCTCGACGACGACGAGGGTCGGCACCGTCTCGATCCTGAAGCGCTGCAAAAGATCCGGGCGCTCCTCCTCGGCGATGGGAACGACCTTGAAGGTGCCGTGATTTTGCCGGCGTTGCAGCACCTGGGCCAGGAATCCCTCGACGCGCCGGCACTGCCCGGACAGCGTCGAGTGGAAGAAGACCAATCTGAGCTGTTGCTCCAGCGAGGGAACAGCCACTGCCATGTCGCACCTCCGAGTTGCTTGGAAGGGCGAGGACTTGGCCCTTGCTAGGAACGAGCGGATTTATGTCCGGAACCTGCGTATTCGTAACCTCACCCAGGCACCCGGGTCTAAGCTCACGTGATGAGAAGGGTCGCCGTCACGGGGCTGGGCGCGGTCACGCCGCTCGGCAACGACGTTCAGTCGACCTGGAGTTCCGCGGTCGCGGGCGAGAGCGGAATCGACTGGATTCGGGCCTTCGACGCGAGCGACCAGCCCGTCCGGGTGGCCGCCGAGGTGAAGGACTTCGACGCTGCTCAGGTCGCCTCGCCGAAAGAAGTGCGGAAGCTCGAGCGGAACGTGCTCCTGTCGCTCGGCGCCGCCCGAGAGGCGGTAGGCGACGCTGGGCTGAACGGTTTCGACCCGATGCGCGTCGGCGTCGTCTTCGGAACGGCGATCGGCGGGGTCAACGGCATCCTCGAGCAGGAGGATGTCCGGCGCGAACGCGGGGCCGACCGCGTCTCGCCGAACTTCCTCCCGAATGTGCTCGTGGACTCCGCGAGCGGCCAGCTCGCCATCTCGCTGGGAATCAAGGGCCCGAACTACGCCATCGTGTCGGCTTGCGCGACCGGCTCGCATGCGATCGGCGAGGGCGCTGAGCTCGTCAAGCGAGGCGACGTGGACGCGGTGCTCGCGGGCGGCGCTGAGGCCTGCATGCACCCGCTGATCCTCGCCGGGTTTACGGCCATGCGCGGGCTTGCCGTGGAGAACGAGGACCCTCCGCGTGCATCGCGGCCCTTCGACGCGACGCGCGCTGGATTCGTCATGGGCGAAGGCGCGTGCGTGCTCGTGCTCGAGGAGCTGGACGCCGCACGCGCCCGTGGAGCGACCATCTACGCCGAGGTGCTCGGCTACGGCGCCTCGAACGACGCTCACCACATGGCGCAGCCCGAGCCCGAAGCAACAGGAGTCGCCGAGATGATGCGGGCGGCTCTGCACCGTGCAGACGTCGCCCCGGAGCGGGTCGGTTACATCAACGCACATGGAACCTCGACACCGCTCGGAGACCTGGCCGAGACCAAGGCGATCAAGAGCGTCTTCGATTCGCACGCCTACGACCTCGCGGTCTCGTCGACCAAGTCGATGATGGGGCATACCTTCGGCGCCGCCGGGGCGATCGAAGCCATGATGTGCGTGCTCGCCATCCATCACGGCGTTCTTCCGCCCACGATCAACCTCCACAATCCCGACCCGGAGTGCGATCTCGACTACGTGCCGAACGAGGCGCGCGAAGCGAAGATCGACGTCGCGCTCTCCAACGCGATGGGACTCGGCGGCCACAACGGCTGCGTCCTGGTTGGGCGGGCTTAGTGCCCCTCCCAGCGATACATGTCGGCTTCTCGCCCGCGATCACGCTGCGCCAGAGTCCACCCTCGTCCTTACCAAGGCTTCTAGCCTTGGCTGCGGACGAGTGCGGCCTCTGGCTTGGTGCTCGCGACCGAGAAACTCGACGGCATCACCGGGAGGGGCACTAATGAGTTTCATCGTCGATCCTCGCGTCGAGGAGTACGCCGAGGAGCACACGTCGCCCGACGGTGAGCTGTTCGAGCGGCTGGCAGCCGAAACCCGTGAGAAGACGACCGTGCCGCAGATGATGGTCGGACGGCTCGAGGGGCGTTTTCTCGGCGTGCTCGTGCGGAGCCTCCGTGCCCGCCGCGTGCTCGAGCTCGGGACGTTCACCGGCTACTCGTCGATCTCGATGGCGCTCGCACTCCCACCGGGCGGACGCGTGATCACGTGTGACGTGAACGAGGAGACGACCGCGATCGCGCGGCGCTATGCCGAGGAAGCGGGCGTCGCCGATCGAATCGACTTCCGCTTCGGGCCTGGTCTCGAGACGATCGCTCAGCTCGACGGGCCCTTCGAGCTCGTGTTCGTCGACGCGGACAAGGAGAACTACGTCAATTACTACGAGGCGACGCTGCCGCTGCTCGCCCCCGGCGGCGTCATGGTCGTCGACAACACGCTGTGGTCGGGCCGGGTCGCCGACCCGGAGGACGACGAGGAGACGACGCGCGCGATCCGCGAGCTGAACGATCGCGTGCGCGACGATCCGCGGGTCGAGAACGTCCTTCTCACCGTGCGGGACGGGATGAATCTCGTCTGGCGCCGAGAAGGATCTCCGGCTCCAGCCCCGTGATCGAATCGAGGACGACGTCCGCGAGGGCGACGACCTCGTCGGGAGGCGGAAAAGCTCTGTTCGGGATCGCGACGACGAACATGCCGGCGGCGTGCGCAGAGCGGAGGCCGCTGGCGGAGTCCTCGATCGCGGCCGCGCGTGACGGCTCGACCTCGAGCCGCCTCGCCGCCTCCAGATAGACGTCGGGCGCGGGCTTGCCGCGTTCCACCTCTTCGGATGAGACTGTGACCCGGAAGTGTGGCGCGAGCCCGGAGACTTCCAGCGCCCGGTCGATCAGCTCCCGGTTCGATGACGACGCCAGCCCGAGCGGCCAGCGAGCCGCCATTCTCCTCACCGCGTCGACGGCGCCGTCGATCAGCGGCAGTCGTTGTGAGTAGCGCTCGAGCATCCTTCGCACGACTTCCCGGCTGATCTCCTCCGGGGGATCGGGGACTCCCACAACGTCGTGCATGTACCGGGACCACTCGATTGAGCTCATCCCCATCATGTCGGCCTGCGCCTGCTCGCTCCAGCGTCCGCCACGTTCGCGCGCAAAGTGTTCGCGCACGTCGTCCCACAGCTCCTCGGTGTCAAGAATGACACCGTCGAGATCGAAGATGACCGCGTCGATCAAGCCGAGTGGTACTTGCCTTCGCGGTACACGAGCCCGGCGCCGGGCGCGCCGAGCTCGACGGACTCGACCGCGCCGATCAAGAACGTGTGGTCGCCCGCTTCGTGTTCCGAAACGGTGCTGCACTCGAGCCAGCCGAGCGCGCCTTCGACGAGCGGGCCGCGCTTGCCGTCACGAACGTCGACGCCGTTCCAGAGGGCGACTTGCGGGATGCCGCTCCGCGCGAAGTGCTGCGCCACGCTTGCCTGCTTGCCCGAGATCAGGCTCACCGCCCAGCCGCGGGCGCGCCGGATCGGCTCGTGTGACGAGGACTCCTTACCGATCGAGATCCCGACCAGCGGAGGCGCCAGCGACAGGGAGACGAGCGACCCAACCGTCAAGCCGAACCGTTCGCCGTCGACCTCAGTCGTCACGACGCAGACGGGCGCGGCGAACCGTCGCATCACTTCCCGCAGCTCTTCGCCGGTCATCGCGTCGATGATATGGAGGCCTGAAACGCGGAGGGGCGGCGCCGGACCGGTTCGGCCCAGTGCCGTTAGCCGACCAGGAAGGCGATGACCACTGCCACCAGGGCAACTGCGCCGACGCCGGCGATCTCGGTCCTGTGTCGCGCGAGCGTCTCGTTGACTCGACCGTCGGCGAGGGCAACGCGCGGCAGGGAGGCGAGGCCGAGCAAGAGGATCGCGGCAGCGAGGAGCGCAACGAGGGCGGGGCGGATCGCCTGGGCGGCCTTCTCGACCGTCGCCGAGCCGAGGACACCACCGGAATCGGGACTCGTCGGGCCGCTCGCCGACGGCTGCGGCGATGACCCGCGGTCGCCGTCGTCCGTCTCGCGCACCGCAGCAGTGTTCAATGCTCCCGTCGAGCTCGCGGCCGTGGATGCGATGCCACGTGTGCTCGAGCAGCTATTCGAAGCGCGCAGCGCACCGAGCTCCGTCTTCGTGGGGGCGGCACCGTCGATCACGACGATCGTGACGCGTTGCAGCGCCCGCCCGTCGGCGGTATGGGCCGTGATCCGGTACGTGCCGGCAGTCAGCTGCCGCCGGCCGACGCGACCCCCGCGAAGCGAACGCGGTTGAGGCCGGCGTGGCCGCGCACCGAGAATCGGCCCACCGCCTGACAGTCGGGCGAGAGCTGCTTGACCGTGAAGACGACCCGCCCCGGATTGGTCAGGACGAAGGTCAAGGTCGTGATCCGCCGGTTCTTCTTGCCGCTCGTGCCGATCCACGGCCGCGAGGAGTGAAGGTGCTTCACCTGAGGCCGGCCCGACGCGCTGCCCGATGAGCCGGACGAGCTAGACGTCGAGGATTGGGTCGAGCCTCCGCCGAAGGTCGAGGCGCCGAGGGCGGAGAACGGAATCGGCGTTGAGGGGGCGCCTGCGGAAGGGGTGGGAGCCTTCGGCGTGCTCGGCACCGCAGGCGTCGGCAGCTTGGGCGCCGTCGGCAGCGGCACGGGGACGGTCGGTACCGGGACGGTCACGGAGGGAACCGTGGGGATGGGAAGCGGGTCGGCTAGGGCATCTCCCGCCAGGAGCCCCACGCCGACGCAGACCAGCGCCGCTGCCGCATGCCGCTTCATAGCTTCACAACTGAGATCCACGCCGTTTGGATGCGCAACATGTGACGCCCGATTTGGCTGCGGCCGACCGCTTCGGCAAGATCTGGGCAGGTGGCGGCGCTCAAGCGGGATTACTACGAGGTTCTGGGGGTCTCCCGGGAAGCGGACGACGACGCGATCAAGCGCGCGTTCCACGGCCTCGCCCGAGACTGGCATCCGGACGTGGCCAACGCCCCGGACGCGGAGGCCCGGTTCCGCGAGCTCGCGGAGGCGTACTCCGTTCTGTCGAAGCGCGAGGCACGGGTGCTGTACGACCGCTACGGGTACCGCGGCCGAGGCAACCAGGGCTTCGACGAGGTGCTCTGGGAGGCCAGGCCGCCGTCCATGGCGCGCGGCGAGAACGTGCACCTCGGCATCGAGCTGCGGAGCTTCGAGGCAGCGGAAGGGTCGCGCCGGATAGTGAGCTACGACGCGGCCGTCCGGTGCGAGGCGTGCATGGGGCGGGGGTCTCTTGGGTTGCCCGATCCGGATTGCGTGGTTTGCGAGGGGACCGGCCGCAAGAGCACAGTCGCGAACCTGGAGGTTGCGGACGTCCTGCAGCTCGAGCCGTGCTCGGCCTGCGTCGGCGAGGCTTGCAGCCGCTGTGGCGGCGAGGGGACGGTGCCTGAAACGCGCCGCATCCGCCTGCGCGTGCCGGCCGGCGTCGAGAACGGCGCGCAGCTTCGCGTCAGCGGTGACGGGAACGACGCAGGCGCAGGCTCGATCCCAGGCGACCTCCTCATACGGGTCACGGTGCTGCCGCCGGCTAGGGATCCGCGGGCCGTTCGCTATATCGCCTTCGCGCTCTTGCTGGTCGCGGTCGCGACGCTCGTTCTGTACGTCATCCGCTGAAGCGTGCCTCAGCCGAGTGATTTTTCGGCCTGTGGAGCCAATTCGTCTATAAACTTCAAGTTGGAACGACGCTCTCGCTGCGGCCGCCGGTCCAACCGCCTATGGACACGCCGCAGCTTTACGCAGACCTTCTTCCCAGCGCCCGCCGGCGCATCCTGGTCGTGGACGACGACCCCACGCTCCGGCTGCTCCTGCGCGAGACGCTAGCGGCCGACGAGTTCGAGCTCGAGGAGGTCGCGTCCGCAGAAGAGGCGCAGGATGTCGCGCGCTTCTGGCGGCCGTCTGTCGTCCTGCTCGACGTGAACCTGCCGGGGCTGGACGGCCTCTCGTTCTGCAGGCAACTGACGAAGGGCGACAGCAAGGGCGAGCCGACGGTGATCTTGCTGACCGGGTCGAGCATGACCGAGACCGAGGCCAGGGCGGCCGGCGCACGCGCCCTGCTTCGGAAACCGTTCAGTCCGCTCCAGCTGATCGGCCTGCTCGATCACCTCGGCGAGGGGTCGACGGCGTTCCCGATCGAGCGCAGCGAAGGCGACGCTGAGCAACTCCTCGTCTACGCCCGCGACCTCAGTCGCATCGTCGAGATGGAGCGAACGCAGCGCCGCTTGTTGCAGCAGGCCTACCGTCAGACTGTCGTTGCCCTGGCCGACGCTCTCGAGGCGAAGGACCCGGGCACGGGAATGCATGCCCAGCGGGTGCAGCACTACGCGCTGACGCTGGCCGAGGTCGTCGACAGGTCCCTGCTCGAAGATCCGAGTCTCGAGTATGGCTTCCTGCTCCACGACGTGGGCAAGATCGGAATCCCGGACCAGGTGCTCAACAAGCCGGGGCCGCTGACCCCCAGCGAACGCGCGTTGATCGAGCTTCATCCGACGATCGGCGCCGAGATCCTTTCGGGCGTCGCGCTCTTGCAAGGGGAAGGAGTCGAAGTCGTGCGCTCACATCACGAGCGCTGGGACGGCGCCGGTTATCCGGACGGCAAGGCGGGTGAGGACATTCCGCTCGGCGCGCGCGTCTTCGCGCTGGCGGATGCGCTCGACGCGATGACGAGCGACCGGCCGTACCGAAGCGCGCTCAGCTGGGACGAGGCGATGGACGAGATCCTCGGGCAGGACGGCGCACAGTTCGACCCGCGGGTGGTAAGAGCGTTCTGCCTTCGCGAGCGCCGCTTGCGGCGGATCTTCGAAGAGCTTTCCGTCGTCGTCGCTGCCTAGCTCAAGATCCCGCTTTCAGCCGCCGCAACCGCCCAGGTCTCGAGGGACACGCAGCGAGCACGGCGGGCTCTCAGAGCCCGAGTAGATCCGGCGCGACGATTTCGCGCCGGTAAGACTGCGCGCAGGATTCGGCCCCACCGGAGGTCTACCTAGGTGACCGGACCGGCTGCCCGAGCCTCGGTAGACGGCAACCGTGGAAGCTCTCCCTGCCACGGACGAGACTCACTCCGGTCCGGTCCACCGGCGAGGTTGAGAACGACGGGAAGTTGGCGTATGGTCGGGCGCGGGCGGAATAAACGGAGCAGCAGCGATGAGACGGACAGTCCTCCTCGGCGTCCTCGTCGTTGGCGTCGGCGGGGGAACGCTCCTCACAGGAGGCGCGGGAGCTGCGCCAAGCTCGTTCGAAGTCGTGATCGAGGGATTTCGCAGCCCTGCAGCTCCGATTGAGAAGTTCTTCGCCGGATTTAAGAACGAGGGGCCGTTTGGAGCCTCGGTGCCGTTCTGCTCGTCGGGATACGCCGTCGATCTCGAGTGGCTGGGGCCGTTGGGTGCGGTCCATGGATTGCGTCAGTTCACGTGCACCGATGGCAGCGGCGGCGTCACCGCGCGCCAGCGTGTCCTACGAACCGACCTGGCCACTTTCCTCGAGGGGGACTGGAAAGTCGTCGAAGGGACGGGCCGGTACGCGACGCTTCGGGGGAAGGGCACGTTTGCAACCGCCTTGGGCGGGGACCCGCTCGATCCGACAACGAGGACGTTCCGCGAAACCTGGCGCGGCCTCATCGATTTCGACAACCTCCCTCCGACGATCGCCGTCTCTCGGGCTAGCGCCGAGAGGCTCGGGCGCCCGAAGGGCGCCTACAGGATTCGAGTCGTCCTCTCCACCCGCGATGCCACCGAAGGAAACGCGGTCACCTACCGGATCAGCGTGCGCAGCGTGTCCTCCGAGCTCGCCTCCAGATCAGGCGAGACGACGTCCGGAACGGCATCGACCACTTTCCGTGTCCGGCCGAAAAAGAACACGCGGAGCGTCCGACTAGTGATCGTCGCATCGGATCCACTCGGCAATGAGCGCACCATCACCCGCCGGTTGAATCTCCCATCCTGACCATCGCCAGTTCCGCCGCAATTAGCCCGCTTGATTCGTCGCTTGACACGACCTCAGCCTCGGAGAAGACTTGCTCCACTCAAAGGGGAAAGGAGGACGAGGAGGACGAGGCCACCACGCAGACCGGTTAACAGGCGATAGGGGTCTAGGAGTCATTGGAGTCTTGAAAGGGGGAGCCTAGTGCGTCGATTCGCGCTATCTCTCGGGATCGTCGTTGCCGCAATCTCGCTTGTCGTGCTGCCAGCGGCAATCGCGGCGAATCCCGACGTCAACCACTTCGAGTTCTCGGACACCTTCTCCGACGACGACTTTTGCGGGACGGGCATGACGGTCGACATCTCCGTCGCAGGCCACGGCACGGAGTTCTTCGCTCCAAACCAGCCCGTCGAGTACAGGAATCACGTCGAGGGCAACACCGTCTTCACTAACCCGCTGAACGGGAAGACGGTCATTAACCACTTCGCGAACACATTCTCGGACGCGACCATCTCGGGCGATCCGGAGGGGCTCCACGTCCACGAGTTCACCTTCAAGGGGCTGGCCGAAATGTTCCGCACGAAGCGCGGCGGGGTGCTGCTCCGTGACGCGGGCTACATCATCTTCCGCCAGACGTTTAACGGCGACGAGTTCATCAGCAGCGAGATCTTCGTCAACAGAGGACCTCATCCCGACGCCGAGAGCGACTTCGCGCTCTTCTGCGAGGTCATGACGAGCGCCCTGGGGCTGAGTTGAGCTAGCAGCGCCGCTGAGAGAGTGAACGCTCGGGCGCGCGCAGCGTTCAGCGGAATGCGAACTGAAGCCCGCCTCTTGGCGGGCTTCGTCGTTCAAGGTGCGCGTTAGCTGCGCGAGAGTCGGCATCTCTCCGGAGCGGTCCGCAGCGGTTGCGAGCGCCGCTTGCGGCGGATCTTTGAAGAGCTTTCCGTCGTCGCTGCCTGATCAGAGGCAGCAGTTTCATTAGCGACTCCGCCGGCCCACGGGGGATGGCCGCATCCTTCCCGAGCAGCTCTTCGGCGAACTCCGCTGTCCCCCAGCCGTCGCATGTCGCCAGCGCCTCGCGCGCCTGTCCCTCGTTCAGGTTAGGCAGGAAACGGCCTCTCAGAGTGAAATGACGTCTCTTCGACGACCGACGCCCGCCGCTGGGAGCGAACTCTGTCCAAATTCGCCCAACCGCCTTGTGACATCGCGACCGCGGAGCTAGGCTCACGCGCGTCGCCCGTGTCTCGACTTGCCTGGCCTTCGTTTCGTCTCCTCCTCGGGGCCGTGATCGCGCTCGTGATCGCGGCCGGCGTGACCGTCGTCACGTGGAGGGCCACCGATGCGTCGGTCGGGCTGTCCGTGCTGGCACTCATACTCGCGACGCTCGCCGCCCTGACGGCGGGGCGCATCTGGGGTAGAACCGAACGGGATCGCAGCCGCGCCGAGTCCGCACGGTTACGAGAGAAGCTACGGCAGGCGGAGGCGGAGTACCGGGCAATCACCGAGAATCTCCCGCTCTTGACGTGGCTGACTGCTCCCGGTGATCGAAGCTCCTGCCTGTACATCAGTCCGCACGTGGACGCAATGCTCGGTTACTCGCAAGCAGAGTGGCGCTCGGAACCAGAGCTCTTCTCGAAACTTTTGCACCCCGACGACCGCGAGAGAGTGCTCGCTGAACTCGAGGGCGCGGCCGCTGACGGGGGCCGGCTCCGCTGCGAGTACCGCCTCGTCGCGCGCGACGGGCGGATCGTCTGGCTCAGTGAGGAGACCTCGACGGTCAGGGACGCCACGGGTGAGGCGCTCTACGCTCAGACGTTTCTGGTGGACGTCAGCGAGCGCCAGCGAGCGGACGACGAGCGGGAGCGGCTGCGCGCAGCCGAGCGCACGGCGGCCCACCTGCGAACCGTCCGGCAGCGTCGGCTCGACTTCCTGCGCGACGCCGGTGACGTTCTCGGCGCAGCGATGGACACGCAGAACTCCGTCCAGCGGGTGGTCGAGCTCGCGGTTCACGATCTCGCCGATTGGTGCGCGGTCGACGTCCTGGAGGCAAGCGGGGAACTCAAGCGAATGGGAGTCGCGCGCGCGGAACCCCGGGGTGCGGAGCCGTCGCGGGAGCCCGACGGCTTCGTGCAAGCCGTGATCAAGTCTGGACGCCAACTGGTGATCCCAGCGCTCGTGCACCGCGAAGGCTT
>Ga0209874_1000243_pt1 | contig 15356 bp, 12 predicted proteins | sample GWRWN1_20_30_FD_187216 | JGI IMG/M metagenome (GOLD analysis project Ga0209874, IMG submission 187216) | Riverbed sediment microbial communities from areas with no vegetation in Columbia River, Washington, USA - GW-RW N1_20_30 (SPAdes)... | ecosystem: Environmental > Aquatic > Freshwater > River... | reverse complement strand
CAAAGGCGTCACCCCCGAATGTATTAATCGGGGGTCCAGTCCCGGTCTTGCCTGGATTCCCGATAGAAGCATTCGGGAATGACGGACGCTCAGAGGTCTTGGAATAGCTCTTTACGGGGAATCAAACCCGCAGTGATTGAAGTGAGGTTCTGACCGATGCGTGATTGGAACGAAATGCTAATCGCTGTCGGGATAGCATTGTTGCTTACGTCCAGCGTGGCGTTCGCCCAACAGCAACCGAAACTCAGGCCGCTAAAAATAGCGCTGCCAAGTAACACAATCGGCGCAACTCATTTCTACGTCGGTAAGAGTCTGGCAATTTTTGAGAACTACGGATTTGAGCCACAGATATTGGTGCTGGAGCCGCGGGCGGCGCTCGCTGCTTTGTTGACCGGCGATTTGGACTTTTATACGGCGACCGGAACCACGACACGAGCGGCGCTGCGTGGTGTGCCCGTTCGGATCATCATGGTGGGACTGAACCGTCCGGATCATGCGCTTGTTGCCGCCAAAGAGATTACAAGCGTCGAGCAACTAAGAGGCAAGGTGCTGGGCATTGGACGGCAGACCAACCCCCGGCGCGACCAAGTTTGAGTTTGATATCGACCAACGCGACATGGGGTTAAAAGAGCCACCCAGGCCGGAGCAGGTTTACGATTTTTCATTGCTGGACGAATTGGCGAAGCGGTAGGCGCGAGGTTTCGAGGATTTAGGTTTGAGTGCGGCCGAATGATTGGCGAAGCGGCAGTTATCGTGCCCATGACAAGCGGAGCTTTACCATAATCTCAGTAAGGCGCTAGATTCACGCTTAGCGGCGTGCTCCTGCAGACGGCAACATTGTTAATGCAGTTTATCGCAGAGAACTGACGGCGGCCGTCAGTCAACTTGCTGGGCTGTCGGGCGTTTTAGCTGTGAGTCATCTGGTACGTAGCGTGGTGTCTCAGAAGTTCATTTAAAAACTCCAAACGATGGCACTGGCTGAACTCAAACTCAAATCCCCCTCTGTCCCCCTTTTTCAAAGGGGGAATTTTCTCGCTAGGGCTTTAACCCCTCTTTGGAAAAGAGGGGAAGGGGAGATTTTTTGAGCGAAACGAGCTACGAATTATGTGGCCGATTTCTGGGACGGGAAACTAGGAGCAAAGATCATGACTGATCAAGACCTGAATACGCAGCAGCGGATAATGGTCGAGATATAGGAGAGGCACATGGCCGCCGAGTTTAAAACGAAAAGCATCGATGCAACCATGGCGACGATGACGTCAGACCCTTTTGTGAATCATGTTCCCGTAATGACAGGCGGCGTCGGCTATAATGAAGTCCGCCACTCTACAACACCTATTTCATTCCTGGTCAGCCGGCCGACAGCGAGGTCGTGCCGGTCACACGCACAGTCGGAAAAGACCGCATCGTCGACGAACTAATTCACAAGTTTACACACACGATCGAGATGCCATGGATTCCTCCCGGTGTACGGCCCACGGGTAAACGAGTCGAAATTGCCGTTGTCGTGGTTGTCCAGTTCAAAGATGGAAAAATCGCCGGCGAGCACATTTATTGGGACCAAGCTTCTGTGCTTGCTCAGATGGGATTGGTTGATGCGGAGAAACTGCCCGCAACGGGATCGAGGCCTCCCGCAAAAGTTGTAGGTGCCTCGCAGGAACCATCCAACAGTATGATCGAGCGGGTGCGCGAATAAGAAAATCGGGTAGATGGGCCAGGTAGGCGGCGCCATCGAGAACGTCGTCAAAAAATACGCCTGATTGTTTGGGTGACGTTTATTTCGGGGTTAGTGTAGGGGCGGGTTCCAAACCCGCCCCTACAGCTCGGATCACGTAATCGGCTTGAACTTCGGTAACCAGATCTCCGGCGATTGCTGTTCAAATAGGACGGAAACTTTCATGCCTAGTTTTACATCTTCGACGCCGCAGCCGACCACATTCGTGATCATGCGCGGGCCTTCTTCGAGATCCACCCAGGCAATGACATAGGGAATATCAGGTTCAAAGGCTTTGGATGCCGCGCGGCCGACCACTTGGCGAATCACCGTGAATGAATAAACTTCGCCCTTGCCGCTCATCGGCGTCCATTCGACGCGCTCGCTGCCGCACTCGAAACACGATGGTCGCGGCGTCCAGACCCAGGCGCGGCAATCTTGACAGCGCTGCATGACGAGTTTCTGTTGCGCCGCGGCGTCCCAAAAAGGTTTAGCCTCGGTGGTGATCCCCGGCAACGGCTTGCGAATGTCTAATTCGGCCATAGATGTTTACGCTTCGTTTCCCAAGACCGCTACCGCGCAACAGCCAAGATTCTTGCCATAGGGGAGAACGCCCAATCCAGTCACCAATCCAATCTTGGCGTTAGGCACTTGTCTATCGCCGCCTTCGCCGCGCAACTGGCGCACCGCTTCCAGGATATGGAGCGTTCCGCCGGCCGTGGATGGCTGACCGCAATTGATCATGCCGCCGCCCGTTTGAATCGGCAGTTGTCCTTTAAAAGTGAAGTCGGTTCGTTCGAAATAGCCGAGATCGCCCTTGGCGCAAAAGCCGAGATCTTCGATCTGCAAGTAAACGACGATGATGTAATCGTCGTAAAGTTCGAGAAAATTGATATCGCCATGGTTTACGCCGGCCATCTCCATGGCCACTTTGCCGGCGTCTTTTACGCCCATGACTAGAGCGTCGGATCCGGCCCTTGCTCCGTAAGAGGGATTGCTCCGCTCGCCAAAGCCCTTGAGATAAACGGGACGCTTGCGCAGCTTCTTCGCCCGTTCCGGCGACGCCAAGATGTAGGCTTTGCCGCCGTTCGCAGGCAACACGCAGTCAAGCAACCGAACCGGATCGGCTACGAGCCGCGAATTTTTGTAGTCCTCGATAGTGATCGGCTTTCTCAAGTAAGCACTGGGGTTCAAGCTGGCGTGATAACGGCCGGCGACCGCGATCTTGCCGAGATGATCCAGTGTTGTACCGTACTCGTGCATATGCCGGCGCATGACCATGGCGATTTTGCTGTTGGGGCCCATGGTGCCGTAGGGAATCTCCCAGTCGCGCATGTCGCCGGGCTGTATGCCGCCGCCGAAGTGTTCGGAAAAAGGCGCCGCTGCGCCGATACACAGAGCGACATCAATCAAACCCGAATTGATCGCAGCGGCCATCCCACCTAACAGCGATACCGATCCAGCGCCGCCCGTGGCGCCGCCGAGGAGAAATCCGGGCGTGATGCCGAGAATCTCCGCTACCTCTTCGGGCCAAAAAGGTTGCGGATAGGCAGTGGGGATAGTCACCCCTAAACCCTGACCGTTGAAATCCTTGAGACTGAGCCCGGCGTCTTCAAGAGCCAGGCGCATCGCCCAGGAAATATATTCCGCGCTCGATTTGCGCGGCTCGCCGGGTTTTGACCCGAGACGATCGGTTGGCGTCTCGCCGATACCGGCGATTGCAGCTTTTCCGCGGATGCTCATGGTCGGTAGCGCAGATCATATTTTAAATGGCGGTGTCATTGCAAACATTTTTTTGGGAAGTGTCGTGCGCTTGACACAGGCTAAGGCTATTTGTACAGCATCGAGTCAGGCATGTATTCTGGTCGGTGTCGGTTCTGCGGTTCACGTATAAACAAAGAAGGAAACGCGCGGCGAAGCCGCAAGCAAATCGGAGGAACTCGCGCAAAAGCGCAAAGGGCGCCAAGGCGGGAGACGGAATAAAAATAGTTTTTTTATAGGAGGTAACGGAGGTAACAGAGACGAATAAAAAACTTCGTTTCCTCTGTTCTCTCCTGTTAGAAGAGGTCTCTTGGCGTTCTTGGCGTCTTGGCGCGAGAACAATATTTGTACCTGTACCCCGAAAGCTACGGACGGCCAGAAGATTCGCGCAAGCTACGAAAACTTTCGGATAGCAATACAAAGGTCATATAGGCAGCACAAAGGACCAACGCAATGACCCTTATTCTCAATAACCAAGATGTGAAAAGTGTCCTCACCATGGAAATCACCATGAGCGCTCTTGAGCGCGCTTATATCGAGCTGACCCGGCAGGAAGCGGTCTGCCGGCCGCGCATCGACATTCAGATTCCCACTAAGGATCAGGAAAAGATCTATCAATGGGGAACGATGGAAGGCGGCTCCATGTCCGGCTACTTCGCCATAAGAATGAAATCGGACGTGATCTATGAACAAGAATATCAAGGGGCGATCACGCAAGAAAAATACTGCGTGCGTCCCGGCCGATTTTGCGGCCTGATTCTCTTAACCAGCATCGAGAACGGCGAGCCCCTGGCCCTGATCAATGACGGCTACCTGCAACATATGAGGGTCGGGGCAGACTCCGGCATCGGCGCCAAGTACATGGCGCGGGAGGATGCCGAGGTCGTCGGGATGATCGGCTCCGGCGGCATGGCCCGCTCCCATGTTGAGTCGTTTCTGCTCGCGCGCAAGATCAAAAAGATCCAGGTCTATAGTCCTACGAAGACCAATCGGGATGCGTATGCGAGGGAAATCGCGGAGAAGTACGGTCTCAACGTAAAAACGGTGGCCAATCCTCGAGACGTTTACAAGGGAGCTGACATCGTGGCGGGTTGCACGGATTCGGCGGTGCCGATTGTTATCGGCAAATGGCTGGAAGAAGGTACGCATGTGACTTGCGTTGGAGGCAAGCCGGATGAGGATACCCTAAAGCGCATCGACGTATCGCTTCGTCTCGGTAATGCGCCGGCGCCGTGGGGTTTGCCGGAATTCGGTGTGGCGGACGAATATCTGACCTACGCAGCCAAGTCCAAAGAAAACGCCGGCTTTGAAATGAAGCGCGCAGACGAAAGGGGACATGGAGTGATCGCCGAAGATCGTGCTGTCTTTTTGTCAGAAATCCTGAGCGGGAAAAAGCACGGCCGGACGTCTCGAAAGCAGATCACATACTCAGAGCGCGGCAATATTCAAGGCGCGCAGTTCTTTGCCGTGGCGGGAAGAGTTTACGAGCTGGCTAAGGAAAAGGGGCTCGGACGGGAAATCCCCACCGAGTGGTTATTGCAGGATATAAGAGACTAGAGTTGGCACCCCCTCTCTAAAGTCTCCCCCGTCAAAGGGGGCGAGAATAAGACAAGAAGAGACGCTTAAAATGCATTTGGTACTGTGGGATCGGTGCATATTGTGACGTAATGCAATGATGTTTTATCCCGGTCAATTTTCTTTTTCGTCGTATCTTCCAGCGGGCCCGATGAATCACGCTCCTACATCAATCGTTACTTTGTAGTTAATTCTTTTTTGCGTCCTTTGCATCGCCATGTTTGTTTTTGCGGCTTGTGCAAATTTTCCGGTGGCCCGTGTCTATCCAAAACGGATTTTCTCGCGCCAAGACGCCAAGAACGCCAAGTGACCTCTTCTAACAGGAGAGAACAGAGGAAACGAAGTTCTTTATTCGTCTCTGTTACCTCCGTTACCTCCTGTAAAAAAACTATTTTTATTCCGTCTCCCGCCTTTGCGGCCTTTGCGCCTTTGCGCGAGATATTCCGAGTTTTGGTTGCGGCTCAGCCGCGCTAGCTTGTCTGCGGTTGTTTTGGATTCGCTTATTCCCAAGGCTGCTCCTGGGCCGCGTTTGTTCCCGCGATTTTGCCCGCGACAAAGCATTCGGTGATATTTCCCGCCTCTAAATAGAGATGACCGTAGATCGAGCTGATCTCGCCGGCCACATAGAGACGAGGGATTGGCTTTTTCATCGGGTCTAGAACTCTCTGTTTAACATCGTGCTCCGGGCCGCCCTGAGTATTGTTCACGATGGGCCAGGCTTCCATCACATAGAAGGGGGGAGTTGCGATGGGCATCATGGTTTTCGGTGGGCGGCGAAAATCCTTGTCTTCACCTTCGCCGCAAAGTGAATTCCACCGCTCCACGCTGGCTTTGAGAGTTTTAGGGTTCACATCAATTTGCCCGGCAATGTCTTCGATACTGTTGCCTTTCCTGATCCAGCCCTTGTTCATCTCCGGAAGATTGTCGTCGCTCCACTTCGCGTCATAGCGCGCGTCATTGACGATGGGGATGCCAATCGGTCCGAGCTTTCGCCCTTCTTCGTCAAAGATCAGATAACAAGGGATGCGCGGGTAATCTTGGATGTCGGCGTCATAAAATTCCAGCGACCGTGTTCCGGTGTCCTGAGGGGCCGGCGGATATTCATCCATGAAGCGCTTGCCGAATCGATCTACGGCGATCCAGATCATCTTGCGGTTTTCATTCCGCGGCCCCGCCCAGACATGTCGTATGGCAAACGGCAGCTCCGGAAACTTGAACCCGTAGCCACCGTGAAAATGCCACATGTGCCAAAGGCTGGCGCCAGCTTTCTGCGCCATCTTGACACCATCGCCCGTGTTACCAAGATAGACCGGATACACCGGCTGGGCTTCGAAGTATTGTAGCTTCATCGCGTCGTCATTTTCGTAGCCGCCGCAGGCGAGGATAACGGCCTTCTTCGCTTTGATATTGAGCGCCTTTCCTTCCTGCTCTGCCGTGAGTCCCAGGACTTGACTGTCGGTGCTTAAAATAAGTTGTTGCGCCGGAGTTGATAACATCACCTCGATCTTCCGGGCGTTGACGTTGTCGTAAACAACTTTGAAAAGCCGCGCGCCGCCCCGGAGCCCCTTGGCCCAAGGAAATTCTGAGTATGCGGAAAAGTCTTTGAGCTTTATTGAATCAATGTCACTGGTGCCGGGAAAGGGATAAGTGCCGTGGCCGCGCACTTCTGTCTGAGTCGGCTCTGTGCCGCTGACTTTGGCCAGCTCTTTAAGCCAATCGATCATCCCGACCATTTCCTCGGCCATGGTGCGCAGAATGTCGTCCGATGTCGTGCCGTTGCAGGTCCGCTTTAGATATTGAAAAGCACCTTCAGCATTGCGGGCAAACGCAACCCCGCCGCCCGACAGTATGGATATTCCACCCGGGTTCGGCATCTTTTCGATCAACAAGACTTTTGCTCCCGCGTCGTGGGCCGTAATGGCTGACACTCCGCCGGCAGCTCCAAAGCCCACTACGATCACATCGACTTCTTTGTCCCAGTTGGTTTTGTTTCCGTCTGATGTCACGCTAGTCTTATCCTCCTCGTTCCGCTATTTATTCCTCCCCCGCTGCCGGGGGAGGACAAAGGTGGGGGTGCCCATCATTTTTATAGGCGTGCGCAGCACCCCCATCTTCATCTTCCCCCGTCGAGGGGGAAGAGATCGGATGAGATACGCCGTTTGTGTATGAATCCTTTGACGGCGCCCTGCCGTTACGAGATTCAGTCCGATTCCTCTACAGCCGCTCCTCCAGCCAGTCCAACATGAAGGGCACATTGTGCGCCCAATAGTCGTGGCTGCAGTGGATTCTGCCGCCAACGTCATTCTGATCGTAGATTCTTAACGTCTTGTCTTTAGCGCCGATCTCAGCGAACAGCCGCTTGGCGCCTTCGACTGACATTAACGTATCCGCAGCGCCGTGGGTGATCAGAGTCGGGCAAGTGATACTCTTGGCGAGGCCCGCCATCGTAAAGTCACGCAGGAGTCGGCGAGCTTCGTCATGACTCACGCCGCCAAGCAGCCGTTGCACGGTTGGCTGCAGGTGATGGCAGAAATCGTAAAGATCATCAAGGATGCTGTAGCAACCGCTCCAGCCGATGAGGGCCTTGACTCGTTTGTCGAACGCCGCCACTCGCGGCGCATAGTAGGCAGCCATGCTGATGCCGACGAGGGCGATGCGGTCTGGGTCTACTTCCGGTCGAGAAATGAGATAGTCGATACAGGCCTTGCCCGGTACTTCGTAATCGGGACGTGTTTTGATTCCCTTTAGATAGATGGAAGAGCCGCGTCCCGGAGTGTCAACGAGCAAGACGGCCCAGCCGCGTTCCAACATCGGCTTTGCGCCAAAGTAAATTTCCTCAGCATAGGCGTCCGCGCCACCCAGGAAAAGCACCGTGGGCCATTTGCCTGGTTTGGGATCGACCGGATGACAGAAATAACCGTCGTAGTCCTCGTCGCCGCACCAAACCGAGACCACCTCGATTTTGGGCTCATGCAGTTTCGCGCCGACGCGGAAGCATTCTTGAGCCTTGCGGAAGCGCTCCGCTTTTGTGTCGTTTTGTGCATTTGTCAGAAACACGTCCGACATTCGATAGTACTGGTTGGCATGAAAAAAGTGAGCAATCGCCGTGTGCTGCCGCTCCTTGGCTTGCGCCTCTCTTGCTTTAGCTTCGGTCGTTTGCGCTAATTGGAGCCATTCCCGTTCCCAAGCCGCTTTGTCGCCGGGCTCGATCTTGGCGCAGGTACGCGCGATATCGAATACATCGCCGCCGCCTTGCTGAGCCTGCGCCACGAGGCGGAGCGTTTGGCCGCCGAAGGGATGGTTCGGTGTGAAGAAGTCAAACATTTAGGTTTTCCTCGTCTTTCGTCAGAGCTCGAAATTATCTTGGAAAAAGCACTCGCGTCAGAGAAAGTCTTTGGTTTTTTGCCCGATGCATAGAGACGGCGAGAGCTTACCGCAAAAGTGTTTTGGTTGGTAGCGCTCATCTGAAAAAGCGAGATCACTTTGAAATCAAATTACCTTGACAGCCTCTTTTCGCCTTGCTATCTTCATCGACAGATAAAGGTCAAAAAATCTTCCCAACTTTGATAGGCCCGCAGGATTTGAGGCTGAACAGAGGCGCGCGCGGCGATTGTCGCAACGGGGTAATAGGGATGATGCGAGCCGGTTGCTTTGCGGTTTTTCGCAAAAGCGCGCCGGCTTTCTTGTTTAATCATTCCGAAGGGAAGCACGATGGCCACCTACGTTGTTCTCGTCAACTTCACTGACCAAGGCGTCCGCTATATTAGGCAGACCACGGAAAGAGCAAAAGGGCTGGTAAACGCCGCTGCCAACCTTGACATCAAAGTTAAGGATATCTATTGGACCATGGGCACATATGATGCCGTTTTTACGGCGGAGGCCCCTGACGATGAAACCATCACCGCCTTCGCTGCCAGCATGGGCGCTCTGGGAAATATCCGTACCCAGACCATGAGAGCCTTCTCAGCGGAGGAGATGAACAAAATACTCGCCAAGCTTCCCACTATGGATGTTACAACACCCAAGTGACGGTGCGGCAAGATTAACCCGGAGGGAATCAAGATGGCAAAAGTCGATCTCTCGATTGGAATTGGCGGTGCAGCGGGCCAGGGAATCGCCACGCCCGGCGATATCCTGGCGCGGATCTTCGTTCGCCGCGGGTTGCACTTGAACGCCTATAATGCGTACCAGTCGATCATTCGCGGCGGCCACATTTTCCTCACGCTTCGCACCAGCGATGCCCCGGTTCTCACATTCGGTGACAAGCTCGACATTTTGATTCCCCTCAATCAGGACACGATGAATCGCCATCTTCGCTTAATGAAATCTGGTTCTGTTGTCCTTTACAACGGCGATAAGATCAAACCGGGCGAAGTCGAAGCCGGCGTCCAGCTTTGTCCCTTTTCGGTGAAGGAGTTGGCGCCGAACATCAGAGGAGATCTGGTTCAAAACACCATTGCTTTGGCGGCGGTGCTGCGCCTGATCGGTGTCGAGTTCAAGATCCTCGAAGACATCCTCACTCTACAGTTCAAAAGAAAAGGGGAAACCGTCATTGCCGAAAACGTCGGAGTCGCCCGCGCCGGTTACGACTACGCTGGTGCGCATTTCAAGCCGTTCGCATTCTCGCTGCCCGACACCGGAAAAAAACTGGCGTTCTTCGAAGGCAACCAGGCGCTGGCGATGGGAGGAGCGGCGGCGGGCGTGCGTTTTTACTGTGCTTATCCTATGAGCCCTGCATCCGGTGTGCTTCACTGGATGGCCCGACATGGGCGCCAGTTGGGCATCATGGTGCGTCAGATTGAAGACGAGATCGGCGTTATCAACGTAGCCATCGGCGCTGCCCATGCAGGATGCCGGGCGATGTGCGCCACTTCGGGGGGCGGCTTTGCGCTGATGAGTGAGGCTCTGGGATCGGCGGCGATGATGGAGATACCCGTCGTCTGTATCAACGTTCAGCGCGCAGGTCCCGCCACAGGCGTGCCGACCAAAACCGAGCAAGGCGATCTCTGGCAAGTGATGGGAGCAGGGCAGGGAGACTACCCGCGCATTATTGTCGCGCCAACCGACATACTGGATTGCTTCAAAACAGTGCCCGAGCTTTTTAACCTGGTGGATAAATTTCAGTGTCCGGGCATCGTCATTTCAGATCTCTTGCTTTCCGAGGGTCGTTCCAGTGTGGACCCGGCGGAATTAGACTTCAACGTTCCCATCGACAGAGGTGAAGTCATCGGCCTCAACGGTAGCGTCCCGCCCGTCAATGGCGGCTATAATCGTTATCAGCTCACGGATACCGGGATCTCTCCCAGGGCGCTGCCAGGGACGGCGGGATACACGCATGTGGTGGCGACCGATGAACATGACGAGGATGGCGTGCTGATCAGCGATGAATTCACCAACCCGCACAAGCGCCAGGCCATGCATGAAAAGCGCATGCGCAAGATGGAAGCGATTCTGCCGCTCCTGGAGCCGCCTAGGCTGTTCGGACCAGAGGACGCGCAGGTGACCTTGGTGGGTTGGGGCTCAACGGCAGGGGTCATTCGCGAAGCCATGCAGAAGTTAGCAAACGAAGAAGGGGTTGCCGCCAATAACCTCCAGATTAAGTGGATGGTTCCTCTCCACTGCGAAGCGATCACGGCGATAGTTTCCAAGTGTAAGAAGCTCATCATCGTAGAGAATAACTACAGCGGACAGTTCGCGCGCTACCTGCGCTCCGAAACCAGCATCGTCGCCGACGGTCACATTCGCAAGTACGATGGCGAGCCCTTTATGCCGCATCATATTGTCGATGGCGTTAAGAAGATTTTGGCGGGCACGACGCAGAAATATGTGCCGGTCCACGAGATTATGGTCTAGCAATTTTATGTCCCGAGTCTCGTATCTCGGGTTTCGTGTTTAACCTGAGACGCGGGACCCGGGACCCGAAACTACCTTAAGGAGTAATCTATGAGCGTAGATCCAGTCGATATAGAGGCGAGAATCTCGAAGACGAGCCAACAGCCGCCTGCGGGCCCGCGGCTAACCGTCAAGGATTTTAAAGGCAAGGTAGACCCTGACTGGTGTCCGGGCTGCGGCGACTTCGGTGTGCTTACAGCGTTGAAACAGGCGCTAGTGGAGTTGAATCTGCACCCTCATCAGGTGATGACCATCAGCGGCATCGGCTGTTCTTCCAATCTGCCTGGGTATGTTAGTACCTACGGCATGCACACGCTGCATGGACGCGCTTTGGCAGTGGCGACCGGTGCCCAGCTTGCGAATCACGATCTCAAGATCATCGTTACCGGGGGCGACGGCGACGGGTACGGCATCGGCGGCAACCACTTCATCCACTCCATGCGACGCAACGTCGATCTAACCTACATTGTGATGAACAATCAGATTTATGGACTTACAACCGGACAGATCTCCCCGACCAGCACTAAGGGGATGAAAACCAAGAGCACGCCGGCAGGCAGCGTGGAGAATCCTATCTTTCCCGTATCGCTCGCCATTGCTGCCGGGGCGACTTATGTGGCGCGGGGATATACCGGACAGGTAAAACATCTCGTCGATCTCATCAAAGGCGGTATTCAACACAAAGGGTTTGCGCTCATAGATGCCTTCAGTCCGTGCGTGACATTCAATCTCGACAACACCCACGAGTTTTTCAAACACCGGACAAAAAAGTTAGAAGACATGGGGCATGATCCGACCGACTTCGCCGCGGCTATACAGAAGAGTTACGAGTGGGGGGATGAGATTCCCATCGGGCTTTTCTGGAAGAGAGACGATCTTCCCACGCTGGACCAACTCGAGCAGATTCTTGACGAAGGCGGCCCCCTTGCCCGCCGTCCGCTCGGAGTCGCCCCGGATGTGGCCAAGTCGCTGATACGCGAGCTGATGTAACCGCGGCGGACTCGTTAAGACGGGGATTTTCTCCCGCAAAGACGCAAAGACGCTAAGTTCGGGATTTTTTTTCCTGCCCTTGTGCCCTTAGCGTTCCCTTCGACACTGCCCAGCACATGCTTTGCGCGAAAAATCCGAGTATCGCTGGCAGAGTTGCTGCAGATTGCCATTTCAGGCTGTAACGTTCTTCCTCACATTCAAAGTTGGGTTTTTATTAACTTTGCGTCTTTGCGCCTTTGCGCGAAATATTGCAAGATCTCCCCACGGCGATTGTGTTGACAGCCTGACGGGAGGTCGTGATATTCCCTAAAAACGAAGTCAAGTGGTGCTTATGAAATCTGGCTTTAAAATCATGGACTCGGACATGCATCTGCGCGAGCCTGCTGATCTGTGGGACAAATATATGGAACCCGAGTGGCGCGAGCGGGCGCCGAAAGTGCTCAGCACGACCGCGCGCAGCTCAGCGATGGTGATGATCGAAGGGAAAATTCTCCGAGGCTACCAACCGACTTATCGCGGCGGGATTTTTGATGCGACTCGAATCGATACGGAGATCGCCGACTATCGCGCTCAGGGCTTCGACGCCAAGACGCAGTTGCAGGCGATGGATCGGGAGGGCCTGGACGTGGCGGCGCTCTACCCGTCCATAGGCTTGGGGATTATGATGCGCGACGATATGGACCCCAAGCTCGCCGCGGCGATCGCGCGCGCCTACAACAACTGGCTTTATGATTTCTGCCAGGCGGACCCGAAACGTTTGAAGGGCGTCGGGATGATCCCGCTCCACGATCCCAATGAAGCTGTCAAGGAAGCGCAGCGCGTCGTTGGCAAGTTGGAGTTTGTCGGAGTGTTCGCCCGGCCGGAGCCGCTGCGGGCGATGCCGTGGCACGCGCGCTATTTCGATACGGTGTGGTCGGCCTTGGAGGAACTGGGAGTTCCGCTCGGGTTTCATTCAGCGGCAGCCGCCGGAGAGGTGCCGCAGATCGGCGACCGCTTCGGCGACAATCTTTTGCTGCGCCATGTGGTTTCGCATCCTTTGGAGAACATGGTGGCGATGGTCGACACCATCGGCGGCGGCGTCTGCGAGCGCCATCCGAAAGTCAAACTCGCCTTCCTGGAATGTTACTGTGGCTGGGTTTCATTCCTGCTGTACCGGATGGACAACGCCATGGAAAAGGGCCGGTTCCCCACCGCGGGTAAGCTAAAACCGAGCGAGTATTTCAAGCGCCAGTGCTGGATTTCCACCGAGCATGAAAAAGAACTGCCGATGATCATCGGTCTTATCGGCGATGACAATATCGTGTTCTCCACTGACTATCCGCACGGCGATTCGGACTTTCCGCATGCGGTGGAAGAGTTTTTGGAGATGGATGGTGTGTCGAAGGAAAGCCGAAAGAAGATTCTCTGGGATAACTGCGCGGAGTTGTATGGGCTAGCGTAAATGAACCAATATATAATTGTGGCAGTGGGTGGAGGTGTTGGCTGGGATTTCTACTTCCTCTCCCTTGACGGGAGAGGATTGAGGTGAGGGTGCGCATAGTTTTTAAAACCCCTCACCCTGGCCCTCTCCCGCAAGGGGCGAGGGAACCATACGCAGATTACGTTCGGAAATTTTTCACCAGGAAAGCGGTTTCAGCTTCAAGTCGTTAATGTAGGAGGTGAACCTTGGCAGTCCGCACCGTCGGAAAAGCGCTGCCGCGCATCCGAGGCCAGGGTAAAGGAAAACCCATGAAGCAAAAATCTTTCCTTCGTTTCTTCGGTTTTAAATCCGACAATCGGCAATCCAAAATCCAAAATGGGCGGGGCTTCTGGCCGTCGCCGTCGCATTCGCGCTATGCGGGGCGGTGGCAGACGCGCAGCAGACGGGAAAAATCTTCCGCATAGGTTTCCTGGATTCAAGCACAGCTTCTGGTATGGCGGTCCTCGTGGACGCGTTCCGGCAAGAGCTGAGCAAGCTTGGGTGGATCGACGGAAAGAATATCACCATTGAGTACAGATTCGCCGAGCAAAAGAATGAGCGCGTACCTGAGCTTGCGGCGGACTTGGTTCGTCTAAAGGTCGATCTAATCGTGGCCACAGGAACGCCAATCGCGTTAGACGCCAAGAGCACCACCACTACCATCCCCATCGTGATGGTGAGCTCTGGAGACCCCGTGGCTGCAGGTCTGGTTGCCAGTCTGGCGCGGCCGGGAGGCAATGTCACTGGGCTCTCGGCTTTATCGACCGAACTAAACACGAAAAGGCTAGAGATACTCAAGGACGCGGTCCCCAAGCTTGCCCGAGTCCGACTTCTGCGGTCGCCGGGAGCCAGCAACTTAGCAAGAGACCTCCAGCTAAAAGAGCTCAGGGCTGCGGCTCTGGCACTGAAGCTAAAATTGGAGGAGATCGATGCTCAACCCGACCCCAAAGGTTTAGAGAGCGCCTTTCAAACCGCAAAGCAGAAGCAGGTGGGCGCGATTATGACGATGACCACTCGCGCCTTTTTCGCCGAAAGAAAGCGGATCGTCGAGCTTGCCGGCAAATATCGGTTGCCGGCTATTTACAACCAAAAGGAGTTTGTTGATGAGGGCGGCCTCATGTCCTACGGCGTTGACTACACTGACCTCTATCGGCGCGCCGCGGTTTACGTGGACAAGATCTTGAAAGGCGCCAAACCGGCTGATTTGCCGGTACAGCAGGCGACGAAGTTTGAGTTCGTGATCAACTTGAAGGCAGCGAAACAGATCGGACTGACACTTTCCCCCGAGTTCCTCTCAAGGGCGAATACGGTCATCAAGTGAATACAGGCATTAGGCACGAGGCAATGGCCAATAGGCAAGAATCTATCGTGCCAAGAGACCAGGTCAATAAAATCCGAAACTTGAATATCGAAATCCGAAACAAACTCAGGTACAAATAAGTCTCAAATCGGGCAAATCCAAAACACCGAATCCGAATGAAGCTTGTTTGGAATTTTACATATTTTGGCCATTTGAAATTGTTTCGGATTTCGTGCTTCGAATTTGTTGTTCTTGGCGCCTTTGCGTCTCGGCGCGAAGCACGTTGTTTCCGATGCTTGTTCCGATATTCGGCAATCTAAAACCTGTACTGAGTAAGTCGAAGTATCGAAAATAATACTGGAGGTGAATCTTGGCATTTCGCACCATAGGAAAGGCGCTGCCCCGCATCGAGGGGGAAGGGAAAGTTACCGGTCAAACTAAATACGCGGCGGACTTGCCGTTCGAAAATCTATTGTGGGCTAAGGTGCTGCGCGCGTCGGTGCCGCACGCGCGCATTGTTAAAGTCGATACTTCGAAGGCCCAGGCGTTGAAGGGCGTCCGCGCTATTCTCACCGGGGCCGATGTGAAAGACATCTTCGTCGGCACGCGGGTTAAAGACCAGCCGGTACTTGCCTTTGACAAAGTTCGCACGTGCGGCGATGGGG
>Ga0209874_1000242_pt1 | contig 15378 bp, 14 predicted proteins | sample GWRWN1_20_30_FD_187216 | JGI IMG/M metagenome (GOLD analysis project Ga0209874, IMG submission 187216) | Riverbed sediment microbial communities from areas with no vegetation in Columbia River, Washington, USA - GW-RW N1_20_30 (SPAdes)... | ecosystem: Environmental > Aquatic > Freshwater > River... | reverse complement strand
CTCATCGAATCCACCGACAGCGGCTCGTCGTGGAAGCCGATTTCCTTGCTCGGGCACGCGGACTTCCATGTTTTGCGCGCTTTAGGGAGTCGTGTGTACGGCTACGACGCGTCGCATGGCCGCCTGCTGATCAGCCACGACAAGGGCAGGAGCTGGACGAACTTGCGGCCTCCTGAACCGCTCATCGATCTCGTGGTCAACCCGTCGCAGCCGAGGCGGTTGTTCGCCTCGACCGCGCGCGTACTCATAACCTCGGCAGACGAAGGGCGGGCGTGGAAGGCCGTCGCGCCCGGGGCTGGCCTCCTCGCCTGGCCGACGTCTAAGCGGATGTTTCTCGTCGATGGCAGGGGGCGTGTGCACGTGACAGCTAACACAGGCTCAGCCTGGAAGAAGCTCGGTCAGGTCGGCGGTCAGCCCACGGCGTTCTTGGCGATCTCTCCGACTGATCTCTATGTCGCGCTCCACGACGGCACGATCAAGCGATCCCAGGACGGTGGAGCGACTTGGAAAATCCGCTCAGCGGCATGACCGGTCAATTGCGTAGACCGCGCCGGTAACGGCGGAAATCTTGCGCGGGTTCTAACCCGCCGCCTCCACTCACCGATCGAAGTCCGCTCGGCTGCGCCGAGCATGATGACTTCGATCGGTCTCGCTTTCGATCCCGGCCGTTGCGGCCGACGCCGGCAAAGCCGGCATCGGCGGCGAGTCGTCGTCGAGTTCGTCAAGGCTCGGCGCACGTCGGATGGAAGGGCTGAGCGTGCCCCATAGCGCAAGCACGACCGCGATCGCGACGAAGGACGCCACGGTCGTGCGCGCCGAGAACGAGCTGAGCAGGAGGCCGGCCACTAACGGCCCGAGGGGTGCGATCAGCAGCGAGATGTTGCTCCGGACGCTCTCGACGCGGCCGAGGAGCCGGTCCGGTGTGATGGCGACGCGGTAGCCGACGACGACCGAGTCTGTCACGGGTAGCGCAACGGCCTGCGGGAGAATGCTGGCGGTGAGCACGTAGACGTTCGGCCAGACGACGAACAGCGCGCTGCCGAGGCCAGCCCACAGCTCGAGGAGGAGGATCGTCCGCATCGAAAGGGTCCGGCGGAAGAGCGGCGACGCTAGCGAGCCGATCAGCGTGCAGGCGCCGAACGCCGCGATCAGGGCGCCGATCTCGCCCGCGGAGAGCCCCTGGCGCTGGCCGACGACCACGACCACCAGCAGCACGCCTGGGATCGTGAAATTGCCGAGTCCGTAGAGAAACGCGCACGTCCGCAGGAATGGCTGACTCCACAGGAAGCGGAAGCCCTCGGCGATCTGCGCGCGAAGGCGCGAGGTCTCGGGCTCGCGTTCTTCCTGGAACGGCGTCCGCATCGCGAGCAGCGAGAGGATCGAGAAGACGTACGAGCACGCGTCGACGAGGAATGGGACCGCTCGGGCGAGCCCGAACAGCGCGCCGCCGAGCGGCGGCCCCGCTAGCCTGACCGTCGCCGCCCGAGCCTCTTGCGCACCTACAGCGGCCGGCAGCTGCCGTCGGGGTACGACAGCGCGCAACGCTCCGGTCGCTGCGGCGCCGAAGAACACCGATCCCGTCCCCTCGACGAACGCGACGACCGCGATCTGCCAGAACGCCACCTGGTCGAGGAGGATCGCCCCGGCAAGGCTGGCGAGCGCGAGCGCCCGAACGCCATCGGCCATGATCATCAACCGCTTGCGGTTCCAGCGGTCGGCCGCGACGCCGGCGAGCAGCGCGAACGCCGCGACGGGAACCAGCCGCGCGAACGCCACGAATCCTGCCTTTGCCGGCGAATGTGTGACGACGAGAACGAGCAGCGGATACGCGATCGTCGTCAGCTGCGTCCCCGCCGTCGACAGGAGCTGCCCAGCCATCAACAACACGAACTCGTGGTTCCGCCAAAGAGGCGACCGGGTCGTCCGCGTCGATGTCCGCGAGCCTGTCAACGAGGTACCTGTTCCCTGCTCTCACGATGCCCCTTCTCTGCCTCCTCAGTCCGAGGCAGGATCCTTCTGCATCACCCGGTTGTCGAGCTAGGAGGCTGTGGTTCTTCGGCGGGCGGGCCCAGGGTTCAGATTCCCGCCGCCTCTTCTAGGGCCACGCGCCTCCAGAACGAAAGAACGGGCGGACGCGGGATGCGTCCGCCCGCTTCGAGCTACCGAAGTACGGCGCAGAGGTCGGTGCTTGTCCCTCCCTGCTGGCTGAGAGAGAAGACACCGGCCGCCGAGACGTTCAAATGCGAATGGCCCGTCGAGTAGAGCAGAACTCCCGAGAAGTAGAACAGCCAGGGGCCGTGTGCATCGATGGTGAGAGCTCCATCGCTAGTGAACGTAAAGAGCCCCGGTCCCGGGATGTTGAGGGTTATTGACTTGCTTCGATTGTCGAGGTTGGTCAACGTGAACTTCAGAGCTCCGGTCACGAGGGTCGCGCCGTTGGAGAAGGTGATCCCGTACTCCTTGTTCGCGACGACGTGAACGCCGACGTCGAACGAGCAGCTTTCCTCGATAACGAAGTCGGGTGCAGGAATGAATTCCCTTGTCGGCTTCTCGGCTCCGGCCGCCGGAGCAAGTGTGCACCAGACGGCGAGGACGCCGAGCGTGCAGATGGCAAGCCTCCGCATTTCCCTCCCTTGTCGAATCTCCCCTGCCGCAGAAGGAGCGGTTCGTTCCCTTCCGGGGCGTTCCGAACAACTCCCTTCTCGTTGCAGGAGTCTCAACGCTTCGCTCGGCACTTGTCAAGGCGCGATGGCCCACGAGCTTCGGGACGACCACGAAACCGATCAGAGTCCGGCCGGCAAAAGGCGGACATCGGCGACGAACGTGTTCAGTCAGCTCGATAGTAGGGCCAGCCCGACAGCCAGGCGCGAAGCGCGCGTCCGTCGACAACCGTGTCGAAGCGGAGCCCTTCAGGATTGCCGAGGTCCTCACCCACACGGAATGAGCCGTCCGGCCAGGGCATCAGCGGCTGCTCGGCATCGAACCCGTCGGGTGCCGCCGGAAAGATGAGCCACGGACGATCCCCACGCAGGACGACGCGAAAGTTGGTCGTCCAGGGGTTGTGCGAGCGATAGTGGCCGGCGATTGCCCGCAGCTCGTCAGACGGCTCGGGCAGTTGCCGCGCCACGGCTCCTTCACGCGCATACCGCCGGCCCCCGTGCCACAGCTCGGTGACGCCGTTCGTCGGACGCTCGACGCGCAGACGAAACCGGTCGAAGGTGGGGTCTGGCACCAGGAAGAGGTCGTCATCCAGTTCCTCGAGCACGAGCTCGCGACCGCCGGAGCGAAGCACCGGCCCATCCTCGGCAGCGACTATCTCGATGCGCTCGCAGCCGGGCTCGTCGGGCACATAAACGCCCGCAAGCTCGTCGCGTGCGTCCACGATCGGGGTCGCGGGGGTCTCTGCAGCCGGCGGAGGAGTGCCGGCTCGCGCCTCGCGGGCGATTCGGAGAACCGTTCGAGCGAGCGCCATCGGGTGCAGGCTCATGCCGTTCTGCAGCACAACAGCGCCGAGACCGGACTCCGGGTCCGCCTGCAGGCCCGCCAGGTACCCGACCATACCGCCGCCGTGCCCGATGTAGCGCCGTCCGTCCAGCTCGCGGATCATCAGGCCGTACCCGTACGCGTCGGTCTCCTCTTCACAGGCATTGCCGGTCGTCATCTGGGCGAAGGCCTTCTCGCTCAGCAGGCGTCCGCCCGGGCCTTCGCCCTCACCGAGTAGCAGCCTCACGAAGGCGCACATGTCTGCCGCCGTCGACGCGATGGAGCCGTCGGCCGTTTCGGTCTCCAGCCACGTCGCGGGGGCCAGCGGCGCACCTGGGTAGCCGATCCGATCGTCGTGCAGATACTCGTAACCGACGGCCAGCCGGGCCCGGATGTCATGGGTGATCGCCGGCTCGGTGGCGGACATGTCGAGAGGATCCAGAACACGAGCCCGGACAACCTCCCGATATGGCTGGCCGTCGACCGCTTCCAGCACGAGCCCGAGTGCCTTGTACCCGACGTTGGAATAGTGAAAGCGCTCTCCCGGCGCAGAAAACGTCGGCAGGTCGCGCAATGACCAGACCTGGAAGGCTGCTTCCGGGGTCCCGTCGACGCCCGCCACGATTCCGGCGGTGTGCGACAGCAGCTGGCCGATGGTGATCGTCCGCTGGCCCGCAGGCTGTGGCACCGCGAACCAGGGCAGGTAACGATCGACAGCTGCCTCGAGGTCGATTCGCCCCTCGTCGACCAGCTGAAGCATCGCCACCGCGGTGAAGGTTTTTCCGATGGAACCGATCTCGAACAGCGTTTCGGGAGTAACCCGCTGTCGCGACGCGAGATCCGCGAGACCGTAGGCCCGGAGGGCGAGCGTGCCCTCCCGATCGGTGAGGCCGAGCGCCAGTCCCGGCTGCCGCCTGCGCTCCATCTCGCTGCGGACAGCGGCGTCGATGGCCGCTACAGCACCACTGATCACGCGGCCATCGTAGTGGCGGCGGTGGTAGGAAACTCAGGGCCGGCCGGGCATCCGGGGCAAAGGCTATTCTGGGCGGGGGCGCTCTCGTTCGCAAGACGAGACCGCGGCGCAGATGGATCGCGCTGCGCGCGCTGACGGCACGCATGGACAGAGAGGAAGGCTTTCATGAGTTCCAAGAGACAGACGACCATGGCCAAGCTCACACGAGAGCGGAAGGTCAAAGAGCGTCGCGAGCTGAAGCTCGAGAAGAAGCAGGCGGCCGCGGCCGCGAAAGCCGCCGCGAGCGAGTTGCCGGTCGACGCGGTCGACGGCGCGAACACCGAGCGGCTGGATGCTGATATTCAGAGGCGAGAGGAGTAAGGTGGTCGTTGCCCTGCCCTCAGAACTCCGGCCCTAGGCCCGCACTCCATCGACGCGCTACGGCGTGCAAGGCGAGGAGCTTGAGGCGAACGGACTTCGTCTGCAGGGCCACTCTCTTCTTTGACGGTCAGGACTGAAGGATGCCGATGTACGAGCTAGTCCTCTGGTTTCAGGGCAACGAGGACCTGCGCGTCACCGATCAGCCGGTCTCGGTCGGTCAGACACTCATGATCGACAACGTGAAATGGCTCGTGGAGGCGCAGGACCTTCCGCGCGATCCGAACGCCGCAGCGCGCTATATCTGTTCGCGCCGCGCTGCGAGCTCCGCCAATCGAATCGGCAGACTCTCGTAGGGCCGCACGCCTACCTCCCCGATTCTGCGAGTCGTGCTTCCGCGACTGCCTCGCCGGCCGCGTGAGCGGCGGCATGCCCGGTGACCGCGGCCAGGAAGTCCTCGCGTTGTAGGGCGTACAGCTGCGAGTCGACAGCCGCCCTCACGGTCGCAGTTCGCGGGACGTTCCGGAGCAGCGCGATCTCGCCAAAATAGTCCGCTTCGTGAGCGGTCGAATGTCGGCCACCTGCGTCGATGTCGAGCTCGCCGGCACCGACGATGTAGAAGCGGTCGCCATCGTCGCCTGTTCGGATGACGACCTCGCCGGCTGAGACCGAGATTGGCACGAGGCTCGACGCGACGCGCTCCTTCGTCGCGAGCGAAAGCGGTGCGAACATCGGCACCCGATCGACGAGGTCAAGCTCGGCGGCCGGCACGACCGTTCGGTCTATCTCGGCCAGTCGCCGGTACGTGAGGAGCGTCAGGACCGGCAGGATTGCCCCGACGAGAACGAAGGCCGGACGCGGCCCGATCGCTCGGACGACAGCCGGCGCTGCGAGCGAGCCGAGCGCCACGCCACCCATTGCGAGTCCCCACACGAGGCCGAGGACGCGCGTGAGCATCTCGTTGGGGATGATGCGTTGGAGGAGCGTGAAGACAGCGACGTCCTCGACGCTGTTGGCAGCCCCGACGATCGCCAGCAGGATGATCGCCGCCGCGAAGTAGGGCCGGGGCGCGATGAGCGTGATCGGGATGCCCCAGGCGACGAGCGACAGTCCGAAAGGAACGGCGAGCCGCCTCCCGCCAAGCGTCATTGCTCCGATCGCTCCGAACAGACCCCCGACGCCGATCGCCGCGGTCAGGTAGCCCACGTCGGCTCCGCTCCCGTGGAGCACACGGAACACCGCGACGACGATCAGCACGTTCAGGCAGCCACGCACGAAGGTCTGCGCGACGATGAGCCCGACCACCAGTCGAGCTCTCGGCGTGTGCGCGACGGTCTCGAAACCGCCCACGATCATGCGACGCATGTTCCCCCGGTCGTCTTCCGTGGTGAGCTCGATGCGACTCTCGACCCTCACGCGCGCAAGCAGCGCGGCGCCCATCAGGAGAACCCCCGCGCCAAGGGCGAAGACGAGTCCGACGTCGCCAAGCGCGACGAGCACGCCTGCACACAGCGGGCCGACGAGCGTCCCAATGCTCTCGATCGTCGACGTGGCGCAATTCGATGCAATCAGCTCTTCTGGTGTGCGTGCCAGTGAGGGCAGCAACGCCTGCAACGCCGGCCTGATCAGCGTGGCGGACAGACCGACAACGGCGGCGAAGACGAAGACGAGGGTACGGCTGTCCGCCCACGCGGCTGCGGCCGAGCCGGCAAGAGCGAATGCCCCGACGAGAGTCATCGCGAGGAGGAAGCGCTCGCGGCGGAAACGATCGCCGAGCGAAGCGGCAAATGGGGCGACCACTGCACCGGGCAGCAGGCGAACCATCCCGGCGATCCCGACTGCCGACGTACCACCCTGCTCGTAGGCGAAGACTCCGAGGGCCACGAAGTGCGCCCACTCGGCTGCGATCGCAGCGCCCCAGGCTAGTTCGACTCGGCGAACGTTCTCGTTCCGAACCGCAGCGCCGAGAGCCGAGACCAGCAGACGTGGCCGGACCACCAGCGAATTGAATCCCGTCTCCCGGGTTGTGACAAGGTGGTCTTCGTGCGCGTAGGCGTCAGGAGACGAGCTCGCACACCGGCACTTCGTAGATCTCCATCCCCTCGACGGACATTCCGGCAGTCTCGGCCACTTTGTCCCGCATCTCCGCGCGGCCCATTCGCGACCGTTCTTCAGCCTCGGCCGTCTCCCAGAAGGTGATGATCCGTGCGCGCTCTCCCTCCTCATCCGTGAAGACCATCAGGCCGCGATAGCCGTCGAAGCCCCGCAACCATTCCTCGATCGCCTCGCGCGCCATCCGCGCAAAGTTCGCCATCTCAGGCGTCGAGCCCGTCATGAGTGCCATCACGGCGACCATCACCCAAGCTTACGAGGACAGGCCCGCTGTCCGTGTAACGATCAGCGACGCCGGCCACGTTTCTTAACAGGCTCTCAGTACGCTCCGCACGTGCGTGCGTACTTCGTCCTCGGCCTCGTCGTAACCCTTCTGTTGGCCGTCTCGGGATGTGGCGACTCGGACGAGCGTTCCAGTCAGGGAAACGGATCGCCGACCACGACGACCGATACGACGACGACCGTCGAGACGAACGGCATCGACCCGCTCGAGGGCGCGGCCACCACGCCCGTCGAGGCCGAGCCGAGCGCCATTGAGACCGCTCTGCTGGAACGCGTGGCGATCGGCCGGCACGAAGGCTTCGACCGCGTCGTCTTTCAGTTTAAGAATCACCTCCCGGGCTACCGCGTCGAGTACGTCGAGCCGCCGCTCAAGGAGGACGGCTCGGGCAACGTCGTCCAGGTCAAGGGCAACGCGATCGTCGTCGCGCGAATGGAACCCGCGTCCGGCTTCGACCTGACGAAGAACGAGGGCGAGCTGGTCTACAAGGGGCCGAGGCGGATCGATGGCTCGGCCGCCGGCACCTCCGTGGTCGAGGAGGTCGTCCGCGCGGGGGACTTCGAAGCCGTGCTGAACTGGGCGATTGGCCTCTCCGACCGCGTGGACTTCCGCGTCCGGACGGCGACTTCGCCGGCCCGGCTGATCGTCGACTTCCGCAACCACTGACCTCCGTCACTCAGGGGTGACGTACGCGGCGGTCAGGCCGCCGTCGACGAGGAACGTCGCGCCGTTGACGTACGACGACTCGTCGCTGGCCAGGAAGAGCGCCGCGTTCACGATCTCCCTTGGCTTCGCCAGACGGCCCATCGGCAGATGGACGCGGCGCCGCTCGTATGCGGCCGGGTCGTCGCCGAAGATCCGGAGCAGGAGCGGCGTTTCGACGGGGCCGGGACAGAGCGCGTTGACGCGGACTCCCTGACGCGCAAACTGAACGCCGAGCTCCCGGCTCAGGGCGAGGACGGCGCCCTTCGAGGCCGTGTAGGAGATCTGCGAGGTGGCCGCCCCGACGAGCGCGACGAAGGAGGCGACGTTGATCACCGATCCCCCGCCGCGTTTCAGCAGGTGCGGGATCCCGTACTTGCAGCACAGGTAGACGCCCTTGGTGTTGACGTCCTGAACCCGCTGCCACGCGTCGGGCTCCGTGTCGAGGATCGAGTCGTCGTCGGCCGGCGAGATGCCCGCGTTGTTGTAGAGGACGTCGACGCCGCCATACCGGTCCGCAGTCTGCTCGTACATCGCGCGCACGCTGTCCTCGTCGGCAACGTCGACCTGGACCGCGAACGCATCGCGCGCATCGGCGGCAGTCTTCCGGGCGGCGTCGCCGTCCACATCGGCGACGCACACCTGCGCTCCCTCGTCGGAGAACAGGAGCGCGGCCTCCCGTCCCATTCCTCCCCCGGCGCCGGTGATGACGACGACTTTTCCGTCCAGGCGGCCCATCACGTGGCCATGAAGACGTTCTTGACTTCGGAGTAGCCGTCGAGGGCATGCATGCCGAGCTCGCGGCCGAAGCCCGACTGCTTGAAGCCGCCGAACGGCGTCGTCGGGCGCACCGAGCTGTTCGAGTTGATCGAGAGCACCCCCGTTTCGAGTGCGCGTGCCACGCGAAGCGCCTTCGCTCCATTCTCCGTCCAGATCGAGCCGGAAAGGCCGTAGGGCGTGTCGTTCGCGATGCGGATCGCCTCCTCTTCGTCGGCGAACGGGATCAGGGCGGCGACCGGGCCGAAGACCTCCTCGCGTGCAACGCGATCGTCGTTCGTCGCCTCGACGAGCGTGCAGGGGAACCAGAAGCCGCGGCCGTTCGGGGCGTCGCCGCGGAAGAGCGGCTCGCCCTCGACGAACGAGGCGACGGTCTCCCGGTGCTGCGCGGAGATCAGCGGTCCCATCTCGGTCGCCTCCTCCTGTGGGTCTCCGACCTTCACACCTCGCGTCGCCTCGACGAGCAGGTCGGCGAAGCGGTCGTAGGCTGAGCGCTCGACGAGGATGCGCGAACGGGCGCAGCAATCCTGGCCCGCGTTGTCGAAGACGGCGTACGGCGCGGCGGCCGCTGCTTGCTCGAGGTCCGCATCCGCGAAGATGACGTTGGCGGACTTGCCGCCGAGCTCGAGCGTCACGCGCTTGATGGTGCCGGCGGCGCCCTGCATGACGCCCCGGCCAACCTCGGTCGAGCCGGTGAAGCCGATCTTGGCGACGTCCGGATGCTCGACCAGGCGCTGGCCCACGATGCGTCCGGGTCCGACGACGACGTTGACGACGCCTGCGGGGATGTCCGCCTCCAGGATGAGCTCCGCGAGCCGCAGCGCGGAGAGTGGTGTCAGCTCGGCCGGCTTGAGGACAACTGTGTTTCCGCATGCAAGCGCCGGGCCGAGCTTCCAGCTCGAGATGTTGAGCGGGAAGTTCCACGGGACGATCAGCCCGACCACTCCGAGCGGTTCGCGGAACGTCAGGTCGACTCCGCCTGCGACGGGGATCGTCTGGCCATGGTGCTTGTCGACCGCGCCGGCGTAGAAGTGGAACACGTCCGCGACCATGCCGACTTCGCCGCGCGCGCCCGCGATCGGCTTGCCGACGTTCCGCGACTCGATCTGCGCGAGCTCCTCGGCGTGCTCCTCGACGAGCGTGGCGAGTCGGCGTAACAGCCTGGCGCGATCTGCCGGAGCGACGGCGCGCCATTTCGGGAATGAGGCTTTCGCTCGTGCGACCGCTTCGTCGGTCTCCTCGACGCCGGCCTCGTCGAGCTCTGCGATCGGTTCCTCGGTGGCCGGGTTGATCACCGCGAGGCTCATGCGGTGCATTTCAACACGGCGGGCACCCTCACGTCACGAGGCCCTTCGCAACGAAGGCTTTGTAGGCGGCACGTGCGGCTGCCGGGTCGGTTCCGAATAGAGCCAGAAGCTCCCCGAGCGCGAAGAAGTCCGAGGGGAGCTCGAGATCGACGGCGGCGCGATAGCTGCTCCAGGGCCAGTCCTCCGGAGCGGTGCAGAGGCCGGCGCGCACAGGATTCAGCACGATGTACCGGCAGGTCTCGAGCAGGTGCTCGTCACTCTCGATCGGCCACCAGCCGTAGTGGTTGCGGAACAGATGGCCGGTGCGGCCGTGCTTCCGGTTCATGCGGCGCGCGTGGCCGCAATTCAGGAGTTGCATTCCGGAGGCGAAGCCCGTCTCAGCGGGACGCACGAGGAGGTGGTAGTGGTTCGTCATCAGGCAGTGCGTGACGACGCGCCACTTCTCGGCGAACACGATCGGTGAGAGCCAGCGAAAGAAGTCCAGGCAGTCGAGATCGTCGCGCACGATCGCCTCGCCGTTGTTCCCACGCGCGGCGATGTGGTAGTACGCGCCGGGCTCGAAGATCCTGAGGCGACGGCCCATGTCACGAAGCTAGCGCGGTCCAGCCATCCCGTTACCAGCTGTGGATACTTCTTCACACTCTCGTCACTGTGTCCGACACCGGGACGTGGCGGGCGTGGCGCCGGCCTCCACGGACGGGTTCCGCGTGAGCGACGCACAGCCCATGCGGTAGCTCTCGGGCTCGGATCCCCCACGCCCGGCGGAGCGGCGGCACCGTGTCCGACACCAGGACGTGGCTTGCGCGGCACCGGCGGTTCGGGACTAGTGCCGGCGTTAGTTGGTTCGGGCGGAGCGGTAGTCGTTCGCTTCGCGCACCAGCTCTTCGAAGAGCTTCAGGTCCTCGCCCGCTTCCGGATGCCACAGGACGCCCAGCGCGAATCGGTGCGAGGGATCCTCGACCGCTTCGACCGTGCCGTCCTCGGCACGCGCGACGACGCGAAGGCCTTCGCCGACCCGGCCGAAGCCCTGGTGGTGATGCGACTTCACAGGTGTGCGGTCGCCGAGGAGGCCGGCAAGACGCGAGCCTTCCTCCACCGTTACGTCGTGGTCCGCGAACGTCCCCGGCGTGTGCTTGTGCTTCTCGTCGCCGACGACTTCCGGGAGATGCTGCACCAGGTCGCCGCCGCGCGCCACGTTGAGCACCTGCGAGCCCCGGCAGATCGCCAGCACGGGCATGTCGCGCGCCAACGCGGCCTGCAGAAGTGCGAGCTCCGCGCGGTCGCGTTCCTCGACGACGCCGGACGTCTCCGGATGCGAGTCCTGTCCGTAGAGCTCCGGATCGAGATCCGAGCCGCCGGAGAAGATCAGGCCGTCGACAGCGTCGAGCGTCTCGTCCAGACCGTTCGACGACGGCGGCACGAGCAGTGCACGGCCGCCCGCCTGTTCCACTGCGTAGACATAGTCCGCCGGAACGAGGGCCGCCTCGAGATCCCAGTAGCCCCACTTCGCCGGAACGACGTAAGTGGTGATACCGACGACCGGCCTGGCCACGGAGTTGACGTTATAGGTTTGACGCGTGGCGAACATCCTGGCCATCGACCAGGGGACGTCTTCGACGAAAGCGCTGGTGGTTGCCGCCGGCGGCGAGATCCTCGGCGAGGGGAGCGCCGCCGTGCATCCTCAGGCGAAGGGCGGCGGGGCGGTCGAACAGGATCCGGAGGAGCTACTCCAGTCGGTTGTCGACGCCGGCCGTGCCGCGCTCGCCGACGCGGGCGCGCCCGTGGAAGCGATTGGCATCGCGAACCAGGGGGAAACGGTGCTGCGCTGGAACCGGCAGACCGGAGAGCCGCTCGGGCCTGCGCTGAGCTGGCAAGACCGGCGTGCTGGCGTCGTGACCCGGGAGCTCGCGGACAAAGCCGACCGTCTGACGGAGATAACAGGCCTCCCGCTCGACCCCTACTTTGCGGGGCCGAAGATGACCTGGTTGCGCCGCGAGGCCGGCGCCGAGGGCGTGATCACCATGGTCGACGCGTGGCTGCTGCAGCGCCTCGCGAGTGCCTTCGTCACCGATGCGGCGACGGCGTCGCGAACGCTGCTGCTCGACCTCGAGACGACGACCTGGTCGGAGGAGGCGTGCGCCGTGTTCGAGCTCGATCCGTCGTCGCAGCCCGAGATCGTCGATTGCGCGACGACGGTCGGCGAGACCCCGGCGTTCGGCGATCCATTGCCGATCACGGGCCTGGCCGTCGACCAGCAAGCCGCCCTGTTCGCGGAGTCCTGCTTCGCGGCGGGTGAGGCGAAGTGCACGTACGGCACCGGCGCCTTCATCCTCGCCACCGCCGGCGACCGCGCCCCACACTCGAAGGCCCGCCTCGCGGTCTGCGTGGCCTGGCGCCTCGACGGCGCGACCACCTACTGCCTGGACGGACAGGTCTACAGCGCGGGCTCGGCGGTCTCGTGGCTCGAAGGGCTGGCCCTGATCAGCGAGGCTGCCGACCTCGACCGCCTCGACGGCACCGACGGTGGCGAAGAGGCGGTCTTCGTACCCTCGCTCGCAGGACTCGGCGCTCCCTTCTGGTCGCCGGATGCGCGCGGCGGCTGGCTCGGGCTGTCGCTCGCGACAAGGCGCGCCGATCTCGTGCGGGCGGTTGTCTGGGGCATCGCCGCCCAGGTCGCCTCGCTCGCACGCGCCATGGGAGAGGACATGGGCCGTCCGCTCGAGAGGCTTCGGGTCGACGGCGGGCTCACCCGCTCCTCGTCCCTGATGCAAGCGCAGGCGGATCTCTTGCAGGCACCCGTCGAGCGCTACCCGTCTGCCGATGCGACCGCGCTCGGGGTCGGGGCGTTCGCGCGACTCGGCAGCGGTTCCGCCGCCACCCCGCCCGAGGCGGTCGGGGCGTGGTCACCCGCCGAGGTGTTCGAGCCGCGCATGTCCGCGGACGAGGCTGGAGCGCACCTTGCCCGGTGGGAGGCGGCGGCGGGCGCGCTCGCCGACCTCGCGCGCGGCTCTCACTGAACCGGTGACAGGCGAACGCGACGTCCTCGTCGTCGGCGCGGGCGTGGTCGGAGCCGCGATCGCGCGCGAGCTCTCCCGCTTCGAGCTGCGCTGCACGCTCGTCGAGGCGGGGCCCGACGTCGGTGCTGGGACGAGCAAGGCGAACACGGCCCTCCTGCACACTGGGTTCGACGCGAAGCCGGGAACGCTCGAGGCGCGCCTGGTGCGCCGCGGCCACGAGCTGCTCGCCGCCTACGCGCCCAGGGCTGGAATCCCGCTCGACCGGATCGGCGCACTGCTCGTCGCGTGGAGCCCGGAACAGCTCGACGCCTTTCCCGCAATCGTCGAGCGCGCGCACGCGAACGGCTACGACGCAATCCGCGAGCTCGACGTGGCCGAGCTCTACCGCCGCGAGCCACAGCTCGGCCCGGGCGCACACGGAGCACTGGAGGTCCCGGACGAAGGCGTCGTCTGCCCGTTCACGACCCCACTCGCATTCGCGACCGAGGCGGTGCTCGCCGGCTGCGAGCTTCGGCGCAACACCCAGGTCACGGCGGTCGCGCGCCGCGACGACGGAGGCTTCGACGTCCAGACGAGCGCCGGCAACATCCGCACGCGGTTCCTCGTCAACGCCGCGGGCCTCCACAGTGACGAGCTGCACCGCATGCTCGGGCACGAGACGTTCACGATCACTCCCCGTCGCGGAGAGCTAATCGTCTTCGACAAGCTCTCGCGGCCGCTGCTCGACCACATCGTGCTGGCGGTGCCGACGGGCACGACCAAGGGCGTGCTCGTCTCGCCGACGGTCTTCGGCAACCTCATCGTCGGACCGACCGCGCAGGACATCGAACGGAAGGACGACACCTCCTCCACCGCCGAAGGGCTCGCGTACTTGCGCGCGGAGGGCAAGCGCATCCTGCCCGAGCTCCTGCGCCACGAGGTGACTGCGGTCTATGTCGGCCTGCGCGCAGCCACCGAGCACGGCGACTACCAGCTGACGATCCACGCACCGGAGGGATACGCGTGCGTGGGTGGCATTCGCTCGACCGGGCTCACCGCGTCGATGGCGATCGCCGAACACGTACGCGCAGAGCTCGAAGCTGCCGGACTAAAGCTGCGACCGAGAGCCGAGCGGCCCCAGGCGCGCATGCCGAACATCGGCGAGCTCGCACCGCGCCCCTTCGAGCAGCCGGAGCGAATCGCAGAACACGCCTCCTACGGGCGGATCGTCTGCTTCTGCGAGCGCGTCACGCTGGGAGAGATCCGCGCTGCGTTGCAGAGCACCGTCCCGCCGGTCGACCTCGACGGCCTGCGCCGGCGGACGCGTGTCCTGATGGGGCGCTGCCAGGGCTTCTACTGCGGCGCGCACGTAGCTGCGCTGCTCGACGAAGGCAAGAGGTGAGCGAGCCGGTCGTCATAGTCGGCGGCGGTCCGGCGGGGCTCGCGTGCGCGCTCGAGCTCAGACGTCGAGGCGTCGCCGACGTGGTGGTGCTCGACCGCGAGCAACGCGCCGGCGGCATCCCACGCCACTGTGCGCACCAGGGCTTCGGGATCCGCGACCTGCGCCGCTTCCTGTCGGGCCCCAGCTACGCGCGACGCTACACCGAGCACGCACGGGCGTCCGGCGCACGCGTGCTGACCCAGGCCACGGTCACGGGCTGGTCCGGCGACGAGCTCGAGGTGACGAGTCCCACCGGACGCGACGGCCTCCGCCCTGCAGCGATCGTGCTCGCAACCGGGTGCCGCGAGCGGCCGCGTCCTGCTCGCCTCGTCCCAGGGTCGCGCCCTGAGGGCGTGATGACGACGGGGCTACTCCAGCAGCTCGTCGAACGCGGCAGCCCGCGCATCGGGACGCGTGCCCTGATCGTCGGTGCCGAGCACGTCAGCTACTCCGCGCTGCTGACGCTCGTGCACACGCGCGTCACTGCCGTCGGGATGGTGACCGAGCTCCCCCGGCATCAGTCGCTCGCCCTCGTCCGAGCGGGGGCTGCGATTCGCTACGGCACGCCGCTCTGGACCAACACAGCCGTCGTGGAGATCAGGGGGATGCCGAGAGTCGAAGAGGTCGAGCTCCTCGAGCTCACCAGCGGCCGCAGGCGCACGGTCGCATGCGACACGGTCGTCTTCACCGGCGACTGGATTCCCGACCACGAGCTCGCCCTCGCCGCAGGGCTCGAGCTCGACCCGGGGACACGTGGCCCGCGCGTCGACACGTCGCTGCGAACAACCCGGCCAGGCGTCTTTGCTGCCGGCAATCTCCTCCAGGGCGCCGAGCCTGCCGACATTGCGGCGCTCAGCGGGCGGCATGCAGCGGCCTCGGTGCACGCCTGGCTCACGCGGGCAGAGGAGTGGCCGACGATGCTCGTCCCGATCGCCTGCACCCCGCCACTC
>Ga0209874_1000241_pt1 | contig 15435 bp, 14 predicted proteins | sample GWRWN1_20_30_FD_187216 | JGI IMG/M metagenome (GOLD analysis project Ga0209874, IMG submission 187216) | Riverbed sediment microbial communities from areas with no vegetation in Columbia River, Washington, USA - GW-RW N1_20_30 (SPAdes)... | ecosystem: Environmental > Aquatic > Freshwater > River... | reverse complement strand
GCGTGTAATCGACGGTGAACCCCGACCCGCCCGGCTCCTGGACGACAATGCGCGTGCCCGGTGCAAGCGCAGAGTCGGCGACCTCGCGAGTTACCGGGGCCGTCCACTTGTAAGGCGTGCCGGTCGTCGTCTCGACGCGTCGGCCGAGCTCCGATGAGTAGAACCGCACGGTGATCGACGTGTCCGTCACGACGACCTTCAGCAGAACGGCGGCGTTCCAGTCGTTGCGGAACACGAGCTCGGGGCCGCCCCACGAGATCGTCGCCTCGCGGCCCATCGGGTAGCGGTCGATGTAGAGCGAGTGCGGCGTGTGCGCGACGAGGTCGAGCCCCGCGAAGAACGCCGCGTTGTAGAGAGTCGTCGCGACCTGACTGATGACGCCGCCGACCGAATCGACGATGCGGTCGCCGGCGATCGTCGGCGCCGGCACATAGCCCTTCGTCAAGGTGCGCTCGCCGAGCGCCTGGTTCATCGAGAACGTCGCGCCCGCCGGCAGGATCCTGCCGTCGAGGGCGTCGGCGGCACGCTTGATGTTGACGACGCGTGGCTCACCCGCTGGGTAGTAGGTCGTGAACTCGGAGACGAGCTCGCGAATGCGCAGCGCCTCGAGCTCGGCCGTCGTCGCCTCGGGTGCGATCCAGCGGAACCGGACCGGCAGGATTCTCGATTCCGGCTGGCGCAGGAGCGCGGCCGCGGTCGCGCGAGCGTCGAGTACCCGCGCCGAAGCGCCGGGTTCTACGACGACACGACTTCCGACGATCTGCAGAGAGGCGTCGCGTGCCGGCCGATCCGCGAAGTGCGGGGCGAGGAGACGCTCCAGCTGGTCGCCGTCGATTGACAGCAGGTCCCCGTCCACTCGCAGCAGTGGCAGGAGCTGAGCCGGCCGCACGTCCAATCTGACCCCGCCGGCGACGAAGCGGTGCGGATGGGCGAGCAAGGCCTCCCGGGTCTTCGCGTACGGAGCCTCCTGCAGCGCCAGCCCCGCCCCGGCGCCCCCGAAGATCAGGAACGCGGCAAGGCCGAAGAGCGCGAGTCGACGCGTTGCTCTGTACAGCACTGGAAATCACCTACCGCTTCGTCGTTGGCGCTCATACGTGTTGAAACGATGAAACGAAGCGTTTCTTCCAGAGCTAGGCGCCGCTGGTGAGCTCGTCGGCAGCCTCGGCGAAGACTTCGGTGTGCCGGTCGACGTCGGCCTCGCTGGTCGCCGGCGACATCAAGGCCATGTTGTGGAAAGGCGTCAGGAGCAGGCCCCGGTTGAGTGCGTAGAGGTGGATGAGGCGATCGAGCAGCTGGTCGCCGCCCGCCGCTGCCTCGCTCCCGGTGCGCGGACGCTCGCGCCGGAACAGGTATTCGACGCGGCAGCCCAGCCGGGTCACGTGCCAGGGCAGCCCGTAGCCGTCGATCGCCTCCTGCACTCCGCGCTCGAAGCGCTCGCCGAGCCGGATCATCCTGTCGAACGCCTCGGCGGTGAGCACGTGCGTGAGAGTCGCCCGCATGGCCGCCAGCGAGAGCACGTTGCCGGCGAGGGTACCGCCGACGCCGCCCACATCCGACTCGTCCGTGCCGATCGCCGCAACGACTCGCTGCGCCACCTCCTCCGTGAAGCCGTACGCCGCAGACGGAATGCCGCTGCCGATCGCCTTGCCGACGGTGAGGATGTCCGGGTCGAGTGAGTGGGCGGCGGTGTAACCACCCGGGCCCGCGCACAGCGTGTGCGTCTCGTCGATGATCAGCAGGGTGCCGTGGCGGCGGGTCGCGTCGCGGAGCGCGTCGTGGTAGCTGGGCTCCGGCAGGACGATGCCGATGTTCGTCAGAGCAGGCTCCGCGAGCACGCAGGCGACGTCGCCGTGTGACAGGGCTTCCTCGAGCGCGTCGACGTCGTTCCATTCCACGACGCGCGTCGTTTCGTCGAGCGGCACCGGCGGGCCGAGATTGCCGTCACGCTCTACGACGGCTCCGTCCCGGAGGGTGGCGAACGTCTCGTCGACCGTGCCGTGGTAGCACCAGTTGAACACGAGGATCTTCGGGCGGCCGGTGATCGCACGCGCGATGCGGATCGCGAACCGATTGGCGTCGGTCGCCGTGAGCGCGAACTGCCAGCGGGACGGGCCGAAGCGCCGGGTGAGCTCCTCGCCGACCCACAGCGCATCCTCGCTCGGCAGCATCAAGGTGATCCCACGAGCGGCCTGCTCGGCGATCGCCCGAACGACCGGCTCGGGCGAATGGCCGGTCATCGCCCCCGTGTCTCCCAGGCAGAAGTCGACGTACTCGATCCCGTCCACGTCGCGGAAACGCGCGCCCACGGCGTCCGCAGCGTAGACCGGAAAGCCACCGGCCCAGCGCAGCATCCAGTGCATCGGCACGCCGGAGAGCAGGGATGCCCGTGCCCTGCGTGTGAGTTCGTGCGAGCGGGGATGCTCGCGTTCGAAACGCTCGAGCTCGCGCTCGAGCAGCTGTTGCGCCCGCTCCTCCAACTCTGCTGTGACGGGGCTAGTCGAGGCCACCAACATCCAGCACGACTGTCTTCAAGTCGCTCATGTCGAGCATCGTGTACCGGCCGCCGATCCGGCCCCAACCGCTCTGCGTGCCCGACGCCCCTCCGAACGGCTCGTGCGCCTCCCAGTAGTCGGTCGAGTCATTGACCACCACGTTGCCGACGCGAAGGTTGTCCAGGTACCGAAATGCTCGCTTCAGGCTCGAGGTGTAGACGGCGGCCTGAAGCCCGAGGTGCGAGTCGTTGGCGACGGCGAGCGCCTCCTCGTCCGAACGGACGCGGATCAGCGGGACGATCGGACCGAACGTCTCCTGCTGGTTGATCAGCGTGTCGACGCCGACGTCCGTGACGACCGTCGGCTCGTAGTAGAGCTGGGTCGGGCGGTCGGTTGCTCGCGACCCACCGCGGACGACGGTCGCACCCTTCTCGACCGCATCCTCGAGATGCGCGTCCATCTTTCGCGCGGTCGGCTCGTTGTTCATCGGCCCGACGAGCGTCGAATCGTCGAACGGATCCCCGAGCTTCCACTCATCCGCCGCCTTGATCACCTCGTCGAGGAAGGAGTCGTGCACACCCTCGTGCACGAGGACGCGCTCGGTCGCGCAGCAGACCTGTCCTGCGCAGAAGAATCCGCCAAAGACAGCGCCTTGCGCTGCGCGTGCGAGATCGGCGTCTTCGCACACGATCACGGGCCCGTTCCCGCTCGCCTCGATCAGCGACCGCTTCAGGCCGGCCGCGCGCACGATCTTCTCGGCGGTCGGATGCGAGCCGACGAAGCCGATGCAGTCGACGCCTTCGTGCGTGACGAGCCGCTCGCCGACGTCGCCCCCGCCGTAGACGACGTTCACGACACCCTCCGGCAGCCCGGCGTCCGCCATGATCTGCATGAAGTTCGCCATCGCGATCGGCGTCCATTCGGACGGCTTCATGACGATCGTGTTGCCGACCGCGATGCCCGGCGCGATCAACTCGACGGGAATCAACGTCGGGAAGTTCCACGGGGTGATGGCTGCGTAGACGCCGTTCGGCTTCCGGAACGTGAGAATCCGCTTGTTCACGTCCTGCGACGGGATGATCGCCGTCTCCATCCGCTTGACATCCTCGGCGGCGATCCGGAAGTTCTCTGCAGTCTCGTCGATGTCGCCGAGTGCCTCGGCCGCATACGGCTTACCCTGCTCGAGCGAGAGCTCGCGTGCGAACTCCTCGCGCCGCTCGTCGATCAGGTCGGCGATCGCATGACAGACCTTCGCCCGTTCCCAGGCGGAGAGCGCGGCCCACTTCGGCTGCGCCGCGCGCGCGGCGGCGACGGCGCGATCGACATCCTCGGCGCTTGCATTCGGCGCCTCGGCGAGCGTCTCTCCGGTCACCGGGGAGACGATCTCGCGCGCGCTGTCTCCGGTCGAGGCGACCCATTGACCACCGACGAAGTTCTGAAGTGTGCGGACTGTGACGGCCATGAAGGCTCCTTTCAAGCGCCGGGGACGACGGCGACCGCCCGGGCGCCGGTTCGTCGGAGGACAGCGTAGGCGACGACGACCGCGGCCAGAGTCAGGCCGAGGATCATCGCAGCCGTGGCATTGATGGATGGAGTGACGCCGAAACGCAGGGAGCTGAAGATCCTGATCGGCAGCGTCGTCGTTCCGGCCCCCGCGACGAAGAACGAGGTGATGAAGTCGTCGAAGGAGAACGTGAAAGCCAGTAACCCGCCGGCGAGGATCGCAGGAGCGAGGCGCGGGAGCGTCACTTGGCGGAAGGTCGCGATCGGTCCGGCCCCGAGATCGAACGATGCTTCCTCGAGCTGCTGGCCCATGCCGACGAAACGCGCCCTCACCACGAGTGCGACGACGGACGTGTTGAACACGACGTGGGCCACGAGAATCGTCCAGAGCCCCAGCGGAGATTCCAGCCCGATCCAGTCGCCTACCTGCACGAAGAAGATGAGGGCGGAGATGCCGAAGACGATCTCCGGCGTGACGAGTGTCATGTAGGCCAGGGCGTCGATCGGGACGCGGATCCACGCACGCATGCGGCTGAGGGCGAGCGCGAGCAGCGTGCCCAGCACACAGGCACAGACGGCGTTGCCGGCCGCGATGAGCAACGAGTTCTTCAGCGGCGTGGTAATCGTCGGATCGCGCAGCGCCTCGCCGAACCACTTCAGCGAGAAACCCTCCCAGACGAGCACCTCGCGGCTGCTGTTGAAGGCGAGCACGATCACGACGACGATCGGCGCGTAGAGGAACGCGTACACGAGCCAGACATGCGCCTGAAGGAGCCGTTTACCCATACTGCTCCTGTTTGCCGAGTACGCGCGCGTAGATGAGCAGTGCGGCCGTCAGGGCGCCGATCACGACCATTGCGATCGCCGAGCCGAGTGGCCAGTCGCGCGCCTCCAGGAACTGCTGGGCGATCAACTGGCCCGTATAGACGGTCTTGTCGCCGCCGAGGATGACGGGGATCAAGTATTCGCCCGTAAGCGGAATGAAGACCAGGAGAGAACCGGCGATCACGCCGGGCAGGGCGAGCGGCAGCGTGATCCGCCGGAAGGCGCGCAAGGGCCCGTCCCCGAGGTCCTGCGCCGCATCGACGAGCGACCAATCCATGCGCTCGAGAGCCGCGTAGAGCGGCAGGATCATGAGCGGCAGGTAGTTGTAGACAACTCCGAGGTAGATGCCGTTCTCGGTGTAGAGGATCGTGCCGCCGCCTGTAATGCCGAGCCACTTCAGCGCTCGTAGGAGCACGAAGTCGGGGTCGAGGATGATCAGCCACGAATAGGTACGGATCAGAAAGCTCGTCCAGAAGGGCACGATGACGAGCATCAGCAGCAGCGTCTTGCGTTGCGCGTAGCGCGCGAGGTAGTACGCGAATGGGAAACCGATCACGAGGCACAGCGCGGTGCCCAGCAGCGAGAGCCAGAGCGTCCGCTTGAAAATCGTCCCGTAGAGCGGATCCCAGAGGTAGCGGTAGTTGTCCAGGTTCCAACTGAACTTCACTCCGATGAAGCCAGTGACCTCGGCAAAGGAGTACACCGCCATGATCACGAGCGGGCCCAGGAAGAAGAGGGCGTACCAGGAAACCGCCGGCAGCGACAACCAGCCCGGATAGCGCGGGCCGGCGCGGGCACTCCGCCCGCGCCGGCCCTTCACCGTCGCCGTCGTAGCCACGCTCGTGCTACGCCGACTTGAACTCCGTCCAGATCCGCTCGCGCATCCGGGTTGCCTGTGCAGTGACACGGTTCGGCTCGAGGTTCGCCAACGTCCGTTGGGGCGGGAAGACGGCCGGGTCGTTGTAGATCGCCTTCGCGAGGACGCCCTTGAGCAGATTTCGCTTGAGCGGTGAGCCGTAGTACGTGTACTCCGTCTCGAGTGCGTTGATCTTCGGGCTGTAGACGAAGTCGATCCACGCATGCGCCGCGTCGACGTTCTTCGCCCCCTTCGGGATGCAGTAGGCGTCGATCCAGTACTCGGCGCCTTCCTTCGGGATGACGTAGAGGGCCGGCTTCTTCGACGCCACGACGGCGCCGTCACCGTTCCACTGCTGTGCCATGACCGTCGTGCCTTTGATCAGCTTCGCCTTCGTGTTGACGGAGTCGATCGAGTGGATGTGCTTCTTCAGCTTCAGCAGGAACTTGCGCACCGCGTCGAGCTCTTTCTTGTTTCCCGTCGAATAGGAGTAGCCCAGCATGATCGCCACCGAGCCGATCACCTCCGGCGAGCCGTCTAGGAGGGAGACCTTGCCCGAGTACTTGCCCATGGTCAGGTCGAAGAACTGCTTCCACGTCGTCGGCTTCTCCTTGACCTTGTCGGTGCGGTACGTGAAGCCTGTCGTGCCCCAGTCCTTCGCAACCGACCACTTGTTCTTCGGGTCGTAGGGGAGGCCCTTGAACTTGGCGTCGAGGTTCTTGCTCGCCGTCGGCAGCTTCGACCAGTTGATCGGCTGGAGCAGTTTGCCCTGGGCGAGGATCTGGACCATGTACCCGGTCGGGACGACGAGGTCGTACCCGCGCCCGCCTGCCTGGAGCTTGGCCTGCAGGACCTCGTTCGAGGCGTAGAAGTCCTTCTTGACGTTGACGCCGGTCTTCTTCCGGAAGGCCGTATACGTCTTGGGATTTACGTACGCGGCCCAGTTGTAGTAGTAGAGCGTGCCGCTCGCGTCGGCGGCGTCGATCGCGGCCAGCGCATCGGCGCCGAGCCGCCCGCCGGACGCCGCTGCCAGCGCGGCCAGCGCACCGACCGACATGAAGCCCTTCCGGTCGACCGGCCTCAGCCAGATCGAGGTCTCGTCACTCATTCGGCATGTCCTCCTTTTGAGGTTCCAGGACGAGAGCCGCCCCTTCGGCCCACGTCAGCGAAACACGATCCCCCTCACTGAGCGACTCCGCCGCACCGTTGCGGCTCCGTTGCCTGCGCACGAGCACCTCCTGTCCATCGTCTGTCTTGACCAGGCACTGAATCGCCGGCCCGATCACCATGGTCGTGACGACCGTGGCGGCAACACCGTCCTGCCCTCGACTGAGCTCGACCTGTTCCGGTCGCACCGCGACCACCGAGCCGTTGATCCGGATGAAGTTCGTCTCGCCGATGAAGTCCGCGACGAAGCGACTGCCGGGGTTGTCGTAGATCTCGTGTGGTGAGGCGAGTTGCTCGATGACGCCGGCGTTCATGACCGCAACCCGGTCCGACATCGCCAGCGCCTCCTCCTGGTCGTGAGTGACGTACACGAAAGTGATTCCGAGATCCGCGTGCAGCGTCTTGAGGAAGACCTGAAGCTCTTTCCGCAGCTTGAGGTCGAGCGCACCGAGCGGTTCGTCCAGGAGCAATACGCGCGGTGACATGATCAGCGCCCGCGCGAGGGCGACGCGCTGCTGCTGGCCTCCGGAGAGCTCGCGTGGCTTGCGCTCCTCGACCCCGCTGAGCCGCACGAGCTGCAGCATCTCGACCGCTCGGCGCCGCCGCTCGCGCCGGCCGAGGCCGCGCTGCCGCAATCCGTACGCGACGTTGTCCGCGACGCTCAGATGCGGGAACAGCGCATACGACTGGAAGACGGTGTTGACGTCCCGCTTGTAGGGCGGGAGTCCGGCGACATCTCGTCCACCGATGAGCAACGTTCCCTCATCGGGATGCTCGAACCCGGCGATGAGACGCAAGGTCGTCGTCTTGCCGCAGCCCGAGGGACCGAGCAGGGAGAGGAACTCCCCGCTCAGGACCCGCAGGTCGAGCGAGTCGACCGCCGTCACGGCGCCGAAGCGCTTCGTGACGCCTCGAAGCTCGACGTCGGCTGAGGACGGCGCAGCCATCTCAGTAGCTCGGCGGGCTGATCACCCACATCACCTCGGCCTGCGTGTTGCCGGCGTTGGTGACGCGGTGCGGAATCGAACTGCGGTAGTCGATGCTGTCGCCGGGATTGAGCTCGTGCACCTCTTCGCCGAGCTGAATGTGCGCACGGCCGGCAAGGACCAGGAAAAGCTCCTCCGAGTCCCCGTGCGTGTACGGCTCGTCGCCCGTGGAGCCACCCGGATCGAGTTCGGCAATGACGACCTCGAGGTGCTCCAGGGGACGCGGTGTCAGGAGGTACTTGCGAGCGAGGTTCCCGAAGGCGAGCGTCGGCCGTGCCTCTCGCGGCAACACCCGGGGTCGCCTCGTCGAGCCGTTCGGCTCGAAGAGATCCGCCACCGCAACCCCAAGCGCCGCTGCAATCCGCGTCAACGAGGCGATGCTTGCGCTGGCCTTACCGCGCTCGACCTGGCTGAGAAAGCTCTCGCTGACCTCGGCCTGCTCGGCCACCGCTTTCAGCGTCCGTCGCTTCAGCCGTCGGATCGCCCGTAAGCGCTCGCCGATGCCTGCTTCGGTTGCTTCAGCTTTCTGAATCGCCATCAAAGGAAAGTGAAGCGACCCTATTTCAGTTCGTGCGCGAGTGCAACAGGCCGCATAGCCCCGGGCAACCGATCCTCCCGTCTACGCCAGCGCTCCTACCTGACCTGCCTTTGCGGTCCAGTACTGGTTGAGCGAGCCCTGCACCTTCACGAACCAGACGATTGCCGGGATGACGAGGATCGCGCCCGGAACGAGCCAGAGACCCGTCCAACCGGTGACCGGCGGTTCGCGGCCGTCCTTCTCGTACATCTTCCCGATCTCGGACGGGATCACGAAGGCGCTGACGAAGCCCGCCACGATCCAGACGACGAGGCCGAGCACGCCGCCGAGCCCTTCGCCCGTGTGCACCTTGATCTCCTCGTGGGTCTTGAAGGACCAGTACCAGCCATAGAAGCCGAAGGTGATGATGAACATGAGGATCCCGAAGCCGACGCCGCGGGGCTGGCCCAGAGGTCCTGTGTTGCGTGCCGTCTCCATCGCTCCTCCTCGTAGCTGGGACACTTGAACACGGCTCACGCAACGCAGTCAACACACACTTTGCTAACCAAATCGCCTTGTAGGGCGTCACAAATGGGCGTCCGGCCGCTACGCGACCCCCATACAATCGAGGAGGCCATGGAACCGACGGAGGTTGCTCGTCTAGAGGGGTCCGATCGTTTCGAGAGCGCGGCGGCGATCGCCGATCGCTTCTTGGACAACATCGAGACCGTCGTGCACGGCAAGCGGGACGAGGTCAAGCTCGTCTTCGCTGCCCTGATGTGCGGCGGCCATGTGCTGTTCGAGGACGTGCCCGGCACGGCGAAGACCGTGCTGGCTCGCGCGATCGCCCAGTCGATCGAGGGCGCGACTCCGTCGCGCATCCAGTGCACGCCCGATCTCCAGCCGACGGACGTCACGGGACTGTCGATCTTCAACCAGCGCGAGCGCGACTTCGAATTCAGGCCCGGCCCGATCTTCGCCAACGTCGTCCTCGTCGACGAGATCAATCGTGCGATGCCGAAGACGCAGTCCTCGATGTTGGAAGCAATGGCAGAGCACCAGGTCACGGTGGACGGCCAGACGCGTGTGTTGCCCGATCCGTTCCTGCTGCTGGCGACCGAGAACCCGATCGAGTACGAGGGAACGTTCCCACTGCCGGAGGCGCAGCTCGACCGGTTCTTCCTCAAGACCGCACTCGGCTATCCGTCCGTCGACGAGGAGTTGCAGATCGTCGACGAGCAGCGGCACGGGCATCCGCTCCGTCTGCTGCAGCCCGTCGTGGACGTCACGGACGTGAACGTGCTACGCGAAGCGGTGACCAACGTCTACGTGGACAGGCTGCTCCAGCGCTGGATCGTGGAGCTCGTGCGCGCGACGCGTGAGCTCGACGAGGTGGCGGTGGGTGCGTCCGTGCGCGGGAGCCTCGCGCTCGAGCGCGCTGCGCGCGCGTGGGCGTTGCTGGATCACCGGCAGTACGTCGTGCCCGAGGACATCGACCGCCTGCTCGCGCCGGTGCTCCTGCACCGCATCGTCTTCCGCCCGACGTTCCTCGCGGAGGCGCGCCGGGTCGGCTGGGATGCGGCGGTCGAGAGGGTCGTGCGCAGCTGCTTTGCGGCTGCCCCGCGGCCTGCTCCCGAGTCGGTTGGAGAACAGCCCGCTCCGGAGTCTCTGCCCGTCGCCCGCCATTAACCGGTGAACACAGCCGACGTCACCTTCCCGCTGACTCCGCGCCGGCGGTTTGCGGGACTTCCCTTCGGCGGGATGAACAGCCTGCGACGCGGGTCCGGCTCCGACGTCGCGGGCTCGCGGCTGTATCAACCTGGCGACGACGCGCACGCGATCGACTGGAATGCGTCCGCACGCTTGTCGTCCGCGCAGGGGAGCGACCAGTTCATCGTGCGCGAGTACTTCGCGGAGGAAGCGCCGCGCGTCGTGCTCCTGTGGGATCGCCGGCCGTCGATGTCGCTGTTCCCACGTCCACTGCCCTGGCTCGACAAGCCCGAGGCGGCGAAGACGGCCGCGCAGCTCGTCGTCGAGGCGACGCTTGCGGCACGTGGATTCCTCGGCTATTTCGACCAGCGGGGCGCGGAAGAGACGTGGGTTCAGCCCCGCACGCACCACGAGTTGCCCGAAGTTGCAGAAGACGCGGCGTTCAGCGCGCCGGAGGACAGTCTGGCTCATGCGTTCGACTTCCTCGCGCGCCTGCACCCACCGCTGCCTGCCGGGACGTTCGTCTTCATTTTGTCGGACTTCCTGTCGCCGCCGACACAGGATGAGTGGGTGGCCGCACTCGAGCGCCGCTGGGACATCGTTCCGGTCGTCATCCAGGATCCAATCTGGGAGCGAAGCTTTCCCGCCGTCGGCGGAGTGGTCATGCCCTTCTTCGATCAGACGACCGGCAAGTTCGTCGCGGTGCGGCTGACGGATCGTGAGGCTGCGCGGCAGCGCCAACAGAACGAAGCAAAGGCGGCACAGCTCATCGCCGACCTACGCGCATTCGACGTGAACCCCGTGCTTGTCACCACGCCCGACCGGGGGGAGATCTTTCAGGCGTTTCTCGAATGGGCGGACGAGCGAATGATCTCCCGAGGGCGCTGGTGGTAACGCCGAGGCGCATCTGGATCGCCGCTGCCGTGGTCGCCGCGGCAACCGCCGCCGCGGTCGCGGTGCTGATCGTTCGCGGAGGGGAGACCGCCCCTGCGATCCCTCGGCAGGCGATCAGCGGCGAGACCTTGCTCTCGAGGTCGGCGACTCTCTTCGCCGACCAGCTACAGGTGAAGATCGAGGTGCTGATCGACCGGAATCGCATCGATCCGGGGCGGGTCGGGTTCAACCCGAAGTTCGACCCCTACGTGCAGATCGGCATTGCGAAGCTGGAGCGCCGCGACACGGGTCCGCTAACGCGGCTCACGTATTTGGCGAATCTGGCCTGCAACACGTACGCCTGCATTCCGGCATACACGACCACGCGCGTGCAGTTCCCGCCGGCGAAAGTCTCGTATTGGCCCAGGGCAGGAGCTGACACGCGCCGCCGGACGCTCCAGGTGCCGTGGGTCGGGTTCACCCTCGGTCCTCGCACCTCTGCGGCCGACCTCAACAACGCGGACCCCTTCGTCCAGCCCGCGTGGCGCGCGACTACGGAGCCCGAGGCGGTGTCGTACAGCATGTCGCCGGGTCTCCTTCGCGGCGTGCTCTTCGGCGTCGGCGGTCTGCTGTTGGTTCTCGCTCTCTTCGCTTTCGTCAGGTTCGTCCGCGCCGTCCTCTGGAGGTTCCGGCCACCCGCGCCGGGCCCGCTCGAGCGCGCAGTCGCACTCGTCGAGAAGGCGACGGATCGCGACGACCAGCCCGCGAAGCGCAAGGCTCTCGAGCTGCTCTCGCGGGAGCTCACATCGAGCGGCGAGGGCGAGCTCGCGCTGGCGGCCCGTGAGCTGGCCTGGGCCGAGGCGACGCCGGTACCGTCCTCCACCCAGCCGCTTACTCTCGATGTGCGGCGGCTGATTGCGGAAAGGTCGAATGGGCACGTTCATTAAGCGACTGCGTGCACGCACGCAGGGCCCAGCCATCCCGCTGTCGAGCACGGCGGCACTGAGCGGGCCGGTTCGGCGCACCCTGATCCTGCGCATCGGGCTTGCCGCTGCCCTGCTCGCGCTCGTCATCGCTGCAAGCGGAACGGGTCGGAGCGACGCCGACGCGGCGCGAGGCCTGATTCCGAAGGGTGGGAGCGGGATGCTCATTCTCGACGTGTCGCGCAGTATCAAGCCGGAGGCGAACCGTGCGATCGTGGGCGTCCTCGAGAGCCTGATCGCGTCGAGGTCGCGTATCGGCGTAGTCGCTTTCTCCGACATCGCGTACGTTCTGCTTCCTCCCGGGACGTCCACTCGGGAGCTGCGGTCGATCGTGCGCTTCTTCAAGCCGCCCGCGAAGCCGAGGACCGGGCTCGATCCGAATCCGCCGAACCCGTGGGCCAGCAACTTCTCCGGCGGAACGCAGATCTCGGCGGGGCTGAACGTGGCGCACGACGCTCTCGTTCGAACCGGGGATCCGCATGGCCCGCTGCTCCTCGTCAGCGATCTGGACACTGCTCCTGACGACGTTCCGCGCGTTGCGACGACCTTCAACGCCTTCCGCAACGAAGGCGTTCCGTTCCGCATCGTCGCGCTCACGCCCAGGGCCGACAATCTTGCGCTCTTTCGCAGCCTCGCGGGTAAAAGCGCCTTCGCGGATCCCTTGACGCGCACGGGGCGTGGGACGGGAGGGGCCGAAGGGACGACGGAGGGCGGGCTGCCGTGGGGGTTGATCGCAATCGCGGCGCTGGTGCTGGCCGCGCTCGCGGTGAACGAGCACTGGGCAGGGCGTCTGCCGCTGCCGAGGACCCAGACATGACGTTGCGCTGGCTGGCAGCAACGGTGGTCACGCTCGCAGCCGCGGTGATCGTTCTCCTGCTCGCGCTCGATGTCGGGAGGTGGCAGACGACTCTCACACGTGACGATTCGCGCTTCCCCGCTGCCCCGACTCGATTGGACCTCTGGCACGCCGACGAGCTGGTGCCGTTCCAGGCCGGCAGGCGGCTCCTCGCCCTCGGCGACGACCTCGCTTATCGGGAGACACTGCAGAGCTTCTGGCTTGCGGACCCCGAGGCGAACCCGTTCCTGAAGTCCAACTCCGACCTCATTCGCAGCCGGGCGCTCGTTTCCCTGGCCGGGTTCATCCGCACCTCGGAGGAGCCACGCCGGCGTGCGCAGGCCGCCAACCTGCTCGGGATCATGGGGCTGGGGCTCGCCACGACCGACAACCAGGGCCAGCGGCTTCGCTTCCTCCTTTACGCATCCAGGGCGTTCCGCGGCGCGCTGAGCGTCGATCCTAGGAACGAGGACGCGAAGTTCAACCTCGAGCTCACGCTGCGGCTGCTGCAGCGGCTGCCGACCGGCACCGGCGGCGGCTCGGCGCAGGGCTTCGGCCGCTCCGGCGGCGCCGCGCTGGCCGACCCCGGTAGCGGCTACTAGGCGCGCCCGCTGATGTCCTTCCTGAGCCCTCTCGGCAGCCTGATCGTCCTGGCCGTCGTCGTGCCACTTGCGGCGCACGCCCTGCTGGAAGTGCGGGCCCGGCGGGTCGCCCGCACCCTGACGCTGACGCTGCCGCCGGTCCGGTCACGGCTCGGCGTTCCACTCGCGATCACCGGCGTGGCTGCGCTGCTCGCACTTGCAGCCGCACAACCGGTGCTGTCGGGGACCAAGACGCGGGTCGGGCGCTCAGACGCCGAGGCGTACTTCCTGTTCGACACCTCCCGCTCGATGCTCGCACGGACGAACTCGCGCTCCCTGACGCGACTCGGACGCGCCAAGGCGCTGGCCCACAATCTGCGCTCGTCTCTTCGGGACGTGCCGGTTGGAGTCGCCTCTTTGACCGACCGCATGCTGCCGCACCTGTTCCCGACTCTCGATGCGCAGGTCTTCGCCTCGATCCTCAACGATTCGATCGGAATCCAGAAGCCGCCGCCCGTCGGCAGCGGCGACCTGGCCACCGACCTCAACTCGATTACCGACATCACGACGAACCAGTACTTCCGGCCGAACACCACCAAGCGGCTGCTCGTCGTGTTCAGCGACGGCGAGAGCCGCGGCTTCGACGATCTCAAGCTGACCCAGACGCTTCGCCGCGGTCACGTCAGGGTGCTCTTCGTTCATCTGTGGAAAGCAGACGAGAAGATCTTCCTGCTCCGAAACGCCGCCGACCCGGGGTATCGGCCTGACTCCGAGAGTATCCGGGCCGCGGAGCGGGTCGCGACTGCCGGGCAGGGCGAGGTTCTGGGCGAAAACGACGAGGGCGCGCTGCGTGCGGCCGCCAAGGAGATCATCGGCACCGGCCCGGCAACGAAGATCAGAGAGCAGAGAACCCGAGTCTCGCTCGCGCCGTTCGTCGCGCTCGCCGCGCTGCTGCCGCTCTCCTTCGTCTTCTTGCGGAGGAACCTCTAGGGCGAAGTCAGGGTCAGCGTCATGCTGCCGGTTGCCGCAGCCTGCGGATCGAGGACGAGTGCGTACGTTCCGTCCACCGGGAGATCGACGGTGATCGTCCGGCCCGAGGTCCCAACGATGTTCTTCGCTCCGAGCGTGGTCCCGTCCGGCCTGAGCGTCGTCACATAGGAGCTGAGGATCGTGACGCCGGTCAGCTTCAGGCTTATGCGCTGACCTGCGCTCCCATCGAACGTGATGCGCCCGTTCTGCCCGGGCGTTCCCATTGTCACTGTGAGTGACGGACCGCCGATCGCGGTCGATCCGGTCGTGTCCGCGGGGACGTCGTACAGAGCCACTGTCATCGAGCCGGTCGCCGCGGCTTGGGGATCGACGAGGATGGTGTAGCTGCCGGCGTCGGGAAGCGTGCGGACGTCGACGAAGCCGCCCGAGGGCCCGACGAACGTGTTGTTGCCGAGCGCTTTGCCGTCCGGCTTCAGAATCGACACGTACGAGCTCGCGATCGTGACAGCCGAGAGCTTGATGCTGATCCGCTGCCCTGCCTGGCCGTCGAAGGTGAAGCGCGCGTTCTGGCCCGGGGTGCCGGTCGTCGCCGTCGCGGCCGGGCCGCTCGGAGTGATTGCGCCTCCGGAGTCTCCAGGGACGTCGTAGAGCGTCACGGTGATCGAGCCCGTTGCCGCCCCTTGCGGGTCGATCAGGATCGTGTAGCTGCCGGCCGCCGGAAGCGTGCGTGTGTCGACGAACGCGCCGGCCGTGCCGACGTAGGTGTTCCCGCCGAGCGCGGTGCCGTCCGGCTTGAGAATCGAGATGTACGAGCTCGAAATCGTGACGGACGAGAGCTTGATGCTGATGCGCTGTCCCGGGGCGCCGTCGAAGGTGAAGCGCGCGTTCTGACCAGGCGTCGCGGCTGTCGCAGCGGCGGCCGCGCCGCCCGCGATAATCGCGCCGCCCGAGTCGGCGGGCACGTCGTAGGCGTTCACGGTCAGCGATCCCGTCGCCGCGCCCTGCGGGTCGATCAGAATCGTGTACATGCCGGCGATCGGCAGCGTTCGCGTGTCCAGGAAGCTGCCGGCCGTGCCGACGTAGGTCTTTCCCCCGAGAGCGCTGCCGTCCGGCTTCA
>Ga0209874_1000240_pt1 | contig 15446 bp, 10 predicted proteins | sample GWRWN1_20_30_FD_187216 | JGI IMG/M metagenome (GOLD analysis project Ga0209874, IMG submission 187216) | Riverbed sediment microbial communities from areas with no vegetation in Columbia River, Washington, USA - GW-RW N1_20_30 (SPAdes)... | ecosystem: Environmental > Aquatic > Freshwater > River... | reverse complement strand
AAGGCGCGCACGGCCTCCTGCTGCATGGTAGCCGTGACGTGGGAGTATAGATCCAGGGTGATGCCGATCTGGCTGTGGCCGAGCATCTCGCTGACGATCACACCGCCCAGGGCCTTGCCATCTCGACCATCCACGGCGACCTGCTGTGGTGCGACGGCGGCTGGCCGGGCAGCTGCCATGAGCACGAGCTCCTCCAGCTGGCCGGTCTTGGCGGGGTGCTGGACGAGGTCGAGGTGGCAAGCCTGCTGGATCGCGGGTTCCGCGGGCTGGCCAAGACGCGCAAGCACTGGCATACCCCGGTCGGGGACCGCCGCACCATCGACCGGCTCACCGAGGAGCAGCGGGTGTTCAACCGCCTGCGGGCGGGGCTGCCCGCGCTGGTGGAACAGTCGATCGCGCATCTGGCCAACGCCTGGGCGCTGCGCCGCTGGCGGGGGCTGCTGTACCGCGTCCGGGACGTCTACCGGGCCGCCGGCGCGCTCATCTGCCTCGGCCGCTGGCTGCACCGAGTTCCCACATGACGCCAGCATCACGGACACCCTCAATGAGTTGCTGTGTCGCCGAGGGTGATGCCTTCCTCGTCCGGACGGCACCCTTATACCTTGGCGTTGGAGCTATTCTCCTGAAGCGGCGCGCGCGCTTCAGTCTGGCTGGTCACGCCGCCACGAAGCGCTCCTTGCGGTCAGGACGCTCCGAGCGGCTGGCCATCCCGTACGAAACGCCCCGATTGCTGGTTGTTCGGCCCAGACATCCCGGCTCACCTGGGCTTTGTGGCGCGCCGCGAGGAACTCGGATCGTCTGGATGATCAAGCGCCTCGGCCAGCGCCTCGCTGTTCGATGAGCCAGGTCGGGCAGAGCACAAGATCCTGGACCTGGTGCACTGCCCACAAAGAGGCCCCGCCCGGGTCCCGGCGGCCCTCTGGCGCCGAGTTGCCGAGGTGCCTCGACCAATGGCGGCACCAGAGGCCGATCACCTTCGACTCGGAAGGTGACAGGTGGGTTAGCGGTGTGGTTGGTCGCTAGTGGGGCGCAGCCGCAGCAGGGTGAGGGCGATGGGGACGGCGAGGGCGATGATAATGGCACCGATTCGGAAGGCGTGGGTGTAGCCGGCGGCCAGCACCTCGGGGAGGGGCGTGCCCGGGGCCTGGTTGCGGATGGTGGTGGCCGCGATGGTTGCCAGGACGGCCACGCCGATCGACCCGCCGACCTGGATTGCGGTGGTCGAGACGCCGGAGACCAGGCCGGAGTGCTGCTCGTCGACGCCGGAGACCGCCGCGATGGTGGCGGGCACGAACGTGAGTCCCAGGCCGCCGGCGAGCACCATCATGGGCAGCATCACGCCGGTGAGGTAGCCGCTGTCCGGCTTCAGGTTGGCCAGCAGCAGCATCCCGACGGCCGCGATGGCCGTGCCACTGGCCACCAGTGCCCGGACACCGGTTCGGGCGACGATCCTTGAGATGGCGCCGGCGGCGCCCATCATGATGATGGTGGCAGGAACGAACGCGGCGCCGGCTTTCAGCGGGCTGTAGCCCAGGACGTGCTGGAGGAACAGCGTGCTGAGAAAGAACATCCCGAACAGGGCGGCGCCCATGAGCGCCTGGATGAGGTAGGCGCCGCCGCGGTTGCGGTCGGCGAAGACCCAGAGCGGCATGAGCCGCTGGGGGCTGCGCGCCTCGATGGCCACGAAGACGATCAGGCCGAGCAGGCCCAGGCCGAGGGGCACCAGAGTGGAGGGGTCGGTCCAGCCGTGGTCGGCGGCCCGTGAGAGGCCGAAGACGAGCAGGCCCAGACCGAGGGTGGAGCTGGCCGCGCCGGGCAGGTCGAAGCGGGCGCGCTGGCGGGCCGGTGAGCGGATGAAGCGGGGCGCAAGCGCCGCGAGGAGGGCGGCGACGGGCACGTTGACGAAGAACACCCATCGCCAGGATGCGGCGTCGACAAGCACGCCGCCGAGCAGCAGGCCGGCGGCGGCGCCGAGTCCCTCCATCGCGGCAAACACGCCCACGGCCCGATTGCGCGCCGGGCCGACGGGGAAGGTCGAGATGATCAGCGACAACGCGGTGGCTTGGGCGAAGGCGGCGCTGGCGCCCTGCAGGACGCGGGCGACGATCAGCAGACTGGGGCCAGTGGACAGCCCGCCGAGCAGCGAGGCGGCCGCGAACACCCCGAGGGCGGCGATGAAGACGTTGCGGCGGCCGAGCAGATCGCCGCTGCGGCCCCCGAGCAGCAACAGGGCTCCGAAGGTGAGCGCGTAGCCGTTGACGACCCAGGCGATGCCACCGACGCTGAACCCGAGGCCGTCCTGGATCGAGGGTAGCGCCACGTTCACGATGGTCGTGTCCAGCACCACCATCAGCTGCACGGCGGCCAGGAGCACCAGCGCCCCGAGCATCGGCAGGTTGCGGGCCTCTGCAGCAACGGCTGCGGTGGGCCCGGCGCCCTTAGCTGCCGCCGGGCGCATGGTCTCGTCTGTCGCACACATCGCTGGCCTCCTCGTCGGGCTGTGCCAAACTCGTTGTTGGCACCAGAAGCCATAGTGGCACGGTGTGTCGTAAATGGCAAGCCGTGCCATTAACTGATAGAGTTACCAGCATGGCTCGACCCGCTCTGACCGAGCGCCGCAAGGCGCAGACCCGCCGCGAGATCGCAGAGTCCGCTCTTGGGCTGTTCGCCCGCGACGGCTACGACAACGTCAGCGCCGAGGCGATCGCGGAGGTGGCCGGCGTCTCGCTGCGGACCTTCTACCGCTACTTCTCGGCCAAGGACGAGGTACTGTCACCGATCGTCACCGACGGCATCGAGGAGTTCGCCGAGCACATTGCCCGCCGGCCCGCCGCCGAGGACCTGGCCACTGCCGTCCAGCGCGCCTATGAAGAAGTCAGTCCCGCGGTCAACCCCCAAAGCGTCCAGGCACTCATCCAACTGTTCCTCGACGTGCCAGCGCTCCAGGCCCGCTGGCTCCATGACCTGCGCGCCATTGAGGAGGCCCTCGTCCCGATCGTTCGGCAACGAGCCCAGCGCCCCCTCCCCGACGACCAGGCCCAGCTCACCGCCGCCACGGTCGTCACCGGCTTGCGGGTCGCCCTGGAGCTGTCCACCCGAAACGCCTCCTCCGAGCCACTCGCCGACACCCTCGGCCACGCACTCCACTACCTCCGTGCCGGTGCCAACCTCTAGGCGGCCCAAGCCGAGCAAGGCCGCAGACGTCTCAGGCCCCTTGTGGCGTCCGCAAGACAGTCATGCCCGTCTGGTCATCCCGTGCGAAACGACCGATCAGTGATTCTTTCGGCCGGGCTTGCTTGCTCCTCTTGATCATCCACCAGAGCGGACTAGATCGGTCTATAGATCATCATGAGGAGCGTGGGCTAGCAGAAGATATACCGGCTGACCTGCGATGACGTGGCGCGCCGTGAGGGACTCGAACCCCCAACCCGCCAGATCCGTAGCCGAGTGGTCGGCGAAAGACTGGTGCCCGCGAGTTAAAATTTTTTAGGTCCCGATGTGCTAGTCGCGCCCACTTGACCAAGGGCGATCCGCGGGTTGATAACGACGCCAAGCCGGTCGCCTGGACGACGCCGAGGCGGCGGGCGACCGCGGTTGGACGTTGGCGGCGACGTGGCAGGATCGCGGGCGCGAAGCACCTGAGCAGGGGAGAGGGCATGCGGGTCAAGCGCATCGGCTGGGCGGGCACGAGGACAAACGAGTACCCCGCCATGGTGACATTCCTCCAAGGGGTCCTCGGGCTGACCACGAGCCAGGAGGGGTCCGACTTCGCCGCCTTCCAACTGCCGGACGGCGGCACGTTCGAGGTGTTCGGCCCACGCGACCAGGACCACGAGCACTTCTCCACCGGTCCCGTCGTCGGCTTCGTGGTCGAGGATCTCACCGCCGCGGTCCGGGAGCTGGAGGCAGCCGGGGTGGAGCTCCTCAGGGGGCAGGTGGATGAGCGCGGCGGCGGGTGGCGCCATTTTCGCGCGCCGGACGGAAACGTCTACGAGCTCACCAGCGGGTAGAGCGGCGGTCTTGTCACCGGGTCGGATATTGACGCTCGGGCCCTGAGATGCCGGCCCGCACTGGTCTCAGCCGGCGGTAGGAGCAGGGCGAATGATCTCGCTTCGGATGGTTTGCGGTATCACGGCGGGGTAGCCGTCCAGCACCAATGGGGACATAGTGTTTGCGAGCTTTGGCGCGTCGCCGGGTCGCCCGCGGACAGCGCCGTCGCGGTCCGGGTTGTGGCCACCCTGCGGCCTGCCAGGGGGCGTTGGGTGGTGGCACGCGCGCAGCGATGGGGATGATGGTCGTGAACATCATGGACCCTGTGGGACGCGACGAGACACCTGACCGCTACGGGCAGTACCCGCGCCTGAACGACCAGCAGCTACAGGCGGTCGCCGCCTACGGCCAGCGCCGGCCAACGCGCCAGGGCGAGGTCCTCTACGGCCAGGGCGAGGAAGGGTACGACTTTGTGGTGGTCCTGGATGGCCGGGTCGCGGTCCTCGGCGGGTACGGCGGCGAGCAGCACCTGGTCGGGGTCCACGGCCCGGGCCGCTTCCTGGGCGAGCTGGGCCTGCTCAGCGGCCAGGGGGCGGTCCTGGCCGCGGTGGTGCTGGAGCGCGGGGAGGTGCTGGTGGTCCCACTGGAGCGTGTGCGCGAGCTGTTCTGGCGGCATCCCACCCTCGGGGATCTGGTGCTGCGGTCTTATCTGCTGCGCCGCGCCCTCGCGATCGAGGACGGGGCGAGGATGGGGATCGTGGGCTCCCGCTCCTTGACCGACACCAGGCGGCTGCGCGGGTTCGCCGCGCGCAACCGGCTGCGGCAACGCTGGATCGACGCAGACGACCGGCGGGCGGAGGCGCCGCTGCGCGAACTCGGCGTCGCGCCGCAGCAGACCCTGGTGGTGCTGTGGCGCGGCGAGCCAGGGCCAGGCAACCCGAGCAACGCGGAGCTGGCGCGCATGATCGCGCTGCTGGTGCCGAGCTCGGGCGAGACCGTCTGCGACCTGGTGCTGGTTGGTGTGGGCGCGGGCGAGCTGGCGGCTGTGGTCCATGCGGCCACCGACGGCCTGGCCGCGGTGGCGCTCGCCGCGATCTCGCCCGAGCTGCTGCCGGGCTCCTTGTTCTGGATCGAGGGCTACCCCGGGTTCCCGGCGGGAATCTCAGAAGCGGAGCTGGCCGAGCGTGCGGCCGTGCTGGCCGGCACCCTGGCAGCTCAGGAGGTGCAGCTGGCCGGGGGGACCGCGACCGGGCAGGGCGGTGGCGGCGGTGTCGTCACCCTCGCCGACGGAAGTGCGATCGCCGCCCGCCCGGTCACCGCAAGGGCTCACCCTGCCCGGCTGGCCGCACCCCGCCTGGGCGAGTTCGAGGGGACGGGTATCCACTACGCCCCACCGCTGATGGACGCCCGGCTCCGGGCCGGCAAGCCGCAGCGCAGCGGCAGCCGGCAGTTCGGCCGCACGAGCGTCAGCGACATCGTTCTCTTCCCGGCGCGCGGCGCCGTGCTGCGTTAGTGGAGTGAGGGGAAGCGGGCATCGTCGTGAACTACGGAGGTGGCATGCCAGCGATCAGCGCCCCAGCAGTCATCGCTGCACCTCACCGCCAACCCGTGCAGCGTGGAATGAAGTCGGCGGCATTACCTGGACAGCGAGACACGTCCGGACTAGGTCTAGTGCTGCTTACTTGGATGCAGGCCGGCGACCAGACGGCCGACAGCTACAGCGACAGCAACACGGGTGGATCGCGGCGGTCTGCGGCGTGCGGCTGCGCCGGAGGCGCCCAGGCCACAGGCGCCTGTGAACGGCTCTGAACTGCGAAACAGAGTTTGAAGACCGGGGCAGGTCACCAGCGGCCGTGAGGGCAGCCCGCCATGCCATGGGATAAAGGGTGAGTAGCCAGGCTACTGCTGGCTACTGACGGTCGGCGTGGCGCGTTAGGAGGCGAGCCTGGCGTGGCGCCGCAGGAGCAGGACCAGCCCTGTCCCGGCCACCAGCAGCCCGCTGCCCACGGCGAGCAGCATTGGGGTGTGGGAGCCGGTGAACGGCAGCGTCCCCGGCGGGTCAGCGGGGCCAGGCGGCGGGCTGGTCACGGTGAAGGTCGCGGCGCAGGCCGGCGGCCTGGTGGTGAACTGGTAGGTGCCGGGTCGGGTCGGGCCCCCGCCGATGCCCTGCAACGGGTCCATGCGGGCGGGAACGGTCACGGTGGTGCGGAAGCGCCCCTGGTGGTCGTTGGGGATGTCCCCAAAGTCGACGGCGCCGACGGTGCCGCCCGGGCCGCTCTGGAACACCAGGTAGGTGCTGGTCGAGGTCGAACCCGGGTTGCAGTTGCTGCCCGCGACGGTGACCTTGGTGCCGACCGGGCCGCTGCTGGGAATCACGGTGAGCGCCCGTGGCCCGCCGGTGGGGCCGTCGGGGTCGATGCGCTGTTGGGTCTTGAGGTCGATGACGATCCGGGTGGGGTTGGCGAGCTCCAGGACCCGGAAGGGCGCACCCGAGGAGACGCCGATCCCGGCGGTGGTCTGGCCCTCGAAGGAGCCCGGGGCGTTGACCTCGCGCAGGGCCGGGAAGTCGGGGCGAAGCCGGGTGGGTGTCAGCACCGGACGGTAGTGCTGGTCGTGGGTGAGGGCGCGGATGACAACCTCCAGGAACGCCGCCCCACGGAGGCGCAGCGGGTCCCCGGAGCCGTCCAGCCGAACTACCGGCACGTAGCGGACCGAGTAGGAGGGGATGGGGCCGTCGAGCTGGAACACGACCCGGTCGTAGCCGGCGTGGCGGCCGGCCCGCAGCGCGATCAGCTTCCCGGAGTCGGCAGGGGGATGCTCCACGACCCGGGGTTGGGTGGAGAAGCCGGGCTGGGTGGTGGCGTAGGCGGCGGGGTGGAGCAGGGTGATGGCCAGGGCTGCGGCGGCGCAGATGAGGAGTCGGACGATGCGCATGGTGACCTCCGTGGTGGCGTATCGCGCGTGGTGGCGTTATCGCGCTGCCGCTAGCCTGACCAGATGAGGTCACGATGCGACGAACCGGCCGCATCAGCCGCATGTCTGGTTCAGCCCGTTTGTGTCACGGCCGTGCAGCGAGGCCGTTACGCGTGATCACGCTGAGCCGGTCGCTCGATCCGATCACCAGCTACATCTGCGTGGCCGTGGGCCTACCGGGACATCGGCGCCGGGAAGCCGCAAGAGGGGCCATGTTTCGGTTGCGGCACGAAGGTGATCCACCCAAGCTCGCGGTGTTCGAGCATGCTGGGCCGCGGTGGGGCCGCGGACGGTCGGCAACCGGCGGTCAACATCGGACAACCGCGGTACATCAAGCCGCAGGTGAGCGGTGGTCTTGTAGGGCTGGCCAGGGCGGTTGGAGGGGCCGAAGTTCCCTTACAACGACGAGGTCACCCCGCCCAGGGCAAGCGGCAGGTCGAACGACGGATCGGGTGCTGGAAGCGTAGTTGGCGCCCTGCTTGCCGTATTGACCCGCACCGGCCGGCGGATCGCCTACCCGCAGTCGGTCTGCTGGAGCGCATGAGCTACTCCGTGTCCGCCGTGACTTCGGCTCGCGCGTCCTCGCGCTGGGCCTCTCGCTCGTAGCTTTCTGCGAGCCCGCGGAGGACGCGAGATGTCCGTGGCCAGTCACCGGCCGTCTGCTTGGCCCACTGGCGGTAACGAGCGGCAAGAGCATGCTCCTGTTGGCCACCCTCGTACACACTGCGGGTGGTTACGCCGCGCTGATTGACGACGCCAATGTGCACACCAGTCTCAATGCTAACACTGCCGATAGTCTCAAGGATGTCTCTAACCGGTTCCGCAGGCCAGATGCCATCGGTGCCCGCAGGGCTTGCGGCAAGGATCCGTCCGATTTGTTCATCTCCAATGTCGGCTCGATCGATATCGGCAAGTGCGAGCCGCGCATCGCGAACCCATTGCTTTAGGTGTTCGCTATCCACTGTCCCATCCTCGCATCGACCTGGAAGCTCATGCCAGTGGTGTAGGACCCACCATGCCTGGCGCGCTAGCGCCTCTTCTTGCTCGCCAAGCTGGCGACGCGGCTGGTTCTTCCCTCGATAGACCCGCGATACAAGATCTACGAAGGGAGCTGGGTCCCTGCCTAGTGCAGCAAACAATGCTCGCGGCTGGCGATGCTGCTCAAGGAGACGAAAGAACACGAATTCATAGCGCGCGAGCCGCTCGATGTCGGTGCGCTTTGCTTCGAGATAGTCGAGCAGAACGCCAATCTCGTAGCCGAGTGCCTGTACGCGGCCCTCATCGGTTGGATCTGAGGTCAGCGCGGCGTCGAAGACTTCCCCAACGAGCGCTGTTGTGACCGAGGATGGACCGTCAGTATGGTGCATACTGCTTGCGAGTAGATCGACCGCGGCCCATGCTCGGCCGTGTCTGAGTAGCTCACGGGCTCCACGATCAGCATCTTGAGGACGGAGCATCCAAGGATGCATTTCTTTCCAGTAGGTGCTGAGCAGCTCAGTGTCCAGCTGAGCGAGCGCGTCCCAGAACTCACTCATAGATGGAACGTTGCGTGCAAGGGCGGTGCGCCGCACTGGTGATGCCATCTCGGGTCGAGCGAGCACCTCGACCAGCCATGCGACACCCTTATCCAGCAATTTGCGCGACGCCCACCTGGCCGCGACGTCACGTAGCTTCGAACTCTCTGAGTCGAGCCACGTCAGTAGGTCTGGCGTCAAGGCTTCTGGTGCAACTTCTCCGACGATCCACCCAAGGTGTGAAGGCACAGGGCTGCGTTCGGCCAGTTTGCGAAGACCCTCGGTGGATGCGATTTCGAGGGTGTTCTTGACGGCCTGTGTGCGCAGCTCAACTAGCCTTGTCTCGTAGGCCGCATAGTCGTCTAGGTCGACGTCTGGGAGATCGGGGTGCCAATCGAAGAGGTAGCCGAAGCGCTCCACATTTGTGGTGGGCTCCAGTCGATCGGCGATGGCTTGCATGACCGAGAGCGTTTCATCATCCATCGACCAGTCGGCCGTCGCGAACCGCCGGTGCTCCGCGACCTGCTTGTGGAGCCGCTCCCAGAGGAGCAGCCGCTGTTGGGGGGTCAACAAGTCCAGATCCGCAAAGGAATCAAGGCCCTGCAGCAGCCGGGCGCGTTCCGGCGGCGGCAGCGGACCGAGGTGTTCGCTTAGCTCAGCCCAGCGCTCGGGGTCGGTGCCGGCTAGATCAATCGCCAGTCGAACCAGGTGCCTGATGTATTGGATCCATTCCGAGATCAGGACAGTGCGACTCTCGGGCTTCCAGTCGTGAAAGTGCGGGGCCGCTGGTGGCGACAACGTCGCGTGCCCTGGCCAGAGGGTAAGAACGAGACGCCAGCCGACATCGGGCAGCTGGTGGCAGATCTGCTCGACCGCGAGCACCTTCAGGTCGAGCGGGGCTGCGGTATGACGAATCCACCCGGCAAGGACGCTGTGCAAGCTCTCCAGCGGACGATTCGACAGCCGGCCGCCTGGATCGACAACGTGGAGGCGGGCCAGGACGCGTGAGGCTTCAAGCAGGAACTTCGGTGACCAGCACAGCGTTTCGAGCGCCCACAGCAGGCCAGTATGAGGTGACGAACTGTAGAGCCAGGAACCCTGATCGGCGTCCTGAAACATGGTCGCAAGCAGCGACTGGTCCCGATCAAGATCATCGTGGATAGCATCTAGGAAGACCTCAGGTGCTGCCTCCGCCAGCAGCGGCAAGATATCAGCGAGAGATCGCCAGATCTGCCCTGAAAGATCGCCATTAGCCCGATCGAGAACGTGGTGCACCAAGCGGCGAGCATGGTCTGCGCCACTGACATCGTCGCTCAAGTGCTCATTGCCTATGGACCCAACCAACGCGATGCCTTCGGCAAGACCACGCCGCAGGACCGAGGAGTGTCCACGAGCGATACCCTGAGCAGCGGCCAGAGGGCGGTCCTCGGATGGCAGCTCAAGGCTCGGGTCGGTTTCAAGCAACGCCTCTGGGGCGAGCTGCCGCCAACGTTCGAGGTCACTCGACGTTAGAGTGTCGCGCAGCACCAGGAACGCTTCTTCCGGGGAGGCAAGGTGCCACTGGGTGCCCGACCGCACGAACGGCGGGTCGTCCGTGCTTCGCCAGTGCAGCAAGGTTCGCACAATGACCGGCCACTGCCCGTCGGCCATCCGGCCGACGACATTGGTGTCGGCCTCGCTCGTGGTCCAGGCACCCACGAGCACTAGCGGCGCAAGGACCGCCGCCGCCTCCAGCTGCGACCAGGGAGGACGGGCAATCCTTGGATCCCGCGCCAACGTCCGGACAAGCGACGGCATGCTACGTCGCGCCAATGCCGCCAGCTCGTAGGTTCGGTCGGAGTTCACGCCCGCAGCTTCGAGCGCTTCTCCGGCGCCCTGTCGATCGGGAGGATCAAGCTTGATCCCGGTCCCACGGACTACCTGCTCGCGACCAATCGGCAGAATGACATGGTCGCCTCGCTGCTGGGCGGTGGCGATGTCTGGACGCTCGAACAGTGGAAGCAGCGTCATCCGGCCCGGCTGGCTCACGACACGATCCCAGACTTCGGCGGACGAAACGATGAGGGGCGGCTGTACGGGTTGGCTGGCCTCCCGTTCCATTGCCTCGATCGTCGCGCAGACGAAGGCGATGGCCTCGTCGCGCCAGGGTGCTTGAACGGTGATGACGCTGGGAGGATCAGCGAAGAACTTGGTGAGCTGCTCGCGTTCACGATCCCTTCCGGCGAGAAACAGGGCGGCGGGCAGCGCGGGGTCGGTCTGCGCTTGGAAGCGCACCCACCACTGTTCGAGTGTCTCTGCGTCGCGCGGTCGGCGTCCGAGGAGCTCGGAGATCCAATGGTGTACGGCCGGCGTGGCTTGGAGCCACCCCTCAAGGTCATCGGCGTCAAGCACCCGGACGTCAGCGAAGGCTCCCTCCGCACGCCGAGCGTCCGCCCATTTCGCCGCGCCCGACCACCGCCGCGGTGTGGCGAACACGAAGGTCATGTCGGCCGGTACTACCCCTTGCGGGTTATCACGCCGCTTCTCGTAGTCCTCGTCAGCCTTCACCCTGGGCTGGCTGCCCACGCCGAACTCAAAGCACAGCGACCCCCTGGGCAGATAGGCGGTTCCGACCGACTCGACCCGACCGTCCCACCCTGGAGCCGAGACGCCCTCGCCAGAGCGGACCGACACGTTGGTGATGCCGGGGGTGGACGCCAGGAGCCGCCGCATCAGCTCCGGAAACCTATTGTGGGCGTCCTGCGTGGTTGCCCACTGGCTGAGCTGGGTGCCGTCCACCAGCTCGGGGCCGATCGTGCGGCGTTCCTGTTCGATCGAGGACACGCTCGCCCCGCGCTGCTGACGAAGACGCTCCACGTCGCGTGCGTCGAAACGATGGAACCGCGATGCAGGGACACGGGCGGTCGGGAGGATCCCATCCCGGACCCAGTTGCGAACCGTGTTCTCGTGCACGCCGAGCCGTCGCGCCGTCTCACGGACGGTTAAGAACTCCTCCTCATGGCGATCCACGCCCACCCCCATCAGGACCAACATCCATCCACTGATGGTAGCACCGTTGTTGACTTTGGGGGGTAGGCTGGCGGGTGAGATTCGGGTCCTCGTCGCCCCCGACCCAGGGCCAAGCCCGACGGCTCGAACTCCACCGAGGGGAGCGCGATCTCTGCTGGACCGCTGGATGCCCGTGGTTCTGGAGACCGAGGTACAGAGCGGGAGGTTGGCGAGGATGTGGACGCCCAAAGCCCCAACGTCATCGGTGATCGTCGCCGCGGTGTTGCTGCTGCCTCTGGTGCTCCTAATGGTCGCCGTGATGGTGCTGGCGGTCGCGTCCTTGGTGGTCCCAGCTCGCCGTCAGCGCCACCTCCTCGCCGTGCTCGACCGGCTCGTGCAGATCGCCACGACGCTCCGGGGATCAGGCAGGTAAGCCTTGGCGATCGTACCCGTGCTGCGCGGTGCTAGGGTGCTGACCTGCTGGCCTGCATATTGCCGATGTCGTTTGTGCATGTTGAGCACGGTGGTCCTGCCCGTGCCGGCAAGTGACGGATCAGCCGTCCGACCTACCAGACGTCCGAAGGCCAGGCCGGAGCACGTAACCGAGTCGTTCAGCGACGGCGTCTTCGCCCGGCTACAGGTGCACCACCGAGCAGGTCAGGGTGCGCGTAACACCGTTGATGGCCTGGATCCGCGACACGACCAAGCGGCCGAGGGCATCCATGCTGCGCGCCTCGGCGCGGACGATGACGTCATACGGCCCGACCACTGGCTGGGCCTGCTGCACCCCCTCGATCTCCGCGGCTGCACGCGCGACCTGCCCAGCCTCGCCGACCTCGGTCTGGATGAGGACATACGCGGTGATCACCTCGTACCGCCTCCTAACGTAGAAGTGCCCGGTCAGGCCGGATACAGTTCGCGCTGTTCGGCATCGGCGGCGGCGTTTGCTGTGACCACTGTCGCTATGGCACGTGGCCTTGCCCTCAGGGTCGACCCACGATGTCGACGACGGTCGACACGAACCCGGGTAAGACCACCAGGCCAGCCACGGCCAGGGCAGCCCGCCCGACCACCACCAGGCGGCGGGCCTGCACGGCGGCGACCACCCGCGGGATGCGGCTGGCGACCACCACCACCGCGCCGGCGATGGCCGCGAGCACACCCACCGGCGCCAGCGGGAGCAACAGCAGCAGGGGCGCGTGAGCGGCGATGGCGCGAGGCTCGGCGGCCACCAGCGGCACCGCCCGGCTGAGCCGCCCGGCCAGAGCGGCGACCAGCATCCCGTGGAACACCACCAGCAGGGCAAACGTGGCCACCGACACCCACCCCGGGCCGACCAGGTCGAAGTCGGGGTTGCCGCGGCGCATCGGCTCCAGGCGCGTGGCGGCGACGATCAGGAGCAGGGCGCCGTAGGCCAGGCCACCAGCCCAGCCGGCAGGCAGCCAGCGGTGCAGCAGCAGGTAGACCATCCCCGAGGCCAGCCCGAAGAACAACGCGGTGAAGACGATGAACCCGAGCGTGCCGCCCACGGTGATGCGACCCACCAGCTGCTCGGCTTCGGTGATCCGCCCTTGGGCGTCGGGGCCAGCGGTGACCGCCAGCAGCCGCATCACCAGGCGCCCGCCAGCCCCGGCAGCCAGGATGCCGGCGGCCAGGCCCGAGGTGACCGCCAGGGTGAGGTACCACAGGTAGCGGCGCACGACCAGGCTCACCGGCGGCGGCTCGGTCGGGTCAGCCGTGTGCAGCGCCGGGGCCGGCGGTGGCTGGACCGCCAGGCCGCCCCAGCGAACCACCGCGGCCAGCCCAGCCAGCACCAACACCACGCAGACGACGATCACCGCCATGGCGGCAGTATGACCAACTCGACGTGCCAGGGCTTGAGGCCGTACCCATGAGGCCAGGTCGTCCCGTCGGCCGAGCGCTACGATTCTGCCGGCGTTCTGCCCAACCGATCCGCACCGAGCCGGACGGACCCGGATCAACCCGGACAACAAAGCCCGCCTCCACCCTGCTGAGCAGGGCAGATGCGGCTCAGGCGGATCATCCCGGACGGACCCGGATGAGCCTCACCCGGCTGAAAACCGCAAGGTCGGCGGTTCGATCCCGTCCCTGCCCACCACATTCTCCCAGCTCAGCGGCTTTGCTGCTGAGACTCCCCCGCTGGACGCGCCTCCGGATTGAGGCATTGTTGAGGCATCGCTCCGGAGCCCCGCTACGACGACAGGTGGCCGGCTTCCGCCTCCTGGGCACTCCCTGGTTGCTGGGGCCACCCCGACTCCGTTGAGGACCGCCACAGCCAGACTCACGGCCAGTAGATGCGCGGCTGGCCGGAGGGCATCCCGAAGCCAGTTCGGCAAGCGGTACCTGCTCGATCCTCGCGCTGGTCGGGATTTCCGGGCGTGAGACATCAAGGCCCCCTCTTCGGTGGTCGAAGACGCGACGCCCGACAGGGAAGGGAAGGAGAGCGCCATGCCTGACTTGGCTGGTGCGCTCCTTCCGGCGGGCTCGCCCGACACTCTGCGCGACCCGTCGCCGAATGTCAAGATAAACTTCCTAGATTCGTGGACATAAGCATGAGACAGAAGCATCATACGGCAGCATCATACGGCAGCGTGATACAGCATCGTGTATAACCCCGTCTACTCTCCGTGGGGAGTATAGGCCCGTCTACCAGGCGCTTGTCGGCCGCGAAGTCAGAATGATCGTCCATTATGATTGACCAATGAGGGGCATTGCTCACCGGACAAGTAAGGTGCTATTTGGGGGACAACAAGCACCCGGCAGCACCACCGTTGCTGCACTAAATCCCGCTCATTGGCACCTGCGGGCAGTGTCGACGTGCCTGACAGGCGGCACCCGGCAGCCGGGGAGCCTTGCGCAGCGCGTGGCAGACGGTTCTCGTGCGATCAACTACCGCACGTGATCACCTTCACCTGCCCTGCGGGCAATGGAATCAGCGCGCTCGCTGACTGCCAAGTTGACTGCCAACCGCTCGAACTACCGTTGTTCAGTTCGGACGGCGGTGGACGCGTGCAAGCCGCTGACCTGCTCAAATGGACAGCGGTGGACCGGCCTGGACAGGCGGGAAAGAGTTATGAGTCCGCTAGTCCGCGATCTGCACGGCCGACAGCCACAGCGACAGCAGCAGAACCAGCGCCCGGTAGCGCGGGCCGATCGCATCGACCCAGGCGGACGACCTCGGCGGGGCCAGAACCGCACCTCCTGGCGTTCGATCGTCGGCAGTCAGACAACGTTGGGGACATTCCCCGGAGCGGGCGCTGTCTGCCGATTAGGACATGTCGGGCCGCAGCATTAGACTCCGCCGCGCAACCGCGGATTTCCCCCGATTTTGGATCAAGCGGTAGAGGGGGGCGAACACGGAAGCCGTGATCCTGGCGGTCCGCGGCCGGTCCGGCCGGATCCCCACGGCACCAGGCGCGATTGCTTGGCTGCGGTGTCGCGACTGGACGGCGTCGAACCGGACCCAACGCCGATGACGCATCCGGGCACCGAGATCGCCTGCGACTGGAGGCCACATGCGACCCATCCGTCTTGCCGTCCTGATCGCCTCGACCCTGCTTGCCGCCCTGCTCCTTGTGCCCAGCGCCTTCGCCAGCACAACCCTTGGCCTCTCGACTGGCCCCACGCTCGCGCAGGCGGCGCCGGCCCAGGCGCAGGCCCAGGTGAGCTTCGGTCCCGCGGCCAACGTCGCCGCCGGTGACGGCCCCGTCTCGGTCGCGGTGGGCGACTTCGACGGCGGCGGCGACCCCGACCTCGCGGTCGCCAACGAGTTCTCCAACAATGTCTCGGTGCTGCTCGGCGGCCCCGGCGGCAGCTTCGGCACCCGGACCAACTTCCCCGTCGGCAACTTCCCCTTCTCGGTCGCGGTGGGCGACTTCGACGGCGGCGGCGACCCCGACCTCGCGGTCGCCAACGCCGCCTCTGACAACGTCTCGGTGCTGCTCGGCGGCGCCGGCGGCA
>Ga0209874_1000239_pt1 | contig 15460 bp, 9 predicted proteins | sample GWRWN1_20_30_FD_187216 | JGI IMG/M metagenome (GOLD analysis project Ga0209874, IMG submission 187216) | Riverbed sediment microbial communities from areas with no vegetation in Columbia River, Washington, USA - GW-RW N1_20_30 (SPAdes)... | ecosystem: Environmental > Aquatic > Freshwater > River... | reverse complement strand
ATCGCGTCGGCCGTGGCGACGTGCACGAACCCCAGCAGCCGCGCCGACTCACGAACATCGAGCTCGCGTTCCTCGGCAAGCAGACGCACCGTCCGGCTCCACTGCACGAACGTGTTCTCGGCCCAGAACAGCACGGTCTGGGTCTGCTCCGGCGTCCGGACGGCGCTGTCGCTCCGCCCGTAGGCCTTGACCTCATTGAAGTCGGCGGCGTACTCGCCGCTCAAGAGGCTGGTCGGGCCGTTCGGACGGAAGGTGGAGGGCGAGTCGAACGTGAACGGCTGCACCTGCGTGAGCACGACGTCGACCGGCGTCGACGGCGCGACGGGCTCGAACACGCCGGGTCCCGGCGTCGGCTGCACGTAGGGAACGACGTTCCCGAGGCCATCGTCGGCGCGAAGAAGCAGGATCTCGTCCGCCACGTCGGTCCCGACCTGTTGGCCGTCGGTCTTGGCCTGTCCGTCGTCGATCGACGCCATGAAGGTGTCGTACGCGGTCGTGATCGGGACCGACTGCAGGGGCACGCGAGCGACCAACACATCATGGGCGGCGGTGGCGACCGCGGCGTCCGTCGAGGCTCCAGGCGGTGCCTGGACCGAAGCCATGAACGGCTTCATGCCCCCTTCGGTCGCCGCGACCGCGTCGTAGATCGCCGCCTGGACCGTGCCCATGAGCACCTCCGAGCTGGCCGGTGGCCGCCCGATCGGGATGAACTGCTCGGCGATCCTTGTCCAGTGCGTCACCGAGTTCTCTGCAGGATCCGCCGTACCGGCCGGCGTCCCGAGCCCGAGCACGGCAAGCACGACGACCGCCGCGACGGTCCTTATGGGTCTCCTCATGGTGCCTCCCTCCGTAGGGGAAGGGCGTCGCTCATCGGCGACGCACCTCCCGTCATCGGTCTGCATATGTTCGACGTGTCCCTCCGCCCGCCGAGGGTTCACGCCGATGGCCGATGGAGTCCTTTCGCCTTTGCGCGTATCTTCCATGGGTCGTGGCGGAACTCCGCAGCTCGGAGCTCGAGGCGGTCGTGAGTCGTCAGGGGGTCCGACTGGAGTCTCGGAACAACTTCATCGAGTTCGCATCGATGTAGTTGGCGATCGCCTCGCCCTCGGCGTCGCTGATGGCGACAGTGCTCGGGTAGTGCATCCCGCCCCAGACCCGGGCGTCATTTCCGTCCTGGCGGGCTCCCGTGATGCTCGTGTACGTCCGGCTCGGCTGTCCGGTCGCGGTCAGCGTAAACGACTGTGCGTCGTCGAAGTAGCTGAGGAGGACGGTCGCCGCCGCCCCGTTGAGGCTGGGATGGCCGGCGGGATACTCGGGGTGCGATGGCGTGTTGATCAGCGGCAGCCAGTCCGGATCGGGAGCCGTGTCCGGGTTGCCGTCGGTGTCGGCCAGCGGGATCGCCGTCACCGGCCGCCAGGTGACTTCGGTCGGGAGGGCGCCGTAGTGGCGCTTTGCGCTCCAGGTGGTGATCGCGGTGTCGGCCATCGCGATGTTCAGCACCGCGAGCAGCCGGTTGTTGTCGGACATCGAGAAGTGGTTGGCGCGGGCGAGCTGGTTCGCTGCCTGATTCCAGTGGACGCTGGCGTTGTACTCCCAGAACCGTGCCAGCGCCGTCTGCTCGAAGGTGCGGCTCGATCCCTCTCCGCGGCCGAGCGCCGTGACCGTGTTGAAGTCGTCTGTGTACGTGGGGCTGGTGAGCGCTCGCGGTGGTCCCGGCCGGAACTGAGTGTTACTCGCGACGATGAACATCGAGGTGAACGCCAGCCCTTGGGCGCTCATCGGGCTGAACGAAGGCGATGTCGGCCGCCACTGGCCAACCGCCGTCCCACCAGTGAACGACGGATAGATACCGGAGAACCCGTCGGTCGCGCGCCAGGCGAGCACGGCCTGCGCCACCTGGATCCCCCAGGCGATACCGCGCGCGCGCGATTGCCCCCCGTCCTCGCCATCGTCGCTCAGCGCCGCGAGCGACGCCGCATAGCTGGCATCCAGTTCCGGTTGCCTGCCCGGGAACAGGCCGACCAGCGCGGTGTGCGCCGCAGATATGACCGCCGCTCGGCGCGACGCGCCTGAGGGCGCTTCCTCGTCAACGAAGATCGGCGTATAGCGGCGCTCGATCCCGTTGTACGCATCGAAGATGGCGGTGTGAACGATCGCTCCTAGCCGCTGACTGGAAGAGTTCGGGGTATTCGTCGCAATGAGCGTGTCGATGAAGATCTGATTCCATTCCAAAACCTGGTCCGGGTGCTTTTCCTCGCTCGTGGTGGCGAGTGTCCCGCGGTGCACCGGGATCGCCGTTGTCGCGCCGGAGGCCGGACTTCCGAGCGCGAGTACGGCAAGCACGACGACCGCCGCTACGAACGGTACGGATCTTCTCATGGCGTATCCCTCCTCCTTCGATCTGCCTCGAGAGGTCATGACTCCTCAACCCCGACAGCAATACGGGGTGACGATGAGCGTGTGGTCGTCGAGCCATTCGGCGGTGGCGCCCTCGGCGACCTTCGTTGACTGTCCGGTCGCCACGTCGACGACGTGGATCTCGTCCGTACCGTCGGCGTAGGCGATCATCGTCCCGTCAGGCGACCAGGTCGGCCACCAGAGCCCTTCGCGCTCGACGAGCGCTCGCGGATTGCCTCCGCCGGCGTCCACGAGCCACAGGGCGTCGCCCGTGGCCTCCGAGCTCATCGGGGACAGGTACGCGAGCGTCCCTCCGTCTGGGGAGTACGTTCCGAATCCGGCGTTGCGACGAACGAGCACGGGCTCGCCGCCGGATAGCGGCACCGACCACAGATCCCATACCTGCTCAGAGGGGGCGACGTGACGGCGGGGCCTGTGGAACAGGATGGTGCTCCCGTCGGGGGCGAAGCTCTGCCACATGAACCACCAGCCCCTCCTGAGTGGCCTGAAGTGGGTGATCTGTCGCACCTCGCCCGTGTTCAGGTCCACAACGAAGAGGTTCCCCAGACCGGTCGTCCCGTCTCGCCCCTGGTACACCAGCATGGAGCCGTCGGGAGACCACGAGGCACCGACCGCATCGACCCCGGCGGGAGTGGCGCGATGAACGCTGGTTCCGTCAACGTTCGCGATGAAGGTCGGGGCCGGCCAAGAGCAGCACTGCTCAAAGACGAGCTTCGTGCCGTCGGGCGATGCCCGGTAGAAGGGCGTCGTTTCCAATGGGTAGTTACCGGCGAGGAGGCTGTCCGGGAGTGGTGTGATCTCGCCCGTCCGTAGATCGACGAAGACAGGCTTCCCGCGTGAGGGTGAGAGCGATTGCTGCGTGCCCCGCCCGGCGACCTCGGGTGGGTCCGAGGACAGAAGGATCGCGCCCACGATCACCGCCAGGGGAACAGCGATGCCGACGAGGACCGCCCCGATCCTTCGGTTCCGCGACTTGCGTGCGCGGAAGCGATGGAATCGCTCGAGGTCCCGAGGGCCCTGCATGGTGCCCATCTCCATCACCGCCACGGCCCGGTGGATGTTCTCGGCAGCCCGGCGAGCACGGACGTCCAACGTCATACGTCGCTTGCGCCTGTCGCCGAGGCAGAGAGCGAACGGCCGCCCAGAACTCGGCGTCCTCGGGAGAGAGCTCAGGCAGCGCCGTCTGCGTCCTTTGGCTCAGTCGACCAAGGGCCTTCGCCTCTGCGTATCGGCGGCGCAGCGTGGACATCGAGAGGTTCGCAACCACCCGGCGCACCCAGACGTCGGGGCGTCCGAACCCGGCGACGCGGTTCCACTCGCGGAGGGCCACGAGGAAGGCCTCCTGGGCGAGGTCCTCCGATCCTGACCTGCTTCCCGACAGCGCATACGCGAGTCCGACGACCGCCGGAAACTCACGCGCGTAGAAGTCCTCGAACGTCTCCGAGGATCCCACGGCGATGGACTCGCCACTGTGCGACATCGGGCCGCTTCCCCCCGCGTGCGCCTCGATCATCGTCACCCCAGTCGGGATAGTCGCGCCAGCGGCTATCGGGGTTTATCGCCAGCACAAGATGGGTCCTCGGCCCATCTGGACCATTTGGGTGCGAGAGGGAAGTGGAGCCCTGCTTGGTCGGCACCTACCGGGGCGACGGGTCCCGCAATCTCTCGCGGAGCCGAGTAAGGTCGGCCTGCCGGGATTTCAAATACCCTCGTTGAAGCCATGGACGACGTACTCGAACGCATCATCGTCGGGCGGCTGGACGCGGACGACAAGCTGGCGGAGCGCACGCGGGCCCTCGTCATCGGGGCGTGCCATGGCGCCGAGGCCCTCGACGCGACGCTGGAGGGTACAGCCCCCAAGCCCTCGAAGAAGGCCGAGGCCCAAGCGCCCACTGCCCGAAATCCCGCCTACCTCCAATCGATCGAGGTGCAGGGTTTTCGGGGCGTCGGTCCGCCGGCGTCGCTCCAGGTCACCACCGGTCCCGGCCTCACGCTCGTCGTCGGGCGCAACGGGAGCGGCAAGTCGAGTTTCGCCGAGGCTCTGGAGCTCCTGCTCACCGGCGACAACAGCCGTTGGAGCACCCGCTCGGCAATCTGGAAGGAGGGATGGCGCAACCTGCACCAGTCCGACGCCCGCATCGATGCCGAGTTCGTCGTCGAGGGGGCGAAGGGAACGACGGTGGTATCGAGGGAGTGGACGCCGGACGCCAAGCTGGAGGAGGCCGATACGGTCGTCTCGGCTCGGGGTTCGAAGAAGTCGGATCTCGAGACGATGGGTTGGGCGGCCGCGGTCGAGATGTACCGCCCGTTCCTGTCATATAGCGAGCTCGGATCGATGCTCGATGCCGGGCCCTCCGCCTTGTATGACGCCCTCTCCGCGATCCTGGGGCTCGAGGACCTGATCGAGGCGGAGGCGCGACTCAAGGAGGCGAGCAAGCAGAGGAAGAGACTCTCCGAGGAGGCGAAGCTGGCCTTGCCGCCGATCCTCGAACGACTCGCCACGGTCGACGACGAGAGGGCGAGCACGTGCATCGAGGCGCTGTCGGCCAAGACCTGGGACCTCGACTCGGTGGAGAAGGCCGTCATCGGAACCGAGGAAGCCGACAAAGAGGAGAGCCAGCTCGCGGTGCTTCGACAGCTTGCGGTCCTGGAGGCCCCCGATGCCGATGAGGTCAAGACCGCCGCCGACGGACTCGAGGCCGCCGCGTCCGCCCTTCGCGAGATGGGAGGCACCGAAGCGGCCAAGGCGCGCGAGACCGCAGAGCTGTTGGGGGCCGCGCTCACGTTCCACCAACGACACGGCGATCAGGACTGCCCGGTGTGCGGGGAGGGAGCGCTGAACACCGAGTGGCGCACGGCGACCGAGGAGGAGGTCGGCCGCCTTCGTCAGCTGGCGGAGCAGGTCGACCTGGCCCACCGGTTGATGGAAGAGTCGATGAAGAGCGCCCGAGCGCATCTGTTGCCGGTGCCCGCGGTGCTGTCGAGCGCCTCCGAGATCGGGCTGGACGTCGAGGACGTGATCGGCGCGTGGAAGGCGTGGTCGGCCGGCGCATCGATCGAGGAGTCCGAGGCCCTCGCGCAGCACCTGCAGGCGTCTCTTCGGCCGGTCGCCGAGGGCGTGGAGAAGCTGAAGGCGACGGCTTCGAAGGAACTTCAGCGACGGGAAGACATCTGGCGTCCGATCGCAACCGATCTCGCGGCCTGGCTCGACACCGCGAAGCGAGCCCGTAGCGGGGAGGACGTGCTGAAGGACCTGAGCGCCGCCGAGAAGTGGATCCGTGCCGCCTCCAACGACATCCGCAACGAGCGTTTCGCTCCCATCGCCGATCAGGCTCAGGGCGTGTGGGACATGCTGCGGATGCAGAGCAGCGTCTTGCTGAAGAAGATCGTGCTCACCGGTGCCGGATCGGCGCGAAAGGTCGTCCTCGACGTGAGCGTCGACGGGATGGAGGGGGCCGCGCTCGGGGTCATGAGTCAGGGTGAGCTGAACTCGCTCGCGCTCAGTCTGTTCATGCCGAGGGCGACGCTTCCGGAGAGCCCGTTTCGCTTCGTGGTCATCGACGACCCGGTGCAGTCGATGGACCCGGCGCGCGTGGATGGGCTGGCGCGCATGCTCGAGGAGGCCGCGCAGACTCGCCAGGTCATCGTCTTCACGCACGACGAGCGCCTGGCGCGGTCGTGCCGCCTGTTGGGGATCGACGCCAAGATCGTCGAGGTGACTCGAAGGCCCGAGTCGGTGGTCGAGCTGCGCCCGGGTCAGGATCCGGTCAGCCGTTACTGCAACGACGCTTGGGCGGTGGCGAAGAGCGAGGACCTGGATCCCACGGTGAAGGCTCGCATCGTCGGTGTGTTCTGCCGTCTGGCGATGGAGGCCGCATGCACCGAGGCGGTCACGCGGCGAAGGCTGGCCAACGGGGAGGACTACGAGTCGATCGAGGCCCTCCTCGATTCGGCGAAGGGCCTCGCGCAACTGATGGCGCTGGCTCTGTTCGACGACATCGCCAGGACCGACGACCTGACCTCACGGCTCGACCGAGGCATCGGGAAATGGGCGGTCGCCGCCTATCGGCGGGTGCAGGAGGCGGCGCACAAGCCGGTGAGCGAGGATGCCCTGCTGACCTTGGTCAAGGAGAGCGAGAGGCTCGCCCGCGGACTGGTACAACTTCCCTGATGAGCGAATCGAGCGAGATGACGTCGGCCGAGATCCTCGAGCGGGCCACCGGTCTGCTGCACCATCCGACCGCGGAGACCGCCGGACTATGGCCGCGTGCGACCGCGGTCCTGACGCGGCAGGCCCTGGAGGTCGGTCTGCACGAGGCGCTCTCGGCGAAGATCCCCGGGATCCAACGCGCCCCGGTCAGGGTGCAGCTGCTCTGTCTCCAGTCGTACCTCGAGGACACCGAGACCGCGCACGAGGTGAACCTCGCATGGTGGGCGTTGTCGCAGGCCTGTCATCATCTCTCCTACGAGCTGCCACCGACCGCGCCCGAGCTCGAAGGTCTGATCGACGTGGTCGGCCGCTTCGTCCGAACCGCGTAGGAGCGCCGGTGGCGGAGCGGATCGAAACGCTTGCTCTGCTCTTCACCGACATCGAAGGTTCGACGAATCTCCTGAGGTCGCTGGGCGCCGAGTACCGGACGCTCCTCGCGGAGCACCGGCGCGTGCTTGGCGATGCCTTCGCCGCTCACGGCGGCACGGTCTTGCAGCGCGAAGGAGACGCGCTGTTCGTGACCTTCGCCGATCCCTCGTCCGCGATCCTCGGTGCGATCGACGGACAGGTGGCACTGGCAAGAACCATGTGGCCCGCCGACTCGCACGTGCGCGTTCGGATGGGGATCCACGTCGGCGAGGTGACCATCGATGAGGACGACGACTACGTCGGGCTTGCCGTGCACCAGGCCGCACGTATCTCGGCCGCCGCACACGGGGGCCAGGTCCTGACCTCGAAGGCCACGCAGACCCAGGCCGAGCAGCGGGTACCCCCCGAGGTGTCACTGAAGCCGATCGGACGCTTTCGGCTCAAGGACTTCCCGGACCCCCAAGACCTGTTCCAGTTGCAGCATCCCGACCTTGAGGGCGACTTCCCCGCTCCACGCACCGCTCCCGGCGCACGACACAACCTGCCGAAGGCGATCTCCAGCTTCGTCGGCCGGGACCGCGACGTGGCGGAGCTCGCCGAGCTCTTGGAGACCGCCAGGCTCGTCACGTTGACCGGGCCGGGAGGGTGCGGGAAGACGCGCCTTGCCATCGAAGCGGCGTCCGCCTCCCTTCCCGTGCGACCGGACGGGATCTGGTTCGTCGACCTCGCGCCGGTTTCCGATCGGGAGCTCGTTCTCTCGGTCGCGGCGAACGCGATGGGGGTTCAAGAGAGCCAAGCCGCCTCGGCCGACTCCGCCCTGATCGACTTCCTGTCGTCCGGGAGGCCCCTGGTGATCCTGGACAACTGCGAGCACTTGATCGCGACCTGCGCGGAGCTGACCGAGAGGTGGCTCTCGGCCGGCCCGGGGCTCACGATCCTCGTGACCGCGCGGGAACCGATCGGTGTCACGGGCGAGGTGATCCGCCGGGTGGGAGGACTGGACATCTCTTCGGACACCGATACCGGCACGTCCTCCGAAGCGGTCCAGCTCTTCATCGAACGGGCGCGGAGTCACGAGCCTGAGTTCGAGTTCGGCGAAGGGGAACTCGCCGAGATCGCTCAGTTGACCAGCCGGCTGGATGGGATCCCGTTGGCGATCGAGATGGCCGCCGCCCTGGTCGGGACGTTGAGCGTGGGAGAGATCCTCTCCCGGCTCGACGACCGGTTTCGGTTACTGACGGGAGGAGGAGGGCGCAACCTCGGACGGCAGCAGACGCTGCTGGCAACGGTCGACTGGAGTCACGATCTGTTGTCCGAACCCGAGCGCGTTCTGTTGCGCAGGCTGTCGGTGATGTCGGGGTCCTTCTCGCTGGAGGACGTCGAGGCGGTCTGCGTCGGCGACGGGATCGATCGTACCGAGGTGGTTGCCCTTCTTCGAAGGTTGGTGGCGACCTCCTGGGTGATGAGGGAACGCGCGGGTGATCGCGCCGCTTTCCGGTTGCTAGAGACCTCGCGCCAGTACGCGCTGGACAAGCTCGTCTCGTCTTCCGAGGCGCAGACGTTCCGGAGCAGGCACGCCGAGTGGTTCGCGGACCTTGCCGAGACCGGTGCCGAGTCGATGCTCGGGGGGCCGGATCAAACGCGCTGGTTCGACCGCATCGAATCGGAGCTCGACAACTTCAGAACCGCCCTGGCCTGGAGCCTCGGCGACGGGGATCCGGCGCTCGGGCTCCGACTGGGTGCCGCGCTCTCGAGATTCTGGGAAGTCCGGGGACATTGGTCCGAAGGGTTGGGGTGGCTCGAAGACGCGCTTGCCGGAGCGCCCGACGCGGAGGACGGCCTTCGCGGACGCGCGCTGGTCGCGGCGTCGTTCCTCGCCTTCTATCGCGGCCGGCTCGAGCCGGCGCGTTCGATGGTGACGGAAGGCCTTGCCGCGGCCGTCCGCGCACACGACAGGGCAACCGAGGCGCGTGGGCTTCGATTCGAGGCGGTGATCGAGCAGCGCATGGGGGATCGTGCGGCCGCGATCGACTCCGCGAAGAGAGCGGTCGAGCTGAGTCGGACTGATGGTCACGCGGCCGACCTTGCCTTCGCCCTGCAGGTCCTCGGTCGGCTGTTGATGGATGACGATCGAGATGAGGCCCGCGCTCGATACGAGGAGGGCCTCGAGGTGGCGCGCAAGGCGGAAGACGCCGTCTCCCAGATCTACCTTCTGTATGCGCTGGGCCGTGTGCATCTCCGTGCGGGCGACAACGAGCGGGCGCGCGAGCTCTACGCGGAAGCGCTGGATCTGTCTCAGCAGGTCGGCGAGCGGTGGATGGCGATGAACGTGCTGGTGGCGCTGTCGTACGTGAGCGCAGACGTCGATGCAGGCCCGGCGCTCGAAGAGATGGTCGGAGTGCTGCGACAGACCGGGAATCGGATGATGCAGATCGTGTGGCTGCGGCAACTGGCCCATCGACGAAGGCTGGAGGGAGATCTCGAAGGAGCAAAGCGAGCGGTCGACGAAGCCTTGGAGATCGTGAAGGGGGTGGGGACCCCGGAAGCGGACGTGCTGGGCCAGTACATCCTCGCGAGCCATCTCGATGAGGCCGAGGGGGACTACGCGGGCGCCCTCCGCGAATTTCGGAACGGGCTTCGCGCCGCCCACACCCAGGGATCGGAGTGGGAGATGACATTTGGCCTCACAGGAGTCACTCGCATGCTGGCCCACAACGGGGAGAACGAACGTGCCGCTCTGTTGCTCGGTGCGGCGGCAGCTATGCAGGAAAAGGTGGGAATGCTTCCGCAAGGACCGAGGGCGGAGGCTCAACGAAGGGTGACTGAGGTACTAGGTGACGCTCTCGGCGAAGTCGAGCTGCAACGTCTACGAACGGAGGGCGGCGCCATGTCCTTGGACGAGGCGGTCGCCCTGGCAACCGAAACCGCGAGCTGAGGTATCGAGCCTCGAGCTACGGACGCTCCTTGCGGCCGAAGGCCCCTCTTGACCGCCGCCCTCAAGAGCTGGGTAGTGTTGCCTCATCACCGAGCCGGATGGGAGTGATACGGATGCCAGCACTCGGATCGCCCATCGTCAGACAGCTTCGGAGGATGGCCAGCGCGTACGGGGAAGCCTCCGGGATCCCCTCGATCGATCCGATAGAGGTCATCGGCGAATACGAGGCCGAGCGTGTCGGCGGAACGATCACCCGTCGCGAGCTGCTGCGCCGGGGGGGACTGGTCGCAGCAGGTGCGTTCGCCGCGACCTCGCTCGGGATCGCGAGGGCGCCGAGGGCCGTCGCCGCGAGGGACGCGTCGGTCGTCGTCATCGGTGCCGGCCTCGCTGGCCTCTCGTGCGCCTACCGGCTGCACCGCCACGGGATCGCGGCAACGCTCTACGAGGGGCAGGAGCGACTCGGAGGACGGTGCTTCTCGATCCGTGATTTCTTCGACGCAGCTCAGACCGCCGAGCACGGCGGGCAGTACATCGACAGCCGCCATCGTCACATCCGGTCGCTCGCCAAGGAGCTCCGGATCCCCCTCGTGGACACCTTCGAGCAGTCCTTCCCCGCGGGCAGCCTGGATCCGCTCTGGCTCGACGGGGGGCTGCGCGACCCGGCGGACGTGTTCGCCGATTTCGATGTCTTCATCGACCGGTTGCGGGCCGACTACCGGCGCGTCGGTCGGTACTTCTTCGACCAGGCCGGGCCGGAGGCGGTCGAGTTCGACCAGACGACGATGACGGAGTGGTTCGAGGCGAACCTGCCCGGCGGAGCGGGTTCCCTGTTGGGTCTCGCACTCCGCACGTTCATGCAGAGCTTCTTCGGCCTCGAGCCCGACGACATGTCTGCGATCAACCTGTTCGAGGCGTTCGTGTTCCCCTACCCGGGCGCGGACGAGCGCTTCCGGGTCGCCGGAGGCAACGACATGGTCGTGCAGGGGCTCCAGCGCGCCCTGCCGCCAGAGGCGCTCGTGACCGGCCACGGACTGGAGGCCGCGTGGACGCGGGGCGACGGACGCGTGGGCCTCCGGTTCTCGGGGGTGGCCAACGACGTGTTGGCCGATCGCGTCGTCTTCGCGCTGCCGTTCACCGTGCTCCGAGATCTCGACCTTTCCGGCCTCGCGTTGTCTTCGCGGAAGCGTCGGGCGATCGCGGAGCTCGCGATGGGGACGAACGCGAAGCTGAACCTGCAGCTCGACCGCTCGTTCGCCGCGCTCGACTGGACGGGGAGCTTCCCGAGCGATGAGCCTCACTACGTGACCTGGGACTCGACCTACGGGCAGACGAGCCCGGCGCCGGGCACCCCGGTGCTCACGGTCTACAACGGCGGGAACGAGGGTGCGAGCTATCCCACAGATGTGGCTCACGCCCCCGCGTCCCCAGCCGTCATCGCGGACGTGCTCGCCAACCTGCAACGGGGCGTGCCGGGTGTGGCGGACACGTGGAACGGCCTCGCGTTCCTCGACTCGTGGGTGGACGACCCGTGGGTCCGTGGGTCCTACGCGGGATTCGGCCCCGGCCAGTACACCGATTTCTGGGGCTCCCTGGGACTTCGGGAGGGACCGGTCCATTTCGCTGGGGAGCACACCTCGACATTCAGTCAGGGCTATCTGAACGGCGGGGTTGAGAGTGGCGAGCGGGCCGCCCGCGAGGTGATGAACGCTCTCGGTATCCCAGTCGCTGCGTAGTCGCCCGCGGCAACAGGAGGACGCTGCTTCTATCTAAACGTAGCCACCAAAGGTGCGTGGTCGCTCGGCCAGCTGGCTGAGAACGGAAGAGCGGTGCAGGTGAGAAGCCTGTCAGCAAGCGTACGGGACGCGAAAAGATAGTCATCTTGATAGGGGATCGTGGACGCTCGCGACTTCCGGTATGTCCACGTGTGACGGCACTCGTCTCCAAGGCTGCACTTGCACCCCTTCAGCGGGCCACGCTCTGGATCGTTGATTCGAATGTGCTCACGCAGTAGATCCACCAGGCCGAAGCCTCGTGTGATTCGGTCCAGGACTCCCTGATCCCTGGCCAGCCGTGCACTTCCCACCTGTCCTATGCATAACGTGTTGAGGTCGCCTCCAAGGAGGAGCAGCCTGTTGTATCGGCGGTCCTCGAACAGAGGCGTGAGATCTGAGAGCGCACGGTGCACAGACGCGTCGGACCGCTCGTCGAGCAACCCGTAGAGGGAGACGACCGTGACGGGCTTGGAGCCCGGGACTGACACGACCGCTGCCGTCCACGAACCTGGCCTGGACGCCACTAGTTTCGATCTCCGGTCCTGGGTGCCGGGAGGCAGGGCCCAGACGTCTCGAGGTTGGTCCAGATCGTGCGGCGAAGCCACGGCGGTCGCCCATTGACGGATCTTCTTGCCACCATGCCTCACGTCGTCGCGCCCGACGGTTGTGCCATCGCTCCGCACACGCAGGCTGACGTCCGTTGGCGGGGACTTCGCCTCGTTGAGGAGCGCGATATCGCATGCTAGCTCCCCGCCCTTTTCGAACAGACCCCAGTTCCTCCTGCCACTTCGGTGATTCATGTTCCAGACTACGACCTTCAACGTCGCCCCCGATTCGAGAGCTAGTAGTACCGCTCCTCGGCGCGCCGAATCCACTCTGGCGAGATCCCTTGAGTACGACCGACCGATCGCTTTCGAATAGTCGACGCGATTGCAGAGCCGATGCGCGAGACGGACATTGTCGACGTCAAGGTGACCACCATCCTTCCTCAGCCTGGGGAAGTGATCGGCCGTAGGCATCCAATCGGACAGCCCGGGAGCCGTGGGCTCGAAGTAGCTCCTCCCACCGAGTTCGATCGGACAGAGGCACTCCGGCATAGCGCAGGCGAGCTCGATGATGTAGCCCTTGTCGGCCATGGTGACGAGGATGCCTCGAACCCCCAATTCCTTAAGCTTCACCGCGACGGCCTTGCCCTCTATTGGATCGAGCTCGGTGTCGAGCATCTGCTCCTCCTGTCACGTCGAACCAGGCGAGACCGGTCACCTATGGCTTCCGGGGGCCGCGCTCACTGCAGTCCGTTTGTTCAATCGATCAGGCGAGCGCCCACCTTGAGTCGGGAGGAAGTTCGGGCGGACCGGTTACCGTGGCGAATACGGCTCCGACCTGCACTGGCTCGTCGAGAGCGTTCGGGCGATCACTCAGAACCTGATCGCTGAGTGGTACTGGTGGTTTGGTCGAACCTCAGCTCGAGCAGCCCCCGCAGCTCCGCCGAACCCGCCTCGGTCACCCTGACCGCCCGACCCGACCCACCCCGCTCGACCCACCCTAGCTCGAACAGCCGGTCGCACAGCTCGGCGCCGAGCGCACCCGCCAGGTGCGAGCGGCGCTCGGTCCAGTCCAAACACGCGAGCGCGAACGCCCTCCGCCGCTCGCGCGCGGCGCCGACGTCCACGCCGATCCGCCTGAGCAGGGGCTCGCCGGACCCGGTCACGACGAACCCGCCGTCCGAACGCCGGAGCGCGCGGCGCGCGAGCAGGGCATCGGTGATCCCCACGCCGAGCCGTCCGGCCACGTGGTCGTAGCACGTCCTCCCCTCGCGCAGCCGCTCGGCCGCGGAGGCGGCGCGGAGCGAGGACACGCGCCGCCGGGGCGCGATCACCGCGAGCGCCTCGATCGCCTGCGCGACCTCCGCCCGCGAGAGCCGGTACCGGCGCAGCCGGCCGGCGGGCTCGGCCTGCACCAGCCCGGCCCGAGCGAGCTCGGACAGGTGACCGCTCGCCGTCGAGACCGCGACGCCCGCCTCCCGGGCCAGATCCCCCGCCGGGTGGGCCCGGCCGTCCATGAGCAGCTCGAGCATCTGAAGGCGGGCCCGGTTCGCGAGCACGCGGGTGACGGCCGCGACGTCGGCGTCGAAATCCATGCTTCGAGGATACCCGAATGGTATCGGTCGTACCCTGGTTCCTACCGAGACGGACGGAGGTGCGCGATGGCCGACGAGCGACCGGAGGTCGACGACCGGGATCCCGCAGACGCGGTGGCGCAGATGGTGGCCCACGTGCTGCGGCTGGCCGAGACGTGGGGCGCGTGGGACGGACGCCCGCTCCCTGCCGACGACCGCGTCTACACGCCGCACAAGGCGATCCGCCGGGTGGCCGACCACATGATCGATCACCTCGTCCAGCTCGAGGGCCACGTCGCAGGCGCCGAGCCCCTGCCCGACCGCTGGCACGGCTCGTCCATGACGACGCCCGCGGACCTGGCGCCGTTCACGCCGGAGGACCTGGACGAGGCCAGGAGCCGGCTCGAGCGGCTCGCCCAGCTGTGGCGGATACGGCTGGCGGCGATCCCGCCGGAGAAGCTCGACCGGGCGGAAGGCGACGCCTACACGCCTCGCGAGATGGCGTTCTGCGCGGTGGGGTCCCGCCGCGAGCGCCACGAGCACTCTTCCGGCGCATCCAATCGGTGGGATTGGTGGACAGGTGCAAGGTCAGCGAGCGACCGTCAAGATGTATCTGTGCGGGCGGTGGGTCGATGTTCCCGTTGATTTTGTTCCTGGTCAGATGCCGCAACTCCTCGGGCGCGACGGTGCGTTCGACGCCCTATTTCTGGTTTTTGTGCACACCCTGACCTTTCTGCTCGGTGCCCCAGTCTGAGCACCAGCTCGCACGCACGCCACGGAGCACGCGGAATCAGTCGAACTTCTCGCCCATGCTTGCCGACGGCCTCGACGCGAGCGAACTGGCGGTGGCCGAGCGGCTAGTCTCCATACGATGCATCCGCATGAACTTGAGCGCCGGCTACAAGAGGTCTCGACGCCCTCGGGCCGGCCCCCCGCGCCGAGCTGCTCCACGTCCTGATGCTCCCCGACTTCGATCGCGCCGACCGGATCGGCGAGTTCTGAAGCTACCCGCAGAGCCGCACCTTCGCCGAGCTGCTGATCGACTGCGAGGAGGACCGGATGCTCCGGGCGGTTCTCGTAGGGATGCTGCGGGAGGCTGAACGCTAACGACGTCCACTGGCGCGAGGTCGCGGCCTAGGCGAAGGTCTGGCGGTGTAAGGAGACCGTGGCGTTAGTCGATCAGGGATCGTGATTCGGGCGGCGGCGATCCACCTGGCGGGACCTCGCTGACGCCCACGAGCGCATGCGATCCCGCGAGCGTCAGAAGGATCGCTTCCACGGTCCCGAGCGCCAAGATCAGGTCGGTCTGCCATCGACCGAAGTGAGGTGCCGTGACGAGGACATCCCCGGCGGTCCCGATGGCCACAACGAGCCCAAGCGCCAGGAATACGCCGCCCGCGGGACCCGCCCGGTCGCGCTTCAAGAACCAGATCCCGACCATTGCCACCACGGCGCTAGCCCAATATCTGAGCAGGTAGACGATCAGGAATCGCGCCCCAAGCGCCTGCGAGAAGATGAACGGCCCCCGACCACCTTCTCCGAAGACCGGCAGGAGGGGAATCGCCAATCCGACGATGACGGCTGCGACCGCGAGGCGGAGGGTCGAGCGGCGGATGTCGGAGGGCAACGTCGAGTGC
>Ga0209874_1000238_pt1 | contig 15461 bp, 11 predicted proteins | sample GWRWN1_20_30_FD_187216 | JGI IMG/M metagenome (GOLD analysis project Ga0209874, IMG submission 187216) | Riverbed sediment microbial communities from areas with no vegetation in Columbia River, Washington, USA - GW-RW N1_20_30 (SPAdes)... | ecosystem: Environmental > Aquatic > Freshwater > River... | reverse complement strand
GCTCCTCCTGATCATTTCATATCTGGTAACGCAAGTCCTTGATAGAATGGTCCTCTATGCCCCTCGAATCGCCAGCATTGACCTGGTTGCGGTCGCTGCCCACCAGGTTCTTCTCTCCTATATGCTGCCCTTCTTGCTGGTCCTGATTCCGGTTACCTGTCTGTACCGGTACGTGCCGCATCGACGACCGGCCTGGCGTCATGCCGCCGCGGGGGCCCTGGTCCTGACACTGCTCTGGGAATTCGCCAAGCATCTGTTCAGCCGATTCGTCCCCAGCCTGACCGTCTACGGCCGAATGTACGGCTCCATGCTCGTCGTGGTGCTCTTCCTGCTATGGGTGTATTACTCAGCGGCGATGCTGCTGTTCGGAGCCGAGCTCATTCACCGTCTGCAGATCCGCCAGCAACGCCGCACGGCGGACTAAGTCATCGGTCATTCGTCATTCGTAAAGAGGGAAGAAAGACCGCAACACTTTTCTGTCCCAATGGCGGTTGACGAGTGACGATTGATGCCTCTCTCGATTCTCGCCTTTTCCTGGCGCCAAATCACCTTCGGCGGTAGAATTGCACGGTCAATTAGAGAGGTCCAGAGGGCCGGCTTGCCAGCCACTGATATGGCTTGAAAGCCATCCGAACAGCCGTGAGCATGGGAGGAGCGCCGGGACAATGAATCAAGAATCCATCATGTTAGCCGGGACGGTTGCAGCCTTTTTGGCAGCACTCGTTTCGATCCTGGATAAACTGCTCAGCCTGCAAGGTCGCTTGCATTCAGCCAAAGAACAGAAGGAGGAGTTGGCTGCTGAGCAGTCCCGTGCCGAGCCATCGACTCGCGCTTACCGACCGAAATCACGAGTATTCTACGTTTCCTCCTACCTCCTCTTGTATGAAGTGACCGTCATTGTCGCTGCGGGGAACCTGCTCAATTATCTCGGGCTGGTGCTGAGCCTGCGCCTTGAGAGCATCCTGTACCTCGACATGACGGGCACGGCGCTCGCCGCGTTCCTGCTGGGCCCTTGGTGGGGCGCCTTCGTCGCGCTGCTTTCCAATTCTCTCGTGAACTGGCTGCTCTATCCCGAGCCGGGAGCGGATGTGATCATCTTCCCTTGGTCGCTGGTGAACATGACAGGAGGGTTGTTCTGGGGATTCATGGCGCGCCGGGCTGCGTTCAGGAAATATCTGCGCACTGGTCGGACTGCCGCCTTCTCGCACGTCCGGTATTTGCTCATGTTCGGTGTCCTGGGCGCCTTCGTGGTGAGTGTGCCCGGCACGTTCGTGCAGGCGGCGCTCTCGGAACAAACCGTGTTCGCCCTCAATCCGGAGGTCGCGCACACGCTAGAACGCATGATCGCCGAGAAGCAAGCGGCGATTCAGAGCTACCTCGGAGCCCTTTTGGGAGTCACCTGGGGAGACAACTTGGGGTGGTTCATCCTCAACTGGTTGCAAAACGCCCTGCGGTATATTCCGGATAAGACTATCAGCGTGGCGATCGCGCTGGCAGTCCTGAAATACGGGTTTCCGCTGTTCGAACGAGAACTGATTCACGGAGGACCGGACAAACATCGGATCCGTGACACGCGAGTGGCTCCCCTGCTCCTGGCCTGCTTGTACGTACCCTCCTTCAATATGCTGCTGTTGACCGAGCAGTATGCGGGCGATCAGTATTGGCTGCTTTGGTCGGCGCCGTGGCTCATCATCGTGGGAGGGCTCGTCGCGCTCTGGCGTTGGGGGCCGTCGGAAAACGCGGTGCGGCAGGCCTGTCTGAGTCGCTATGAGCGGTATTACCGGGCGTTGAAACCAATCGAACGAGAACCCTCGAACGAGTTCTGTCGACGCCTGATGTTCGCCACACTCATCGTCAGCGCGTTCTTTGCTCTCTGCCTACCGATCCTCCTCGTGGACTTTTCCCGTGTCGCCTTTAATTTTTTCTGCGTGGTGTACGGCTTCCTGCTTGCCGTCCACCTCATCCGCGTGGTGATCGCCCAGAACCTCTCGATCGAGCGCGCCGACGAGTGACAGGTAGCCTCCCCACCCTGAGCTACCCCCATCACAGAACGTGGCAGACCTATTGGGGCTGGAGCGGCGTGAGGGTTTGAAGCGTGCCAGAAATCTCATTCAGAGAAGAGGCAAGAGCATCAATGTCGATGCGTTTCTTGACGAGGTCGCCCGTCATGGCTTTGAGCTGATCCTCAAGCCGGTCCCGTTCCCGTGCCATCTCGTACAGGTGACTCAACTTTTCCTGACAAGTCGTGAGGTCGCGTTGCATGGCGTTCCAAACCGATTGGGCTTCTTTCACCTTCTGGACGGTATCCTCCAACAGCTTGGTGAGATAGCCAATCTGCACTTCACGGGCGCTGTGCTCAGCCTCCAGGGCTAATCGTTTCTCCTCGCTCAACCGCCACCGTTCCTCGAACCTCTGGATTGCCTTGACCCACCCCATGACCTCCCCCGGTTCGAGGTCGGGCGCATAGGGGAAGCCCTGCCCGCGCTCCATGGCCTCAATGGTCGGTTGTAACCAGCCGATGAAGATGGTGATCTCGCGCAATTGTTCGCTCAGGGAGGAGACCGAGGTTTTCTGGTCCGACATGGATTCACTCCTTACCTGCCCCCCTAGGGAACTCACCCGCTCTCGGGGGGGCGACCATCGGTGATATTCCAGCAGCACCGCCACGCAGTGCCGGCAGAACGGTTGCTCGCTCGACGGGCACGAGCAATTGGTAACGAGGCTTCCGTCCTTTAACTGAATCTTTTGTTCGTACAGCCCTTCCTTCCCGAGCACGGTCGAGGCAATTTGCAAGACGTCGGCCTCCCCAATCCGCACCTGATGCTCAGCCAGATATTGCAGGCCCAGCGTATAGGAGGACGGCACGACCAGTGACTGAATCAGATCAGGCGACACCTGACTCAGCTTCTGAGCGATGCAGGGGATCTTGTTGCGCATAGAGGGCCTCCCGGAGAATCGCGGCGGTCTCGGCGTCCCTGAAAGCTAGGCAACAGGACGAATGACGCCGCCCTGTTCCCGGCACGAATCCATCCCTGGATTGAGACTATGGGCGAATGAATGGCCTTGCGATCCGACGGATGGGGAGAGAAAGCCGGCCTGTGGAGACGAGGGAGCACCCTGTCGAGCCTGAGCAGCCGCGTGGTGCGTTCCACGAAACACCCTTCTATGCAGTGAGGCGCATTATAGACAGGAACTCGGCAATGTCAACAGAACTTCTCACCACCGGTCACAAGGAGCGGCATGCGGGTCTATGGAAGAGAAGCAGGATCGTTCCCGCGTCTCAAGATTCAGGTATACTGATCGGCATGAGTGTCACAATGATCCGGTTGCTGCTCATCGTCTCTGTGCTTATTGGCAATGTGACGGCCGCATCCGAAAAAAGGACGGACGAAGTCATTCGATCCGGCTCCCCGACTTGCAAAGCCATCGCGTTCACCTTTGACATGTGTCCAGTTCGAGATGGCGCCGGATATGACGCGCCGCTGATCGAGACACTCATCTCCAAACGCATCCCGGCGACATTCTTCCTGTCCGGTCGCTGGATTTCGACCCACGAAGCGGAGGTCCGAGCATTGCTGGCCGTTCCCTTTTTCGAGATCGGCACGCACGGGCAGGTGCACGCGCACCTGCCGATGGTGGATGCGGACCGTCAGCGAAAAGAAATTCAGGGGCCGGTCACTCTCCTCCAGACTCGGTACGGACGCGTGGCTCCGCTCTTCAGGCCCCCCTACGGCGAGTACAACGACTCGACCGTTGAGATTGCCCGTGCGCTGGGGCTGCGGTTCATCCTCTGGAACGCGGTCTCGGGCGACCCGGACCCTCAACTCTCTCGGACGCGGATGGTTGACAATCTGAAGGCAACCGTTCGCGACGGCAGCATCATCGTCTTCCATGCGAACGGCAGGGGACGGCACACGCGAGCGGTGGTGGAAGACCTCTATCAGGACCTGGTCCTCACCAGAGGCCTGAAGCCGGTGACCGTTTCCACGTTGCTGGATGGCTGCGAGGCAGGACAGACCCGTGACGGCACCGAGCCTAGCCATTAGATCGTACAAGCCGGAGGATCGCGAGGCGGTCATTCGCATACTGGGCGATGCGGAGCCCTGGAAGACGCTGGGCTATACCGCCGCCGACTGGGAGCGACTGTTCGATCCCCTGCCGCCGGGTAGGGAAGGGTTTGTCATCGAGGCCGACGGGGCTGTGGCAGGGCTCGCATTGCTTCGCCAACGGTTTCTGCTCGGCGACTACCTGGAGTTGCTGGCCATCGCTCCTTGGGCGCAAGGCAACGGGTTGGGCGGTACGCTCCTGGCGTACCTCGAAAACGTCGTCTTTGGGCGGGTGAAGAACCTGTTCGCCTGTGTGTCGGACTTTAACCAGGGCGCACGGCGCTTTTATGAGCGACATGGGTACAAGGAAATCGGCCCGATCCCGAATCTCCTTATCCAAGGCTCCGCCGAGATCCTGCTGCGGAAGACCGCCGGCCCGGCGAAGCCCAAGTAAAAAGGCAAAAGTAAAAAGATAAAAGTGAACCTCTCATTGCTCAACCTTCGCCCTTTTACCTTTAACTTTTTACTTTGCACGGAGTGAAGCCATGCGCGTGAAAAAACTGCTGCACACTCGGATGCGCGTTAGTGACATGGACCAGACGATCACATTTTACAAGGACGTCCTGGGATTGGAGGTCCTGGAACGGAAGACTTCTCCCCGCGGTTCACACCTGGCCTTTCTGAAAGTACCCAACAGCGAGGAGCTGATCGAATTGTGCAGCTTTCCGCCGAGCGGCCCGGTCAAGGTCCAGGAGGACCTGGTTCACTTGGCCTTTGAGGTGGACAATCTGGACGAGACTATCCGCGCGTTGGAGGCGAAACGGATCAAGATCACCGATGGTCCGACCCGCAGCTCCTCCGGCAGCCGCTTCATCTTCATTGACGCCCCCGACGGCTATGAGATCGAACTGATTGAAAGGCCACCTGGCACGGTGCTGGTCTAGACAGCGTGGCGTGCCAACTATCTAGGGCCATCATGTTGGATAAACGAGAGGTGGAATCCATTAGCTCACTTTCTTCAACAAGCTCTGGCTGAGCTCTAGTGGGATAACCAGTAATACCGGGGAAAAGGAAGAGCCGAACAAGCAGCCCTGTACGGGTCGTGGTGTTTGTCTTCCCCAAGAGGCGTTTGAAGTGTTGCTTGACCGTTTGCTCAGCGATGCCAAGGGTATGGGCGATCTCTTTGTTGGTCCAGCCTTTCGCCAGATGCTCGATGACGCTTTGCTCGCGAGGGGTCAACTGAAAACGCTGCATCGCGAGATCAATGACCGCTCTATCCTGACGATGAAGCTCCTCCATAACGACCAAAATACAAGGCTGTTGTCCTCCCCAGTCAGGAAGCCCGAATCCGCGTAAGAACACCGGCCGCTCGACATCGCCGGCCAGGCGCTTAACTTCTACTTGCTCCCAATCTTTTGGCTCAATCCGGCTCTCTAACATCTTCCTGATCTCTCCACAAAGCTCCGTGACCGCTGCAGGAAGCACACCGCGCGCCATTGAGCCGCTTTGCGCCAGAATGATGCGCCGGCTTAGCTCAAAAGCCCGCGTATTCATGGAAAGCAGCTGCAGGGTAGGGGTGAGGACGAGGATACCCGGTCCAGGTCGTTGACCATCAAGGCGTTCACTCTGATCACCCGAATTGAGCGCCTCGTTGATAGGCTTCCCTTTGATTTTGTCCACCGTCGGGGCGTTCGCGCGCCGCCGCGCAGGTAGCTCGATCACCTTTTGCCGATGCCGAAGACTATCAACCAGGTGCTGATGATTCGAGAAGGTACTCATGCTACTTGGCTCAGGACCTTCTGGATTGGCTGAACCAAGAGGCGCGTGCTTCCTCTCACCAATCCGCTGAACCGTTCGTTGTTTCATGAGGCTTTCTCCTCTGGCTGTAGCTTAGTTGGAATGGGAACGGACGACTGTCGGTTTGGGGCTTACACGTTATGCAAACAGTAAGCCCTGCATTCAAATCAGCATCTATGGCGCACGAATAAGCATGATCATCAATAGGATGCGTGCGAAATTCATTGCTTGTTTGACCACAAGTTGTATGGCCTCATAAATGCTTGTGAGGCAGCTTTGTTGCTACGTCAATCAGATATTAGTGAACATGTGCATATCTTTTCATCAATTATGAAGTTGGACAGATTGTCCTCTTAAAGACAAAATATCCCGATGAATCTGACGGCTGCTTGCCCCTTTGATAAGAACCGACGTACAATCGTGCATGTCCACTCTCTTCTCTATACGTTCCTCAATTGAGGCCAAGCTGCCTCATCTCCCCGACCAGCCCGGCGTCTATCTCATGAAGAACAGCCGGGGCGAGATTCTCTACATCGGCAAGGCGGCTGTCCTCGCCGACCGGGTCCGCTCCTACTTTCAACGAGGTAGCGACCACACCCCCAAGACCAGTCTGATGGTCAGCCAGGTCACGGACCTCGAGACGATCGTGACGAGGTCCGAACTCGAGGCGCTCTTGCTGGAAAGCAACCTGATCAAGCGCCACCGACCGCGGTTCAATGTCGTCCTGCGAGATGACAAACAATATCCGTATCTGCGGTTGCCGATTAAGGAAGATTTCCCGCGCTTGTCGATTGTCCGCCGAGTCAAAAAGGACGGGGCCCTGTATTACGGCCCCTACGTCCCGGCCGGCGCGATGCGGGAAACCATAAAGGTCATTCGCAAAGTATTCCCGCTTGCGACCTGCGAGATCGAGATTGACGGGAAGGCCGAGCGGGCCTGTATTGAGTTCGAGATCAAACGCTGCATGGCACCCTGTATCGGGAACCAGACCAGCGAGGAGTATCACCAGATCGTCAAGCAGGTTCGCCAGTTCCTGGACGGACGTGACAGAGAATTGTTGGATGAGCTCCGTGCACAGATGGAATCCGTCGCCAAGCGCGAAGAGTTTGAGGAAGCGGCGCGGCTCCGGGACCGGATCTTCAAGATCGAGCGCACGATCGAGAAACAGCGCGTGACCCAGACCGCCGCCACCGAGCAGGACGTGATCGGCTTGGCCCGCCATGGTTCGGCTGTGGACCTGCAGATGCTGTTTGTCCGCAGGGGCCTGCTGATCGGCCGCAAGGACTTCTTCTTGGCGGAGGCGGCGGAAGCCTCGGACGAGGAGCTGGTCCGTAGCGCCATTGAACAGTTCTACAACAAGGAGGTACTCCCACCCAAGGAGCTGCTGGTCCCCGCGCCGCTGAGCGAGGCGACCCTGATCGAAGCCTGGTTGTCCGACAAGAAGGGCGAGGCCGTCCGGATTGTCACGCCGGAACGTGGAACCAAACACCAACTGCTCCTGTTGGCGGAAGAAAACGCCGGCGCGGCACTGGTGGGCCACCTGCGCGACGAGGAAACCGATCGCCAGGCAGTCGAGGAACTAAAGCGACTCCTCCGCCTGGAAGCAGCGCCACGGCGGATCGAAGGGTTCGATATCTCCAACACGATGGGCGACCAGTCCGTCGCCTCAATGGTGGTGTGGGAAGAGGGGCATACGAAGAAGTCTGATTATCGGAAATTCAAGATCAAAACCGTCCAAGGCGCCAACGATTTCGCCAGTATGCAAGAGGTGATGATCCGACGTTACGGAGAGCCGGACGACCTGCCCCTTCCCGACTTGATCTTGATCGATGGAGGGCTTGGCCAACTGGGCGCAGCCATGCAAGGGCTGAGACAGGTCAAACGTAACGGCATCCCCATCATGGGACTGGCCAAGGAGCGGGGCGAGAAACAGGAACGCATCTTCGTGCCAGGCCGGAAGAATCCTATCGTCCTGACTTCCTCGTCGCCGGCCACTCATCTGCTCCAACGGATTCGAGACGAGGCGCACCGGTTTGCCATCACATACCATCGGAAGCTACGCGGGAAGGCGCTGGTGGCGTCCCGGCTGGATCAGATCATCGGGGTCGGGGAAATCAGACGGAACCGATTGCTCCGTAGCTTCGGCAGCCTGGAGAAGATCATCGGCGCCACAGACGAGCAGTTGCACGAGGCCGGGGTGGACGCCAAGACCGCCGCCGAGATCCGGAAAGCCCTCGGGTGAATCTCCTTCACGTGCCAGACTCACGGTCTAGGAGCCGACGAGCCCCGACCAATGCCAGCACATCATTGGCTCCGTCTTCGATCAGGGACGCACGCGCATCGCGGTAGAGCTTCTCCATGAGACAGTCCCGCGTCAGTCCCTTGCCGCCGAATAGCTGCAGGGCGGTATCCGTCACCTCCAGGCAGGCCTGGGTGCAGTAGGTCTTGGCGGCGATCGCATATTCGATGGCCGGCGGGTCCATGGCGGCGTTGTAAACCATTGCGGCGCGCGACAGAGCGCGGCAGGTTTCTACTTTGGTAAACATGTCGAACAGGTGTTTCTGGACCAGTTGATGCTCGCTGATCGGTTTGCCCCCTTGGATGCGTGTTTTGGTATAGGTCAGTGCCTCTTCGTAGGCTGCCCGCGCCACGCCGGTGAAGATCGCCCCCATCGCAGCGTTCGTGAGGGCCAGCGTCCGGTGGAGGACCATCTCGTAGGCCGACGCATCAACCAGTAGATAGCGTTTGGGAATGCGCACGTCCTTGAACAAGATCGAGCCTTGGTTCAGAGCCCGTTGGCCCAGCTTGTCCAATGGCTTCCCCTTCGAGACACCTGGAAGGTCCAGCAGGATGAACGCGACGCCGCCCCCGGCGAGGCCCTTGGAGGGGTCGAGGGTGAGATAAGTGACCGCATGTGTGGCAATCGTCCCGTTCGACACCCATGCGGATTTCTCGCCATTGATCACATAGTGGTTCCCATCAAGGCTCGCGGTCACCTGGCCGGAAATCTTCGCATCATAAAACTGCGGCGTGCTGGCCATGAACTGATCCGAGCCGTGATCGGGTTCAGTAATCGCCCAACAGCCCACAAAACGCGCCTCTTTATCGGCCACAAAGGGCATCACCAGTTCCTGAATCAGGTCCATCTTGCCGGTAGCCGCCACAGAGGCGAATGGGAATCCGGCGACTGCGATGCTGGCCGCAAACTCGGCGCTCCCCCACCCGAGTTCCTCGAGCGCGATGTGCAGGCTCAGGCCCTGCAGCCCTAAGCCGCCACACTCAGCCGGGATGAGCGCCGAGTGGAACCCTTGTGCATAGGCCGCTTTCAGCGCCGTCCACATCGGCGAGCCTGGCGCAATCACCTCTTGCGGATCACTCATCCGATCCAGGGTGACCGCGGTGGGGCGCAGCACCTCCTTCGCAATGCGATGCACACCATCTTTGAGCGCCTGCTGGTTGGAGGTCAAATTCAGGTTCAGCTCTTTATAAGGACTCATTGGGTTCTCCTCTTCGGGTTGAGCAGGGATGGCAGCTCATGACGAGATCTGCGGAGTATTAACCCTGCAGTTGTGCCATCATGTCCGCCGGATTCCAGTACCCCCACAACGTCTGAATCTTGCCGCGATCATTGATTTCGAATACGTCGATTCCCTCAAAGACGACCTCTCGGCCATTCTTTCCGATGCCGCGCCCCGTGAACTTCACGGCTGCCCTGTTGCCCGACACAAAGACATGGTCTTCCGTCATGCCGACCTTCTGGAACGCTCGGACGATCCCAAGGAAGAACTGGCGCAGTGCCGCATGGCCCTGAAGGGGAGCGGGAGCCGCCGGCTCGTAGCTGGTCGCATTCTCCGCAAAGCAAGCGACCCACGCTTCCAAATCCATCGCGCGGGTGGCCGCAAAGTATTTGGCCACAACGGAGTGAATCCTGTCAGGTGCCATTGCATTTCTCCTTTTCGATGAGTGAACCGTCAGACGCGCAAGATGCCGACCGGCACGCCGATTGTGCCCAGTGAGAATACGGTTGTAAAGGAGTTTTAGATGCCTGGCTGAACTCACAGACCGCCGGTCGCTCTCCTAGGATAACGCCCCGTGTTCGTCCCTTGAGCCCGCGGTCTGTTCATTCCAGGCAACCAGCAATCATTTAGCCATCAGGAGGAAGAGGGATGTCGAACGTCACCAACGCGTCGCCGGAACATATCATTAGAGGGCGAAGTAGAGGCTCGGATCTGCCTTGCAGACCGTCTTCGAGCCGATGCCCTTTGAGATCTGATACTCGCAGACGCGTGCAAGTTGGCCTATCAGGATCTCTGATCAGTGGAAGATGCCAAATACGCGCTGATGCGAGGAGTTTTGAGGGAGGCAGTGTGTTCAGTAGAAACCTTATCAATTTCTTAGGCTAGTGACACTATAGGCGAGAACAGGCCGATGAAAGCCTTTCAGCGTCAGGTTCCCAACTGGTCCCGCGCAGACCAGAGGTTCGACGAGCTGCAAGAACCGGCCTGAGACCAGAATTTGGCCGTGCTGCGCTTCGCTGCACAGCCGGGCGGCAAGATTTGTGACCGGACCAATCGCTGCGTAGTCCTTGCGTCCTTCAAATCCGATCACACCCAAGGTGGCATAGCCTGCGGCGATGCCGATACCTGCGCCAAGATCGATGCCTCGGTTGTTCCATTGCGCACGTAATGCGTTCATTCGATCGCGCATGGCGATGGCCATGCGCACCGATTGTTCGGCATGGTTTGGAACCGGGATTGGATCATTGAAAAAGACCATCATCGAATCGCCCGCGAACCGTTCCAGGGTTCCGTTATACTCGCTAATCAACCTTCCCATGTCTGTCTGGTATTGCCGTAGCACCGTCATCAGATCTTCAGGTTCCGCTGTTTCGGCGAAGGCGCTGAAGCCTCGGAGATCGATGAAAAGCACACTTATTTCAGTTCGATGGCCCTTGAGGAAGTCATCACGATCACCAGAGATGATCATCTCGGCAAGGTGAGGTGGTAGGAATCGCGCTATTTTCTCCTTCTGAAGCTCGATAAGTTCTCTTTCCTGTGCACGCGCTCGAATCAGATTACCCACACGTGCGAGGAGTTCATTCTCATCAAATGGCTTTGCAATATAGTCGTCTGCGCCTGCCTCCAGGCTTTCGACATGCGCGTCCGCTCCTGCCCGGGCCGTCAAGAAAATGACGGGAATTGACCGCAAGTTGCCGTCCGCCCGGACGGCTTTCAAGAGATCATAGCCGCTCATGCGTGGCATCATGACATCGGTGAGGATCAAGTCGGGCTTTAAGACCCTGACCTGTTCCAGCGCCTCGGCTCCATCCTTAGCTAGGGCGATGCGGTACTGTCCGCTCAGCATTCGCTCCAAATAGGCTCGCATGTCCGCATTATCGTCGGCCACGAGCAACAAGCGATGGTCATTGCTCGATGTATCGCGGGAGGTTACCGCCTGAATTTGTTCGTGTTCACTTTCGCGCGAGACCGGGACCATGATGGTATCATCATCCTCAAGTGCTACCAGATCGTCAGGGGTCACCGTGCCACGAGGCAAGGTAATGGTAAAGGTCGAACCTCTGCCAAGTTCGCTGTCAACCGCGATCTTCCCTTCGTGGAGCGTCACGATCTCCTTCACCAACGCCAAGCCTATCCCGCTCCCTTCATACCGCCGGGTAGCACTTCCCTCCACTTGAGTGAAGCGGTCGAAGATTCGGTCTAATTGATCACCGGGAATACCGATCCCATTGTCCTCGATCTCAAGCTCAACGGTGCTTTCCCTGCCGTTTACCCGAATCCAAACCTGCCCCTCATCAGGATCACTGAACTTAAAGGCGTTGGAGAGCAGGTTATATAGAACCTTCTTCAGTTGACGGGGGTCGGCTTCCACCACAACCGGTTGGCTCAGACCTTTGGCATGAACACGACTCTTTTGACTCGACTCAAAGTTCGCTGCAACGCTTCGCACAAGGGGCGCAAGGTCGATACAGCGCTTTCGAAGTTCCGCGCGTCCGCTCTCAAACTTGGCAAGGTCTAACAGCTCGTTAATGAGCAACAGGAGCCTGGATGTGTTCCGGAAGCCAGACTGAATAACTTCCTCACATTGCGCCGTTGGCGAGAGTTTGAGCAGGGTCTTATAGGCGCCCAGGCTCAGTGTCAGAGGGGTGCGAAGTTCGTGGCTAATGTTGGCGAAGAACTCACTCTTTAACCGGTCCAGTTCGAGAAGTTTTTGATTCGAGGCCTCCAACTGTTGGCGGGCACGACGCTCGGATATGCGCGCTTGAAATTCAGCCCGTTGCAAACGCTCGTACAGGAACACCGAAAAAAGCAACGCGACACACGTCCACACTAGAAAGAAAGAGTTTTCTATCGCGGCATTGTAGTTGGCAGTGGTTGGAGTGCGAAGGAAATTGGCACCATAGTAGTACAAGAGAGTCCCAAGTTGCGCTATGAGATGGCTGCGCCAGGAAACAGGGACTATGACTGCGGCAGCCAGGAATACGAGGTTCAAACCGTTGTAGTAGGTCGAGGTGAATCCCCCAAGTACCAAGGTCATCTCCACCACCAGGATATTGGGAAACAATACCCAGAAAACCAACAGAACGTGAGGCTTGAGAAGAGCGACTTGTTGCCTAAGCCCCACAAAGCCTACCAATAGCCCGAACTCAAGAATCGCGCGAATGACGAGCAGTGTGTGCAGATGCTCACGATAGAGAAGCACGTCTGCAGCAATGAAGACAGGATTGGCGACCAGGCCGAGATAGTACAAGACCCGAAGGCGTTCGGCTGCGAACTGGTTTCGCCAGTCTTCATAGCGTTCCGTTACCTTTGCTTCCGAGGATACAGATTCACCATCCCGAATCGAGAGGATGCTTTTCGATTCCGGCGAGCCGATCTTTGTCCAAGGCATCCTCATCAAGACCTCCGCGCTTTGGCCCTCGAAAGCCAAGGGCATGATTCTGACGCGTCACCTCCACGAAGGAGTGCTGTACCCCTGCGAGTCCACCCAGTGCGGCGTCCAAGCCAGGGCGACGAGCTTCACTGCGACATTCGTCTTCGTCGGCCTCAAGGCGATCGCTTCCAGACTCTCCGTCAACGGATCACGAGCCGCAGCGAGCGACTCCGTTTCCGCCTTGAACTGCGCTTCGAGATGGGTAAGCTGTTGCTGAAGAGCTGCGACAGTTTCCCTCGCTCGGCCCACATCCTTAGCTTCCTTGATCGCTCTGCCTGCACCTCGCGCGGCCGCCGTGGCTCGTCCGACCGTCGTGGCGCTGATGGCCTTTCGTCCCATGAAGGCGCCCAAGAGGGTCGCTCCCACCGAGATGGCCGTCTGAATCCCGCTTTGTTTGGCTTGCTCCGCCTCCCGTTCGACTGCTTGCTCCGCGCGCCGAATCCGTTCCTGGAGCGCCGTAATCTTGGGAGCGTACTTTTGGCGGAGCCGTTCGACCGACTGATCCCGCTGCTCGTGGGCCGCTTGCTGGAGCCGGATGCGGAAGTCACGCTCCGATTCACCAGGCTTGGACACCTCTTTTTGGCTTGGACTCCTCAACAACTCGACTTTCTGGGTTCGATACAACCACCCGGCGAAGTCCTTGTTCCAGGACTCATAACTTTTTGCCTTCCCAGCTGCCGCAGGAAGCTCAGCGAACTGAGCCGCTTCTGCTGGCATTCGCTCAAGATCGGACACCGTCAGTCCGACATCGGTCGCATGGTCCCAATCAACCGGGATCGCCTCACCGGTGATCGGGGCAAGCACTGACAGGTCCTGCGTTATATCCAGCCCCTTCTTAGAATCCGAAAATCGGATCTGGCATGACGCGAACACCATCGGCTGGTAAACCGGTGTCGTCTGCCTCGGCTGCGTACTCCGGATTGGAACGAAATACTGCGGGACGCCCGGAGGGACTACCGGGCGCTGCGCGTGAGGCGTGAAGCCTGAGGCGTGAAGAGCGGGAGATACAGCCTCTCCTGACACCTGACGCCTCACGCCGGACGTTTCACGTTTCTGTTTGCGCAGATCCATCAGCAGCTTGATCTGATTGCGCGTGAGCGGTCCGCGCAGATACGAGAGGCACCACCGCGTCTCAAAGACCACCGGTTCGTCCTCGTGGACATTGTTCATCAGGAAGATGCGACTGCCGAGACCGGCGAGCATCTGCTCCATCTTCCCACGATCGAACTTCTTGCTCGAACTTGCTGACGCTCCTTCCAGCCCTTCGAGAACGCGGGCTTTGTCGCGTTCAGTCTGGAGCCGCCCAATGAACCAGGTGCCCGTATTGGCGAGACCTTTGTAGTCGAGATCCACTGGGTTCTGGGTTGCGAGCACGACGCCGAGCCCGAAGGCACGCGCTTGCTTGAGCAGCGTCAGCAGTGGAACCTTGGATGGGGGATTGGCCACTGGCGGGAAATAGCCGAAGATCTCGTCCATGTAGAGAATCGCCCGCAGGCTAGTCGTGCCAGATTGCGCCCGCATCCAGCCGACCATCTGACTCAGGAGCAGCGTGACAAAGAACATGCGTTCGGCATCGCCGAGATGCGCGATTGAGAAGATCGCCATCCGAGGCTTGCCCTCCGGCGTGTAGAGAATCTCCTGGATATCCAGCGCCTCGCCTTCCAGCCAAGCCTGGAACCCAGGCGCCGCAAGGAGGTTGTTGAGCTTCGTGGCCAGCGCGAAGCGGTCTTTGGACGGGAAGAAAGAGTCCAGGTCCATGACGCCGATCTTCGCGACCGGCGGAGTTTGAATCTGCTGAATGAGTGAGGCGAGATCGAGGTCCTGGCCTTGCTTCCAGTTCGTATCGAGGATCGTCGACATCAGAATGTGCTCGCGACTTTGAATCGGATCGGCCTCGATCCCCAGAAGCCCTAGTAAGCTGGTCGCGGTCGTACTGATCCGCTCACGCAGCAGCTCGGCGTCATTCCGGATGTCTTGTGCAGGCGCGCCGAACGACTTCAGGATCGACACGGGGAACCCGGCGCTGCTGCCCGGTGTGTAAATCGCGAAATCAGCCGCCTCCCGCAGCCGAGCGACCCGTTCCCCGTCCTGCCCCCACTGGGCCAAGCCCTTCTTCCACAGCTCCGCCTGCTGGCCTGCGTAGTCTGCCGGCGAGAGTCCCTTTTTGCGGGCATCGTCCTCGTTGATCCAGGGTAGGAAACTCTCGCCTGTCAGTCGGGGAAAAGTCAGCAGCAGATTGCCCAGATCGCCTTTAGGATCAATGATGAGAGCCGGGATACCGTCAATGGCCGCTTCCTCAAGGAGGCCGAGACAGAGGCCAGTCTTTCCGCTGCCGGTCATCCCAACACAGACTGCATGCGTCACGAGGTCTTTGGAGTCATACAGCAGGAATCCTTCTTTCGGCTTCTTCTTCGCCAGGTCGTACGGTCGGCCCAGGTAGAACAGGCCGAGCTTTTCAAAATCCTGTTTCGCCACGTCGTCCTTCAAGCTCCCCTTCACCGATCTTCACGCCTCGCGCCTCACGTTTCACTCAACTCCCGTTCGCGCAGCACCTGCCCTGTGTAGGATCGTTTGACCCGCGCCAGCTCGTGCGGCGTTCCTTCGGCCACGATCTCGCCCCCATCGTCCCCACCTTCCGGCCCAAGATCAATGATCCAGTCGGCGTTC
>Ga0209874_1000237_pt1 | contig 15591 bp, 15 predicted proteins | sample GWRWN1_20_30_FD_187216 | JGI IMG/M metagenome (GOLD analysis project Ga0209874, IMG submission 187216) | Riverbed sediment microbial communities from areas with no vegetation in Columbia River, Washington, USA - GW-RW N1_20_30 (SPAdes)... | ecosystem: Environmental > Aquatic > Freshwater > River... | reverse complement strand
GTCGGTAATGTACTCGCCGGTCATCAATGTCCGGGCTTCAAGCACATAGGGAGTCTTATCCGCTCCCGCGCCCCCTTCTCCCCTGCCGACGTAACCGTACAGGATCTGGCGACCCGGGGGTGGCCCGTTGCGCACCGCCTCTTCGACATTGGCCGCATCGTCGACCAGTTTGAATTCGAGCAGCGCTGTCTTGCCGATGATCTCCTTTGCTCTCTCGGGATCCTGAATGCCCGGGAGCTGGATCAGAATATCCTGCTGCCCCTGCCGCTGGATGATCGGTTCGCTGACACCGAATTGGTCGATACGGTTTCGAATAGTCTCCAACGACTGGTCTACGGCATAATCGCGCAGGGAGCGGATTTCCTCTTTACTGAGCGTCAAGAAAAAATCCGTCGTCCCGCTGCCGGTTTGCGTGTTGACCACGGTAAGGTTCGCAAAATCGCTTATTAACAATCCCCGCACCCGCTCAGCGCTGGCTGCCGGAACTTTGACTTGGAGCTGCGTGGCCTGCACCCTTTCCACCGAGACGCCGGAGATCCCGCGGTCGCGCAGCAAATTGGTGAGATCCGCCTTCATCCGCTCGACATTGTTCTCGATCGCTTTATCAACCTTTACTTCGAGAACCAGATGGCTACCGCCTTGAAGATCCAACCCTAAGTGAATCCGGTCCGCCGGCAAAAAGCTGCTCCACCAGGGCGGCAGATTGCGCACTAAGGTGGGCGTTAAGTACGCTAACGACGCCAGAGTCGCGACCATGAACAATGCCAGTCGAACCGTCACACCCCGTCGCATTCTGTTACTCCTTTACTTCCTTGCTGGAACTTTTCTCGCCGGTGACAACGGCAGAGATCTGAGGCCGGTGAACGCGGATCCTCACGTTGGGAGCCACCTCCAAAGTCACCACGTTATCCGCCAGGGCCACCACCTTACCGTAAATTCCTCCCGAGGTCATCACCTCGTCATTTTTTTTGAGTTTGTTGAGCATTTCCTGATGCTCCTTGCCCTTCTTTTGCTGCGGCCGGATGACCAAAAAATACATGATGACGAAGATCAAGATGAACGGTAATATCGTCATCACCGGGCTGGGCCCCGTCAATCCCGGCGCCCCTTGGGCATAGGCGATGTCCCACATGTTTCCTCCTGTTAAATCCTAGACCGGCTGGGAGAAAGCCACGGTCTCTCGGCTCCAGAAATCGCTACGCTCCCGGCGAATGGCCTCCCGACACTTTTCCATAAGCCGATGGTAAAAGTAAAGATTGTGCAAACTATTGAGCTGCGATGAAAGAATTTCTCCGGCGACGTACAGATGGCGCAAGTAGGCCCGCGAGAAGTTGCGACAGCAGTAGCAGTCGCAGGTCTCATCCAGCGGCCGCGGATCGCTGGCGAATTCGGCGCGCTTGATGCTGAGTTTACCTTGCGCGGTAAAGAGCGTGCCGTTTCGAGCGTTGCGCGTCGGCAGGACGCAATCGAACAGATCAAAACCGGCACGGACGGCGTTCACAAGATCCTCGGGTCTGCCCACACCCATGAGATAGCGTGGCCGAACTTCGGGCAGCCATCCGACCGTGCACGCCGCGATGGAATGAAGTAACTCCTCGCCTTCACCCACGCCCAAGCCACCCACCGCAAAGCCGTCGAAAGGCATGGGAGTCATGTCTCGAACACACTGCTCCCGAAGATCTTTATGCATACCGCCTTGAATAATCCCGAACATCAATTGATCTGCTTTACTTCGCGCTCTCAAACAACGTTCAGCCCAGCGAATCGTTCTCGCCGTGGAATCTCGAACATACTCGCGATTCGCGTCATGGGGGATACATTCGTCCAGAACCATCGCGATGTCGCTGCCGAGGGCCTCTTGGATCTGAACGACGCTCTCTGGGGTAAGGAGATGATAAGAGCCATCCAGATGAGACTGAAAGTAAACCCCCTCCTCCGAGAGCTTTCGCATCGCACCGAGGCTGAAGACTTGGTAGCCGCCGCTGTCCGTCAAAATCGGTCCATCCCAGCTCATGAAGCGATGCAGCCCGCCCAACTTGCGAATCAGCTCGGCGCCTGGGCGGAGATAGAGGTGATAGGTATTCCCAAGCAAAATCTGGCAACCCATCTCTTTCAAATCTCTGGGCAGCATGGCTTTTACCGTTCCCTGAGTGCCCACAGGCATAAAGGCGGGGGTCTCCACAACGCCATGGGCGGTAACCAGCCGGCCGAGTCGCGCACCTTTCGGGTCCGTTTTGATTATTGTGAAGTGTGAAGCCATGTCCCAATTTTCGAACTTAGATTTTGGGATGTACGATCCAATCTAAAATCGGTAATCAAAAAAACCAAAAATCTTAAAGTATGAGCATTGCATCGCCATAACTGTAAAACCGATACCGCATCTTGATTGCTTCCGCGTAAGCGCGTCGCACCAGTTCAAGTCCGGCGAACGCAACGACTAGAACGAGTGGCGTCGAAGCCGGTAGATGAAAATTGGTGATCAATGCATCGATGACGCGGAAAGGGTCACCGGGACGTATGAAAAGACGCGCAATTCCGTGGTCCGCCTTCACCTTTCCCGTTCGCCGCGCAACCCATTCGAGTGTTCGGGTACTGGTGGAACCGACAGCGACCACGCGATGACCATCCCGTTTTGTCCGATTGATCCGCGCCGCCGTCTCAACCGGCAGGGTGTAACGCTCCCCTTCCATCCGATGGTCTTCGACAAATTCTTCCCGTACCGGTTGAAAGGTACCTGGCCCCACATGCAGCGTCAATAGAGCTCTGTCAATTCCGCTCGCTTGTAATGATTTGAACAGCTCGGGAGTAAAATGAAATCCCGCGGTGGGAGCCGCGATGGCACCTGGATTAGAGGCGTAGACGGTCTGATAGCGCTCCCGGTCCAAATCCGCCGTGTGCCGAATTCGAGTGATGTAGTGTGGCAACGGCAGTTCTCCAAGCGCCTCAAGTTGTTCGTTGAAATCCCCCGAATGATGGAACTCCAATCCAAAGCGGCCGCCGCCGAGGTCGCCCATAACCAGGGCCGTCATATTTCCATTGAACCGAATTTGGCTGCCGACCGCCGGTTTCTTGGTCGCATTGACGATGGCAATCCACAGGTTGCGTTTGTCCGGGAAGCGCTCTAACAACAAAACTTCTACCTTGCCACCGCTTTCCTTGGCACCCCGAAGCCGCGCAGGGAACACCTTCGCATCGTTGAGCACGAGTAGGTCTCCCGGACCCAGAAAATTTCCCAGCTCTGAAAAGACGCTGTGAATCAATTCACCCGTGCTGCGCTTAATCACCAGCAGGCGCGAGGTCTCTCGATCGCGGCTTGGATACGCCGCGATCAAGGAGTCGGGAAGTTCGTAGGTAAAATCTTTGAGCTCCATAACGGTCTGAACTTCGTCTTCAACGAAGCGGCAGATCTCGAGCGCTCGCCCCATCCCGAAACGGGCCCGAGCAATCGGTAGCGGGTATAAGACTGGCTAGCAGAAAGGATGACGGGGCCTATGAGGATAGCTATGTTGGCTCGTTTTTCTTGAGAAAGGGAGTGAGCAAGTCGATGGGCACGGGAAAAATCGTCGTTGAATTCTTTTCCGACGCCACCTCGACAAGGCTCTGCAAAAAACGCAACTGCAGCGCCACGGGCTGCTTGCTGATGACTTCGGCAGCGTCGGCGAGCTTTTGCGAGGCTTGGAATTCACCATCCGCATGGATCACTTTGGCGCGTCTTTCGCGCTCCGCCTCCGCTTGTTTCGCCATGGCCCGCTGCATCTCCTGAGGAAGGTCGATATGCTTCAACTCGACAAGCACGACCTTAATCCCCCAGGGTTCGGTCTGAGCGTCCAGGATCTCCTGAATCCGGCTGTTGATCTTTTCCCTCGCGGACAGAAGATCGTCTAGCTCGCCCTGCCCGCAGACGCTCCGTAGCGTTACCTGCGCTAGCTGAGAAGTGGCAAAGAGATAGTTCTCGACTTCCCGCACCGCACGATTGGGTTCCAGAACTCTAAAATAGAGCACGGCATTGACTTTCACCGACACGTTATCCCGCGTGATTACGTCTTGAGGAGGGACGTCCATGGTGACCGTGCGAAGATCCATGCGAACCATCTTTTCAATCCCGGGAATGATGTAGACGATCCCCGGGCCTCTGGACCCTACCATCCGGCCAAGTCTAAAAACGACCGCGCGTTCATACTCTTTAAGAATCTTGATGCCGCTGATGATTGCAACAACAACAAGAACGACAAATGTAAGCGGTACTCCCAGACCGAACATATTTGCCTCCCCCCTCTACTTACGATGACCGACCGGACAATCGCCGTACTTTGAGATTCAGCCCGTGATATCCGACAATTTCAACCTTTTCACCCACGTCGATCTCACCGTCGGCCTCAGCGTTCCAATACTCTCCATGAACGAAAACCTTTCCTGTCGGATTGAGTTTCGCTCTGACATCGCCAATCTCTCCCAGCATCCCTTCGAATCCCAGGGTGGGTTTCGATTTCTGCGAGCGATAGACGAGATAACTGATCGCAAGCACGAACGAAGCCATCGTCGCAACGGCAGTAAAGATGATCGCAGGTTCGACTCCTATGGTTGAATCTTGAGTATCGAAAAGCAAAAAGGACCCGAGTGCAAGCGAAATCACGCCGCCAATCCCCAGCACGCCAAAACTCGGCATGAAAGCCTCGCCGATCAAAAGCGCGATTCCCAGAAGTATCAAGACAAGCCCGGCGTGATTGAAAGCAAGAAGCTGCAAGGAGATCAAGGCTAAAATCAGACAGATGGCGCCGGCAACACCGGGGAAGATCACTCCGGGATGGGAGAACTCCATGTAGAGCCCGAGGATGCCGGCCATCAGCAAAAGATAGGCGATGTTCGGGTCAGCGATAACATTGATCACCCGCTGCTTGAGGTTCATCTCATGCCGAATGACTTTGACATCTTTTAGCGAGAGTGTATGGGGCCGGCCATCGAGATCCACTTTGCGCCCCTCTGATTGTTTCAGTAGATCATTGATATCCTTGGCCACGATATCGATAACGTTTTGCTTGAGAGCTTCTTTTTCGGTGATCGAAACGCTCTTGCGTACCGCCTGAATCGCCCACTCAGCGTTTCGGCCCCGCTGGCGCGCGATGGTTTCGCTGAACGAAGCGACGAAATTTTCGATCTTTTCTCCCATCACGCCTTTGACTTCCTGTCCACCACCCGCCACTGGATGCGCCGCGCCGATGTTAGTGCCGGGCGCCATGGCCGCGATGTGAGCTGACAGGGTGATAAACACGCCCGCGGAACCCGCACCGGCGCCGCTGGGAGCAACGTAGACCATCACGGGAACCGGCGCGCCTAAAATTTCTTTGACGATCGTGCGTGTCGAACTGAGCAGCCCGCCGGGAGTATCGAGTTGAATGATCAGGGCTCGTGCTCCGTTTGACTTGGCTCGCGCGATGCTCTCTCGGATAAAGTCGTCTACGGCCGGATTGATACTGCCGTCGATGACAATGAGGTCGACGTGTGGCGCTGCCGCATCCTTCGGCTGCGCCAGCACCGAGAAGCCCGCCGCCACGAAAATCATGAAGAGTGCGATTCTAAGCGTTCTCACCGTTCATCTCTTTGATAACTTTCTTGATATCTTCCCAAACCAGCTTCTTGTCTCCGGGGTTACGCAATAAATAGGCGGGGTGAAACGTGGGCATCAGTTTGATTCCATGATAGCTATGCCAATTGCCCCGCAGTTTTGTAATCGGAACCTTGCTCTGCAAGAGCGTCTGGACGGCAAACTTACCCAAGGCGATAATAATCTCGGGTCGAACGAGATCGATTTGCTTCTTGAGGAACGGCTCGCAGGAGGCGACCTCATCAGGCTCAGGATTACGATTTTCCGGCGGCCGGCACTTCACCACATTGGCGATATAGACGTCCTCGCGCTTGAATCCCATCCCTTTGGTTATAATATCCGTGAGCAGCTGACCCGCCCGGCCCACGAAAGGCTCGCCTTGCAGATCTTCGTCACGACCCGGCCCTTCGCCAATGAACATCAACTTGGCCTTGGGATTGCCCACCCCGAAGACCAGATGAGTACGACCGGACCACAGTTTGCACCGCCGGCAGTCGCCAATGGCCTCGCGGAGTTCTTCCAGGGTCTTGGCTTTGTACGTCGCCGATGCATCGGAAAAAAGGTCACCCTCGGTTCCGCTCAATAGATTTTCCCCGTCCGCCATAACAACATTCGTTTGCAGAGCCTCGCCAGGAAAAAGAAATCGGATGCCAACCCGTTCTTGCCGTTGTAGATGACGGCGCAACGATGTAACTAACGTCGCTAATTCGTTCCTGTCACTCGGTATCGACACGATTGAAGCATCCTGTGACTGCCGAGGGATCTTAGCACTATACGTCGAGGAGTCGCAATATCGCGTCGCAGGTTGTTTTTCGCGGTCGACTCAGCCGGCCTTCCGTAGTTGCTCGAGATAAATCGATCGGACGGAAGTTAAAAAAGACAGGGTCTCAACCCACAGGTAATCCGGATAGGTATGCGGGCAAACTTGAAATGCGCCATCATAATAAAGCAAAGTCGTCTCGCCATAGATGCCAGACTGCAGAAAGATGCGATGCCCCGCGTTTTTGGTCGAGGCGAGAACGACCTTCCCGGCCTCAAGATAGCCGGGATCGATGTTCACTCTTCTCCCCGCGCGCTCTGGCCCACCCGATCTATATTGTCCCTCCACCTCTTGGGTTTGGAGTTTGATCCCCGCCAGGTTTCCCGGTGAATCCAATGGAGAAAAAGAGACGAAGCGCCGGAGCAAGCCGGCCCCCATCTCGTTTTCGTAGAACTTGGAAAGATTCCAGGGCAAGGTCTCACTGCGGGCGTCGATGGCCCCGAAGATAGCGGTCAGGTCGGTCTCAACGGCATCTAAAAGTTCAATCTCCGACGAGAGCAACCCAACAAAGTACTTTGCCGGTTGGGGATCTCTCGGGATTCCCATCTTAGCGTTGGCTTTTTAGGACAAGCAGATGATCAAGAATTTGCTCAGCCAGCTCATCTTTGCTCATCAGCGGTAGTGAACGGACGGTACCGCCACGATCGAGAATCGTGGCGACATTGGTATCGAGGTCGAAGCCGGCTCCTGCTTCGCTTACGTTATTGGCAACAATCATGTCGAGGTTTTTGTCTTTTAGCTTTTTCGTGGCGTTGGCTACCAATTCCCCAGTCTCGGCAGCGAATCCTACCAACATCTTCCCATTCTTCCTGGCACTGATCTCCTTGAGAATGTCAGGATTCGGTTCGAGTCGAAGTTCGATCGGACCCTTACCCCGTTTTATCTTCTGGCGAGCAAAATCAACCGGGCGATAATCGCTGACGGCGGCGGCCATGATCACAGCAGTACACCCGGAAAACTGCTCGAGAACGGCGTGGCGCATCTCGGCAGCCGTCGTCACCGATGTTAGACGGGCTCCCGCGGGCGGTTCGAGCTCGGTGGGACCGCTAATGAGAGCCACCTCGGCTCCCCTCCGAATCGCCGCGCGAGCCAGGGCATATCCCATCTTTCCCGACGACCGGTTAGATAGATAGCGGACAGGATCCAAAGGCTCCCGATTTGGGCCGGCGGTAATTAAGAGTTTCTCGCCGACCAAATCCTTTTTTTTAAGCAAGCGGCGGGTTTCTTCCAAGATTTTCTCCGGTTCGGGCAAACGCCCCTTGCCCTCATAGCCGCATGCGAGATAACCCTCCGCTGGTTCTATGAAATGATAGCCCAGCCGTCGCAACTTCCGGACGTTCTCCTGGAGGATGGGATTTTCATACATGTGGATATTCATAGCCGGTGCGATCAGCACCGGCGCCTTTGTCGCCATAAGCACAGTGGTCAATAAATCATCGGCAATGCCGGCGGCGATCTTGCCGATCACATTCGCGGTTGCAGGCGCAATGACAAAAAGATCGGCGCTGTCCGCCAGATTGATATGACCGATTTCAGATTCCTGGGTTAGGTTGAATGTTTCAGTGGCAACAGGCATGCCGGAAAGGGTCTGAAAAGTCAGCGGCGTCACGAACTCCATGGCGCCCCTCGTCATGATGACCTGGACAACGAAGCCGTCTTTGACCAGCAAACGTACCAACTCGACGGCTTTATAACACGCAATCCCGCCGGTCACGCCGAGCACCAACATCGGTTTTTCCTGGTTAGAAGCCACGGCCTAAAATAACCAATCGATCGGGTGCTTGCAAACCTTTATCGCCTCCAGACCCTCGTGGCTAATACCAAAATGACATGTAAATAACTCAGTTGGGACTTTTTGTCACTTCTCTGGGGTAACGAAGAATGCTGGACTCGTAATGAGATCCAATAAGTTCCTTAGAGTTCTAACATGCCTTTATTACGGCTACTTTTTACTCTTGGCATGATTCTAGCTGTGCTTTGAAATCGCTCGCTAGCAGAAATTTGAGTGGCCAATTCAGGCGCCGTTAACACTTGACCGAGATTCTAAGTTCATGTAAGCCTAGGAGACGATGATGAAAATTGACTATATGTCCCGGGGATTGTACGTCCGATTGCTTCTACTGCTAGTGATCGGTCTTGGGCTACCGATATTGACCGTGAATGTGGCCCACACCCAAGATGAGGCGGGGAGCAAGGATGGACCGGGTACGGTAGTCGCTCAGGCACCCGTTGATAAACAGCCGGCCAAAACGGATGCCGTGGCAACGGCCGAAAGCTCGACGGTCCCGGGAGAAGATTTTGATTCCGACCCGTTCGAACCGTTCAACGAGAAAATGTTTTGGTTCAACCGCGAGGTTCTCGACCGGTTTGTGCTGAAACCCGTAGCCACGGCGTGGGATTTTGTTCTTCCTACCCAGGTGCAGAAGGGAATCCACAATGTATTTGACAATCTCGCTGTGGTGCGGCGTGTGGTAAACAATACTCTGCAATTGAAATTTACCGGTGCAGCGAAGGAGGCCGCTCGATTCACCATCAATAGCACGATTGGAGTCGTGGGTTTTTTTGATGTGGCCAAAGAAGGATTTGGCATCGAACAGAGCGATGAGGACACCGGGCAAACATTCGGTGTTTGGGGGATGGGACCAGGTCCCTATTTAGTCTTGCCGTTTCTTCCCCCTTTGACAGTGCGCGACGGCATTGGATATGCATTCGACGTAGCGATGACCCCGTATATCTATTTCATCCCTTGGTATGGCAGCATAGGAATTACAACCACCAACATGGTGAACGAGCGCTCTCTGAATCTCGATCGTTTTGAGCGCGTCGCGGAGTCAACGGTGGACCTCTACGGTGCTGTTCGTAATGCTTACCTGCAGAGACGAGCGGCAGCGATCCGGCAGTAAAATTAACCGGTTAAAGACAAGTTGTCCTCAGCCTTCGACTGGTTATCGAAAGCCAGCAAATTTTTCTCTCACCTAGCATGGAGCACAGCGGTTTCGACTATTGACAAGTGCGCGACGGTTCATTAAGAAATATGGCCTGTTTGACCGCCGTTAGGGCGGTTAGAAAGTAACCCTGGGCCCTTTTCGGACTTCAACAAATCTCTCAAGAGTGGAACTAGAAAAAAATGCCAAGAACAAAAAAGAAGACTGCAGGACGACCCAAGAAGAATCGGTCTGATAATTATTTCGACGACGCGGGCCACGACGAAGCAGAAGACGAAGATCTACCAAGCGACGAAGCGGGCAGACGCAAGATCAAGAAGAACTACGAAGAGCTGCTGGGTATTCGCATCGACAAACTCCGCGGTCGGATCCTCAACCGCGAGAAAATCAACAAGAGCATCGACGGGGTTTATTTCATTTGCTTTGAATGCAAGAAAATCTGTCACAATCTCGACGAGGGATGGGTCGAGGAAGCAGGAACCCAAAATGGCTTTTGTGGAACCTGCGCCAAAGCCAAGGGCATCCACAGCAGCGCAGCCTAACGCCTCGGCCTTAAACGCCCGAGTACGTCCTTAAGTTCCAGCGGCAGGTCAGATTCAACTTTAACCACTCGACGATCCCGGGGATGGAAAAATTCCAGGCAACAGGCGTGCAAAAACTGGCGTTTGAGGCTGAACTTTTCCTGGTCGTTCTCGCCATAAAAAATATCTCCAACGATGGGATGTCCCGTGGCCGCCAGGTGAACCCGGATCTGATGGGTCACTCCGGTTTCCATCTCGATCTCCAAAAGACTCAACCCGGCAACATCCCATAGCTTTCGAAAACGAGTTAGCGCCGCCCAGCTTTTTTGCTTCTTTGAGCGGGCCGAAATATCGGATATCGCCCGCATCCGCTTCTTGTCGCGAGAATCATGGGTGATGGGGTAGACCACCGCTCCCTCAGGCTCGGTGATTCCCCACACCAAAGCCCAATATTTTTTCTTGACTTGCCGGCGGCGAAACTGCAGTCGCAGATCATCAAACGCAGCCTGTGTCTTGGCGACTAACACCAATCCCGATGTCTCACGGTCGAGACGATGGAGCAAACCCGGCTCCCAACGGCTTTTGCCGATCATCAACAGATCGGGACGCTCTGCGGCAAGAAAATTGGCCAGTGTACCTTGGTCTCGTCCGGAGAAACCGTGCGTCGCCATTCCCGCCGGTTTGTCCACCACCAGCACGACATCATCTTCGTACACGATCGGCACTCGAAGTTGGGACTGGGGAATCGGAGCGGTAAGCAGCCAATGCCCGACCCCTTTAAACGTCACCTGATCGCCAGGCAAGAGCTTGTCTCCCTTTTCTCCGACCTTGTCATTAATCCGGAAAAGCTTGCCACAGATCGCATGATCTACTTCACGACGAGAGAGATGCGGCAAACAACGGCGCACGAAGGTATCCAAGCGTGTTTCGGCGCGGTCATTGGGAACGCGCCATGATCGAGTTATCACGGCTGAGGCTTGATCGGACATAGCTCCTACCATACTATACGTTGGAATTATCCGAACCGGAACACGGAGATGCAACCAAAATGCTACAGCGTAATCATCGCCGGAGGTAAAGGCACGCGTTTTTGGCCGCTCAGCCGCTCCCAACGGCCGAAGCAACTGCTGAAGATCTTGGGTCGGCGAAGCCTTATCAGCGAAACAGCCAGCCGGGTGTTATCCATCAGCGGGCGGAAACAGACCCTCGTCGTTACGGTGGCAGAACAACTGAACGCACTTCGCAAAGAGCTGCGGCGGTTGCCGCGCAGAAACTTCTTGGCCGAACCGTACGGCAAGAATACCGCCCCTTGCATCGGGTTGGCAGCTTTGGAGGTTGTCGCAAAGAACTCCGGTGCGGTGATGGTTGTTCTACCGGCCGATCACTGGGTTGCGGACATCAATGGGTTTCGAAATACCGTCGGATCGGCGGTGGAAATCGCAATGCGCCAGGATAGTTTGATCACCATCGGTATTCGACCGAACTATCCTGAAACCGGCTACGGATATATCATGAAAGGAAAATCGCTTGGCGGAAAAACCGCCGCCTATCAAGTGAAGCGATTCAGAGAGAAACCTTCAGTGTCCATGGCTCGGCAACTGATTCGTCAAGGTTCTCTCTGGAACAGCGGCATCTTCGTCTGGAAAGCCTCCCTCCTCCTGGAACTGATGCAGCGCTATCAACCCACGATCGCAAGGGGATTGGAACAAATCAAAAAAGCTGCGCGCGGAAAGTCGCTCGGTGCGTCGTCCCCGCAGATCCGCAACATCGTCGCTCGGGAATACAAAAAGATGCCCAACATCTCCATAGACTATGCGGTTTTGGAGAAGGCGGGCTCGGAAGGCAAAGTTATCGCCATAGAAGCCGACTTTGGCTGGAGCGATGTGGGAAGTTGGGCCGCAGTCCACCGCATGCTACCGCACGACGAGAACGGCAATGCCGGAAACGGCAAATGGCTCGCCCTGGGAGCCAAAAATTCTCTTATCCACGCTGAGGACCGGTTGGTGGTGCTCTTGGGCGTCGAGGACACCGTGGTCGTGGACACGCCTGACGCCCTGTTGGTCGGCGACATTAGACGATCGCAAGAGGTCCGCGAGTTGGTGGATCAGCTGAACAACAAAGGCTACGGCGCTTATACAATCAAGTAACCGCCGCCGTATAAGAAGTTTATTCATTCATTGTGAATCCAAAAGCCTTACGAGGACCGTTCCTGGAAAACGAGCCGGTGGTTTTCTTGGACCGCAAGGACAGAGAATACCTGGCGCGGCTCGATCGAAGCCGGCCCATCGCCATCCGCGGCGGAAAATTTTCCATCGAAGATATCATCGGTCATGAGGAAGGCAGCGTGGTCCGCTCTTCGGTGAACGAGCCTTTCTTGGTTTTCCGCCCGAGTCTTCCACAGCTCATTCCCAATTTGCCGCGCAACGCCCAGGTTATTTATCCCAAAGACCTTGGACCCATCTTGATTTGGGCCGATCTCTTTCCCGGCGCGCGCGTCGTCGAGGCGGGGGTAGGCGCCGGAGCGCTCAGCATGACGCTGCTGCGCGCCATTGCCGGCGAAGGGCATCTTTACTCCTACGAGCTGCGGCAAGACTTCGCGGCGATGGCAGAGAAAAACGTCGCAAAGTATTTCGGCGCGGCACCGAACTGGACCCTGAAGATCGGGGACGTAGCGACGGAACTGGAGGAGAGCGACATAGATCGAGTAGTCTTGGATCTACCAGAGCCGTGGCAAGTGATCAAATCAGCCTGGAAGGCTCTCCGGCCGGGCGGAATATTGCTCTGCTATCTGCCGACCGTGCTTCAAGTAAAAAGCCTGGTTGATGCGCTCCGAGACGATCAACGATTTGCTTGCATCGAGACCCTGGAGACGCTGATGCGCTTTTGGCATATCAAAGGGATGAGCGCCCGCCCTCAGCACCGGATGGTGGCTCACACGGGGTTTCTAACCTGTGCTCGAAGACTGGCGGACGGCCAAAAGGACATTCCTCGAAGTCCCTGAGCCTTCGCTGACTCGGAAAGTCCGGGGATGTTCAGCCAGACGAGGGCATTTCTCACGGATAGCCCTTTTGCAGCCACCACTCGGCAATCTCGATCCGCTTGGCGAACCACACTTTGGGAAAGCCCTTGGCGTATTTGATGAACTCATCGATGATCTTGGTCCGGAACGGAACACCGGAAACAAAAGGATGAAGATTGAAAGCAAAGTATTTCGGCGCCCCTTGTTCCCCCTCCCAATAGAGGTAATCAAACTGGTCCTTCATGATCTGCAGTAGATCTCTCGGTGTTCTGCCGGTCCCGTAGGTGGAATAGTCGTTACACCCGGGGACGTTGTAGGGAACCACCACGACTTTTCGTCCACGCGCCTCGAGGATATAGGGATTGTCACTGTTCAGAGGGTCCGCCCACCAAACGAAGCCTGCCTCGGCAACCAGTTCCAGCGTGTTGGGGGTCGAAGCATGGCCCGGGGAGAGATATCCCGTGGGCTTTTGACCCAGGACCTTTTCAAAGGCCGCTACTGTCTTCTGGATCGTTTCTCGCTCCTGCTCTTTGGTGTACATGAAGGAATATTCATGCTCATAGCTTTCGGAAGAGAATTCATGGCCCTTGGCCTTGAATTCCCGGCACTCATCGGCGAACTGCTCTACTTTCAGTCCGTTCATCAGAAACGTCACCTTGAGGTTATGGCGGTCAAATAGATCTGTTATTCTCCAGATTCCAACGCGGTCGCCGTATTCTCGCTCGGTGACTAATGCCATGTTCTGCTTAAAAACAGCCTTCGGGGGCGGCAGGGTCGCACCGCCGTGGCGCTGCAGCGATTCGTGGGTGGCAAAGTTCTCCGGCCAGACTTCCCACGGCACGATGAAGGTCACACAGATTTTGGCTTTGTCCGGCCATTCTATCGGTTTAGCTCTGCCCATATTTTCTCCTCACTTTGCGATTTTTTTTTGTCCGACGTGGTTTCTCTCTTAGAGTTCACCGAAAACACTGGCTGACTAGGTCAGCCCCAAAGATTTTTCCCCTCTGGATGTGAACGAACCAAAGATATATTGTACACGGCTCAGATCGTCAAGTGGGTGACCGTGGCGGAAGGAATCTTGCCGAAAATTTTCACGATTTGACACTGAGGTTTGAGCAACCTAAGCTACGCTAAATTCACTATTGGGGGTCGGTCATGAACATTTTAATCACCGGTGCCGGACTTATCGGATCACATTGCGCACGGCAAGCCGTCGATGCCGGCAACAAAGTCGTACTTTTCGATCTGTCGCCCAATCGCGACTACATTCAAAAAGTCGTCGGCAAGGACCGCGCTGACGTGGTCGCCGCGGATATGCGCGACTTGCCGGCGCTAATCAGTGCCATGGAGCGCTATAACGTTGACACCGTAGTTCATACAGCGGGTCTGATCGGGTCTCGGGTGGCAGAAAATTCTTATACCGGCGCAACGAATAATATTTTGGGGACCATCAATGTCCTGGAGGCCAGCCGGTTGCGCCGTCTCAGACGCGTCGTCTATGTGAGCACCTTTGGCGTGTACGACCGCGCGAAAATCAATGACAGCGTGGTTCGCGAAACACACCCTATCGGCGGGCACAATCTCTACACCGTAACCAAGCTTTGCTCAGAACATCTGGTCCATTCTTATACAGCGCAATATAAGCTCGACACGATCATTATCCGACCCAGCGGAGTATTCGGTCGGGGACACTACGTCGGTGGCTCAACGGTCGGTAAGGTCATGCGCGACCTTGCTCTGAACACGATCAAAGGGGAGCCGTTTACAATTGATGCCAAAACCTACGGTCCGAACGAGTACGTCTACGGGAAAGACGTGGGTCTCGCGCTCTTCCTCGCCTGCCAGGCACAGAATCCCAAACAGCGAATTTACAACGCCGGCAGCGGCGTGGTCACCAGTCCGGACACGCTGGCACAAATTGTTCGCGAATTGGCGCCGCAGACGGAAGTCAAGCTAACGGGCGCAAGCGGCACTGCTAGCGACAAAAGCGCCCCACTCGATCTCAGTACATCAAAAGCAGAGCTCGGCTACACACCGCGGTTTCCGCTAAAAGAGGCCTTGCGAAATTACATGGAAGAGTTGTGGGAAGAACAAAGAAGCTAAGCTTTCAATCAGCCAACCGAAACCGAATCATATAATACAGCGCTGCCACGCCGTCCTTCCAAGTGATCTTCTTGCCTTCCTCGTAGGTGCGGCCATGATAGGAGATCGGCACTTCGTAAAAGCGGCAGCCTTTTTTCGCCAATTTCACGGTGATCTCCGGCTCGAAGCCGAAGCGCTTTGACTTGAGCTCGATGCCTTTCAAAACTTCAGCACGGAAGACTTTGTAGCCCACTTCCATATCGGAGAGGTTGAGATTGGTGAGCATGTTGGCAATCAAAGTAAGCGCTAGGTTTCCCATATAGTGCCAGAAAAACAGCACGCGGTGCGCGCCGCCGCCGTAGAATCGGGTCCCGTAGACCACATCGGCAAGTCCTGCCTGGATCGGCTGTAACAGACTTGGATAGTCTTTGGGATCGTACTCTAAATCAGCGTCTTGGATGATGATCACATCGCCAGTCACGTGACTGAACGCCACTTTCAGCGCCGCTCCCTTACCCTGATTAACAGGCTGAAAAAAAACTTTGATCTGATTCAGCGGATCCTTGGCGCGAACGTTCTCTTCCTGTAATCGAGTAAGAATT
>Ga0209874_1000235_pt1 | contig 15615 bp, 11 predicted proteins | sample GWRWN1_20_30_FD_187216 | JGI IMG/M metagenome (GOLD analysis project Ga0209874, IMG submission 187216) | Riverbed sediment microbial communities from areas with no vegetation in Columbia River, Washington, USA - GW-RW N1_20_30 (SPAdes)... | ecosystem: Environmental > Aquatic > Freshwater > River... | reverse complement strand
CCTGACGAGAGCGCCTGAAATCGGCTCGTTCATTCCGTCAATGGCCCCGCCATGACCAGGCCTAAGACGCACCCATTGCCGCCCCCGCACCAAGCAGGTCTAGCAATCAACGCGCAGACGGCCTCGCTTTTGGTTGCAAAGCGATGCCTTGGTCTGCTCATGGCCTTGTGTCGGCATCCCCCAAGTCAGCCCTTCGAACCCCCCAAGCTCCGTTGCCAGGAGCCCGACGCAAAGGATAAGGGCTGGTGGCATAAGAGGTGGTAAAATCGGCTAAAGGAAGGCGGTTCCCAAGCCCAAGCCGAGGCTTAGCGCCCCTCACCGGCAGCCGTTCCGACCGGGGAGAACCCCCATGACAACGCGAAGGCGAGGCGATATTGTCATGGCAGGAGTGGGCGCTGGGTATTAGCCCTGAGACGGGAAACTCCGCGGCAATCCGTTAGGGCGGCTTATTCTTGTTCTTGTGTTTGTAAGTCGCGAGCTTAGCGTCGGGGGAGTTCTTTTGGCGCCTGCGTCACAGTATGCGATGGGGAGGTATCACGTATGTTCACCAAGAAGCCTGAGCCGGGAGATAGCGTGACGAAGATGGGGGAGCGGTTGGGCGGCGAGATGAAGACGCCCTTCACCGAGAGGCCGGCGACCTATGCTGCCAAGAGCCCCAGCCCAAGCGCAAGCAAGATGGTCCCCTCCATCATCGGTGAGGATCTCACCATCATCGGCAATGTCAATTCCAAGGGTGAGATCCAGGTCGACGGCGAGATCCAGGGCGACATCCATTGCGGCTCGCTTTTACTCGGCGACAAGTCGCAAGTGATGGGTAGCGTCATCGCCGAAGACATCGTTGTGCGCGGCAGGGTGGTCGGCTCGATCAGGGGCTTGCGCGTCACGCTCCAGGCGCAGTCTCATGTCGAAGGCGATATTTTCCATCAGAGCCTCGCCATCGAGCAGGGTGCGTATTTCGAAGGGAAGTCACGCCGCTCGGACGATCCATTGGCGGAGGCCAAGGCGGCGCCTTCCGCAAGCAGTTCTCGTGCCGAGCCGCGCCCTGACAAGCCGTCAGGGTTCGATTCGAAGCCGCACGAAGAGGCAAGCGCGCCTTCGACCCGCGCCGCTGAATAGCGGACTGGGCACGAGCGTCTTCAACAGGGCCATCGAATAAGGGGCCGCGGCGGCGCGTTAAGTTTTTGCGTCGGCGTGGATGCGCTCGGCGAGCGCCGCCTCGATGAAGCGATCGATGTCGCCGTCAAGCACGGCCGAAGGGTTGGTGCTTTCGACGCCGGTCCGCAAATCCTTCACCAGCTGGTAGGGCTGCAGCACGTAAGACCGGATCTGATGGCCGAAGCCGATGTCGGACTTGGCGGCGGCGGCGGCCTGCGCCTCCTCCTCTCGGCGCTTCAGCTCGGCCTCGTAGAGCCGCGCACGCAGCATCGCCCAGGCCGTGGCCCGGTTCTTGTGCTGCGACCGCTCGTTCTGGCACGTGACCACGATACCGGTCGGCAAATGGGTCATGCGGACGGCACTGTCGGTGGTATTGACGTGCTGGCCCCCGGCGCCCGACGAGCGATAGGTGTCGATGCGCACGTCCTTCTCGTCGATGTCGATCTCGATCGTGTCGTCGATGGCGGGATAGATCGACACGGAAGCAAAACTCGTGTGGCGGCGTGCGTTGGAATCGAACGGCGAGATGCGCACCAGGCGGTGCACGCCCGACTCGGTCTTTAGCCAGCCATAGGCGTTGGCGCCCTTGATCAGCACGGTCGCCGCCTTGATGCCGGCCTCCTCGCCATAGTGCTCGCCGATGATCTCGACTTTGTAGTCCCGTCCTTCCGCCCAACGCACATACATGCGCTCCAGCATCTGTGCCCAGTCCTGGCTCTCGGTGCCGCCGGCGCCGGCGTGAATTTCGACATAGGCGTCATTGGCGTCGGCCTCGCCGGAGAGCAGCGCCTCGACCTCGCGCGTGTGGGCTTCTTGCCTCAGCCGGGCAAGCGCCTTCTCGGCCTCGGCGACGACGGTCGCGTCGCCCTCCTCCTCGCCGAGGGCGACGAGCTTGACATTGTCGTCGAGCTCGCGGGCGAGGCGGTCGAAAGCGTTGAGTGCGGTCTCGAGCTGCTGGCGCTCGCGCATCAGGCTTTGCGCGCGGCGGCTGTCGCTCCAGAAGTCGGGGGCCTCGACCTGCCGGTCGAGCGCGGCTAGCCGATCCTTGGCCTGATCAGGGTCAAAGATGCCTCCTAAGCAGGGACAAGGACTCTCTGATATCGTTGACGACCGACTCGGTTTCGGCGCGCATCGCGTCCTCAAGCAGCTATGAATGGGTGGAACCGGCTGCCAGGCGGGAGCCCCAACCAGCTCAGCTGAATATAAGGTCTAGTAGAGGCCGCCGGTACCCGATGTCAAAGCACGGTCGTTGCCCGGCGCTGGGCCTGGGCCTGGGCCGAGCGGCGGTGGAGGGCCGAAATCGTCCCCCACCATCTCGCCGCCCTCACCCTCACCCTCGACAACCGAGCCAACAGGCTCCTGGCCTGGCTTGAAGGCCTCCATGATGGCGGTCTTGTCGCCGGCGCCCGCCGGCAAGCCGGACTTGTGGTTGACGCGCACGAGCTTGATGCCGGGAGGCGCGCGGAATGGGACAGGCGGCACGCCGGCGAGCGCCTCCTTCAAGAAGTCGCGCACGATGGGTGCGACAAGACTGCCACCGGTCTCCCCATGGCCCATCGAGGTCGGTTGGTCGTAACCGAGATATGCACCGACGGCGAGGTCGGGCGTGAAGCCGATGAACCAGGCATCCTTGTAGTCGTTGGTCGTGCCGGTCTTGCCGGCAATCGGCCGGCCGAGCACCTTGAGCCTCTGCGCCGTGCCGCTCTGCACGACGCCCTCCATGATCGAGACCATCTGGAATGCCGACATCGGATCGAGAACCTGCTTGCGATCGTCGACGAGTTCCGGTTCCTGCTGGCTGCTCCACTCGCGAGCCGCGCAAGCGGTGCAGTCGCGCCCATCGTGGCGCCAAACCGTCCGGCCATAGCGGTCCTGGATGCGATCGATGAAGGTCGCCTTGATCTGCTTGCCGCCATTGGCGATCATGGAATAGCCGGTCACCATGCGCAACACGGTCGTCTCGCCGGCCCCGAGCGCCATGGACAGGGCCGGCATCAGATTGTCGTAGACGCCAAAGCGCCGCGCATATTCGACGATGATCGGCATGCCGATCTCGTTGGCAAGCCGCACCGTCATCAGATTGCGCGACTTTTCGATGCCGAAGCGCAAGGTCGAGGGACCCGCCGCGGAACCTGCATCGTAGTTCTTCGGGCACCATTGCGGCATCCCTGCCCCTTGAGACAGGCAAATTGGCCCGTCGACGATAATGCTCGACGGCGTGTAGCCGTTGTCGAGCGCCGTCGTGTAGATCAAGGGTTTGAATGAGGAGCCTGGCTGGCGGCGCGCCTGGGTCGCCCGGTCGAACTGGCTCTGCGCAAAGCTGAAGCCGCCGGCGATGGCGAGCACGCGGCCGGTATGGGGATCCATGGCCACGAGGGCTCCCCCGATTTCGGGGACCTGCTGGAGCGACCACTGCCCCTTAAGCTCCTCTGGCGACGCGGTGGGGGTGCCGTCCTCAGCCAGTTTGGGTTCGCGTGGCGAAACAAAGATGACGTCGCCAGGCTTGAGCACGGCGTTTACCGACCCCGGAGCACCGCCGAGACCGCGCGCGAGCTTGGGCCGCGCCCATTTCACCTCCTCGAAGGGAATGACGCCGGTCTCGCGTTCCTTCACGAGCTGGCCAGCCGAGGTGCGGCCGGGACGAATCCCAACCACCGCCTTGTCCTTGGATACTTCGAGCACGACGGCAAGCCGCCAGGGAGCGATGTCGGCCCACACCGGGATGGCGGCAAGCGTGGTACCCCAGTCGCCTTTCAGCTCGATCTGCTTCACCGGGCCGCGCCAGCCACCGCGTCTGCGGTCATAAGCGACAAAGCCATCGACCAGCGCCTTGCGGGCGATGCGTTGCAGCCGCGGGTCGAGCGTCGTGCGCACCGAGAGGCCGCCGCCGTAAAGCTTGTCCTCGCCGAAGCGATCGAGAATCTCGCGGCGCACCTCCTCGGCGAAATACTCGGAGGCAAAGATCTTAGGTCCTGTGACGCGCTTGATGACGCCAAGGGGCTGAGCCTTGGCGGTCTCTCCCTCGTCCTTGGTGGCGAAGCCGTTCTCGACGACGTGGTCGATGACCCAGTTGCGGCGGGCGACGGCCCGATCATGGTACTTGAACGGATCGTAGTTGCTCGGCGCCTTGGGGAGGGTCGCAAGATAGGCGCAATCGGCAAGGGTAAGCTCGTTCAGAGCCTTGTCCCAGTAAGACTGCGCTGCTGCCGCCACGCCATAGGCGCCCACGCCGAGATAGATCTCGTTGAGGTAAAGCTCGAGGATCTGCTCCTTGGTGAAGGCGCGCTCGATGCGGATGGCAAGGATCGCCTCTTTCAGCTTCCGCTCAACCGTTTGGTCGCTGGAAAGGAGGAAATTCTTGGCCACCTGCTGGGTGATGGTCGAGGCGCCGACCGCGCGCCGGCCCGACTGCAAATTGCTCATATTGGTGACGACGGCGCGGAGGATGCCCTGAATATCGAGCCCGCCATGCTGATAGAAGTTCTTGTCCTCGGCGGAGATGAAGGACTTGATGATGCATTCGGGTATGGCGGTGATCGGCACGTAGATGCGCCGCTCGCGGGAGAACTCGGCGATCAGCGCGCCGTCATTGGCGTGGATGCGGGTCATCACCGGAGGCTCGTATTTGGCGAGGACCTCGTAGTCCGGCAGCTCGCTCGACACCTTCCACAAGACGAAGGCGGCGGCGCCGGCGACGGCAATGAAGACGATCATGCCGGCGGCGAACATGAAGCCGAGGAAACGCAGGAAAAATCCGCCGCGGCGGCGACGCCGCCGGTGCTCCGGCGGCTTGACTGGAGCCGTAATGTCCATAATTCGAACCCGTCCCAACCCCGGTTTTAGAAGCGCGGGGCACCCGACGCAACCCTAACGAAGATTATGGCAACAAAACGCTGCCGTCGCCGGAAATTGTCGATTTGCGGCGCGTTCGGTGGGGTCGGTGAAGGTCAGAGCGGGTTGCGGGCGAAGCGCTTGGCGAAATAGACGTCGATCGATTCCGCAACCGCGTCTGCGGTCCGCTCGCGCCAAGCCTCGGAGGTGAGGCGCTTCTCATCGTCGGGATTGCTCAAGAACCCAAGCTCGAGCAGCACCGAGGGGACATCCGGAGCCTTCAACACCCGAAACCCGGCCGACCTCAGTTTCTTGGTATGCAGCGTGCCCTTACTAGCAAGCTCGCCGACGATGGAGCGGGCAAAGACCGCGGAGCGGTTCTGGGTCTCGCGCTGCGCAAGATCGATGAGGATGTTCGCCAGGACCTCGTCGGAATCGCTCGGCAGCTCGATGCCGGCAAGCGCGTCGGAGAAGTTTTCCTTGGCGGCTAGCGCCCTGGCCTCTTCGTCGGAGGCTTCCTCCGACAAGGTATAGACGGTGGCGCCGGTCGCCTTGTCGATCTCTTTCGGAAAGTAGTCGGCATGAATGGAGAGGAAGAGGCTCGCCCCCTTCTTCTGGGCGAACTCCACGCGCTGGCGTAGAGGCACGAAGGTGTCGTCCTCGCGGGTGAGATAGACCTCGTAACGTCCCGCAGCGGCGAGCTTCGCCTTCAGGGTCTTGGCAAACGCCAACACCACTTCCTTCTCCGTGACGCCGTTTGGGTTTGTCCCGGGATCGATGCCGCCATGACCTGGATCCAACACCACCACCGGCTTGGCACCAGGGGGCCGCGACGGGGCTTGCGGCAGAGGCGCCAGCCTCTCGCTTGCCGCCTCTTGCGGCTTCGTCTCTTTTAGTTTGGCGAGGAACGTCTTCTCGTCGGTCGGCACGAGGTCGACGACGAGGCGTGCGGGCTGCTCGTCGCGCGGCTCAAGAACGAAGGCCTTGTCGATGAGAAAAGGGCCGTTCACGTCGATGACGATGCGCGCTTTCCCCGGCGCGAACAATCCGTACCGGTAAGCAGTGACGAGGCCCCTCTTCTCCTTGCCGATCCCGTCGGGCATCTGGAAGTTCACATCGGGCGCATCGACGATGACCCGATAAGGATTGCCGAGGGCAAAGACATGCACGTCGACCTTTTTCGACAGATCGGCGATGAAGCGCGTACGCTCCCGATCGCCGGCAACGCGCGCGTCGTTAGCGATGGCGGGCTTAGACTCGGCCTTGGCGGCGAAGGCCGCAGGGCCGGTCATGGCCAGCAGGAGGCCCAGGGCTAGGCCCCAGGCCGGTGCGGCCGCAGTCAAGACACGCTGAACTCGCATCGTCCCCCACGTGAAGAAGTCAGGCGGTTTTTCTCGTCGCCCGGCCGGACAGGCGGCAATCGCATGGCCCGCGATGCGCCAAAATAGGCTCGATCTCGCCCAAATCTTAACCACGCACTCGTTAAGCGACTCTTGTGACCCTTTGCAGGCCTCGGCACCGGAACACTTGCCAAATCTCCTGCCAAGCCCGTAATAAGGGTCAGGCTCGCTTCCGAGCCCTAGCCCTTGGACGCCAAACGGCGATACGGGCGGAATTGTTTCGCGCGTCAGGCCTCATTCGAACGGCCAGGACGCAGAAAGAAGCGACGGCCAGGTGACAGACGGCCGTCAGTGGAACTTCTCAAGCCGCGGCTAAGCGCGGCGGTGAGGACTGCGATGCAAGATCAGACCATTTGGCTAAGCCTCGGAAATCGCGAGGCTTTGCGGACGGCGCTGATCCCCTGTCGGCCAGCGATGGCCGCGCCCTTGGGCCCCAATACCAGGCCGCTCATGGGTCGTCGCAGCGAATCATGGTCTATTGGTCATTGGCGCGCGCGGGCCCTGGGCCCGGTGCGGCGGTCTACCGTCCCGCCCTTCCCGTCCCGCGCGGCGGAGAACACTCAACATGCAAAGCAAAATGCTAGTCGATGCGGCGCATCCGGAGGAAACCCGGGTCGTCGTGGTAAAGGGTCATCGCGTCGAGGAATTTGATTACGAATCAGCGAATAAGAAGCAGCTTCGGGGTAATATCTACCTCGCCAAGGTCACCCGCGTAGAGCCGTCACTACAGGCGGCCTTTGTCGATTACGGTGGCAATCGGCACGGCTTCTTAGCCTTTACCGAAATTCATCCTGATTACTACCAGATCCCGGTCGCCGACCGGCAGGCCCTTCTTGAGGCGGAGGCCGAGGAGCAAAGCCGCGCCTCTGCCCAAGAGGCTGCCGAGGACGACGAGGCTGCGGCTGGACGGCGCCGCCGGCGTGGCCGGCGCGGTCGCGGACGCCACGAGGGACAAGGGCGCCGAGAGGTTGAGCGCTCAGGCGTCGCCGTGGCCGAAACCGTTTCGGTGGCAAGGCTCGAGATCGAAGACGAAATCGACACGACGCCCCGCGATCCGGGCACAAGCGTTGCCATGGAGGCAAGCGATCTCGTCCATGAAGTGTCCGAGCCGGCCGGGGCCGAAGACCCCGAGGGCGAAGCGGCAGAGTTCACTGTGCGCAACGCGCCCGATCCCGAGGACGACGACGACGCCGAGCATGGCGAGATCGTCGGCCAGCCGGTGGCGCTGAAAGAAGGAAACGGCGACACCGCGGCGGAGACCGTCGAATCGGTCGGTTCTGAAGATGCGCTGGAAGAGCTCCCCGAGCGGACTCGCCGGCGTCGGGGGCGTCCCTATAAGATCCAGGAGGTGATCAGGCGTCGCCAGATCATCCTGGTGCAGGTGGTGAAAGAGGAGCGCGGCAACAAAGGCGCGGCGCTCACCACTTACCTCTCGCTGGCCGGCCGCTACACCGTGCTCATGCCCAACACCGCGCGCGGCGGCGGCATCTCGCGCAAGATCACCCAGCCCACCGACCGCAAGCGCTTACGCGAGATCGCAGGCGAGCTCGAAGTGCCGGAAGGCATGGGGCTCATCATCCGCACCGCCGGCGCGCAACGCACCAAGACCGAGATCAAACGCGACTACGATTATCTCTTGCGGCTGTGGGAGAACGTCCGCGACCTCACGCTGAAATCGACGGCCCCTGCCCTCGTCTACGAGGAAGGCAGCCTGATCAAGCGCTCGATCCGCGACCTCTACAACAAGGACATCGACGAGGTGCTGGTGGCCGGCGACGACGCCTATCGCGAGGCCAAGGACTTCATGCGCATGCTGATGCCGAGCCATGCCAAGAACGTGAAGCCCTACAAGGAGCCCGAGCCAGTCTTCATCCGCTTTCAGGTCGAGCGCCAGCTCGCCGCAATGTTCTCGCCGCAGGTGGTGCTGAAGTCGGGCGGCTATATCGTCATCAATCAGACCGAGGCCCTCGTCTCGATCGACGTCAACTCAGGCAAGGCGACGCGCGAGCACAATATCGAGGACACTGCGCTCAAGACCAATCTCGAGGCCGCCGAGGAGATCGCCAGGCAGCTTCGCCTGCGCGACCTCGCGGGACTGATCGTGATCGACTTCATCGACATGGACGAGCGCCGCAACAATCGGCTGGTGGAACGGCGCCTGAAGGAGTCCTTGCGCAACGACCGTGCGCGCATTCAGGTCGGGCGCATCAGCCATTTCGGCCTGCTCGAAATGTCGCGCCAGCGCTTGCGGACGGGCATGCTCGAAGGCTCGACCAAGCCTTGCCCCATGTGTCAGGGGACCGGAATGGTGCGCTCCATCGAGTCCGTCGCGCTCGACATTCTCCGTTCCATCGAGGACCGGCTCATCACCGACGGCGTGGTGCCGCTCGTCGCCACCACTGCGGTCGATGTCGCGCTTTACATTCTCAATCAGAAGCGCGCCCATCTGAACGATATCCAGCAGCGCTACCGCATCCCCCTCACCATCACCGCCGATGAGGACATGCATATCTCGCAGTTCGTGATCGAGCGTGCGGCTGAGGGCGAGATCGCCAATGGCGCGGGTGCGGTGGTGCAAATGGACTGGGCCCATCATCACGAGGCTCCTCCTTCCCCTGCCCCGGCGGCGGCCGAAGGGGAAAGCGAACAGAGCCGCCACCGCTCGAGGCGCAGGCGGCGCAGGCGGCGTCCCGAAGGGGGCGCCGAGGCCCAGCGGCCAGACCGTTCCGAGGCGCCTCTGCCTGAGGAGGACGAAGAGGAGGAGCGTCTCGCCGAGAGCCCGGCGGAGGAGACCAAGGGCGCCGAAGCCAAAGAGGAAGGCGCCGCGCAAGCCCGCAAGGGACCGCGCCGGAGAGGACGCCGTGGCGGTCGCCGGGGCCGGTCGGGTCAGAGACCCCCGCGCGCAGCTGGCGAAGAGGTCCCGGGCGAGGTGCGCGCCGAGCCGCATGCGCGCGGCGAGGCTGCCCCGCACGCCGAGAGCGAAGGCCGGCAAAACGGGGCTGGACGCAAGCCGCCGTCGGAAGGGGCCCCCAAGAAAGAGGCCGCCAAACATCCGCACCACGAGGCTGAGCGCGTGTTCGAGACGGTCGCCACGGTCAGCGAGCAGCCGGCCCCACCGAGCGAGGCGCGGGTCGAAGATCAAAGCGAGCCGGAAGCACCACGCCGCAGGGGGTGGTGGCAGCGCTGAGGCATGCCAAGCGCCGCGGTGTAGCCCAGCCGCTCGCGCTCAAGCGCGCCAGCGGCAGTCCTTGCGGCTTCAGCCCGGTCGAGGGACGCTCATTCACAGCCATGGTCTCGCGGTTTCGTGATGTTTCAGCGCGACGTGCTGTCACGTTCTCGCCGCATTCAAAAGCCAATCAGGCGAAGATTGGCAAAGACGTAGCTTCAGGCGGTTAGCAACATATCGCCAGCGCCGGATGACGGCACAAAGCGGTACCTTTGCCCGGCGCTCGTTAAGCTTATACGATCAAGCCGACCCATGACCCTTCTGGCTCAAGCCCGAACCAACTCTGCGCCACGGCGGCTCCGCGCGGGTTTCGTCGGGGGGCTTGCCGCCGCCCTCATCACCTCGACCTCGGCTGACGCCGCCGGGCTCATCCGCGACGCCGAAACCGAATCGCTGATCCGCCTTTACGCCAAGCCCATCTTCAACGCCGCCGGCCTCGGCTCGCAGGGAATCCGCATCCACCTCGTCAACGACCGCGCCTTCAACGCCTTCGTCGTCGACGGGCACAATATGTTCATGCATGCCGGCACATTGATGAACGCCAAGACGCCCAACCAGGTGATCGGCGTCATCGCCCATGAGAGCGGTCATATTACCGGCGGCCATCTCGCGCGGCTGCGCACGCAAATTTCGAGGGCGAAATCGGCGGCGCTCATGCTCCAGCTGCTCGGCCTTGCCGCCATGGTGGGGGGTGCCTTCGCCGGCGCGCCCGGTATCGGACAGACGGGACTGGGGGTGGCCTTTGGGGGGCAGGACGCTGCGCTGCGCACCCTGCTCGCCTACCGCCAGGACGAGGAATCGTCAGCCGACCAGGCCGCCATCACCTTCCTCAATGCCACCAAGCAGTCCGGGCGCGGCATGATCGAGACGCTCGAGTTCATGGCGAGCAAGCTTGTCGGCGTCCAGGGTATCAATCCTTACCTGCAAACCCACCCATTGCCGCAGCAGCGCCTGGTGCAGCTCAGGGAACTCGCTACGTCGAGCCCCTACTATGACAATGCCGACGCGCCTGAGTTGCAGTCCCGGCACGAGTTGATGAAGGGGAAGCTGTTCGGCTTCCTCGATGAGCCGCAGACCGTATTCAGTCGCTATCCGCAGACCGATCAAAGCCTGCCTGCGCTTTATGCAAGAGCGATCGCCACCTACCGCCAATCCGGCGTGAAGGTCGCCATGCCCCAGCTCGACGCACTGATCGCCGCCAAGCCCGATTGGCCCTATTTCTACGAGATCAAGGGGCAATTCCTGTTCGAAAGCGGCAGCCCGGCTGCCGCGGTTCCCCCTCTCCGCGAGGCGGTGAGGCTAGGCCCCAACGAGCCGCTCCTCCGCATCATGCTGGGCCAGGCGCTGCTCGGCACCAACGATAAGAAGCTCGTCGACGAGGCGATCACCAATCTGCGCACGGCGCTTGCGCGCGAGGACAACTCGGCAATGGGTTACCGCCAGCTCGCCGCGGCCTATGCACGCAAGGCCGAGGCGGCGCAAGCCGTCGGCGCCAAGAAGCAATATATGGCGCAAGCCGAGCTTGCATCGGCCGAAGCCTATTTCTATGAAGGGCAGCTGAAGCTTGCCAAGCAGCAGGCCAAACGCGCCAAAGCCGGGTTCATCGACGGCACGCCGAACTGGATCAGGGCCGACGACATTCTGGCTTTCCAAGTCCCGAAAACCAACTGACCTTACCCCCCGGAGATCTCGCATGACACTCAAGACAGGCTTTGCCACCGCCCTGGTGGCTGCCGTCGTGGCCGCCCTTGTGACTGCTGCCACCATCACCGTTATATGGCGCACGGCACCGGGAGTGGTCGATGCTCCCTCGGCCGGGCTCGAGGAGAAGACGATCGTCGACATCGTTCACAACTATCTCACCAAGAATCCCGAAATCCTGGTCGAGATGACCACCGAGCTCGACAAGCGCCAGCAGACCGAGCAGGCAGTGCAGCAGCAAAAGGTCATCAGCGACAACGCTGAAGCCCTCTTCCGCTCGCCCCTCGCCTATACCGCCGGCAACCCCAATGGCGACGTGAACGTGGTCGAGTTCTTCGACTACAATTGCGGTTTCTGCCGCCGGGCGCTCCCTGATCTGGTCAAGCTGATGGACGGCGACGACAAGGTGCGCGTGGTGTTCAAGGAGCTCCCCATTTTCGGCGAAGAGTCGGAGGGCGCTGCGAAGGCCGCGCTCGCCGCCGGCAAGCAGGGCAAATATTTCGAAATGCATCAGAAGCTGTTCTCGGAGCCTGGCAAGGCTGACAAGGATAAGGCCTTGCGTATTGCGAGCGAGCTTGGCCTCGATGTACCACAGCTCGAGAAGGACATGGAGGACCCCTCCATCCAGCAGGCGCTCGATGAGACAAAGGCGCTTGCCCAGAAGCTCGCGCTGCAAGGCACGCCGCTCTATTTGATCGGCGATCGCATCGTGCCGGGCGCCCCCGACGACCTCTACGACCAGTTGGTCGCAAAGGTCGCCGAGGTGCGCGAGAAGGGCTGCAAGGCCACGTGCTGAGGCGCCCCCGTAGGGGAAGAACCGCCTCCCGTCCCTGCGGCTCATTTTGCCGAACGGCAGAAAAGCTGATAAAGGGGCCCGTTCCTCCGCCGGGGGCGAGCGCGCGGCGACCCGCGCGCACCCGGCATCATCAGGCGTTCTCTAGCCGCCATGGGCAAACCGATCTACGTCTTGAACGGCCCCAATCTCAACCTGCTTGGGGCCCGGGAGCCGGAGGTCTATGGCCGGGAGACGCTCGATGACCTGCGGGCACGATGCGAACGGAAGGCTGCCGCGCTAGGATTTCCGCTAGAGTTTCGTCAGAGCAACCATGAGGGCGAGTTGGTAGCATGGATCCAGGAAGCGAGGACAAAGGCTGCCGGGCTGATCGTCAATGCCGGGGCCTTCACCCATACCTCGATCGCCATGCTGGATGCGCTGCTGGCTTGCCCGGTTCCTTCGGTCGAGGTGCATCTGTCGAACATTTTCACCCGCGAGCCATTTCGCCATCATTCTTATATCTCCAAAGCCGTGAGGGGTGTGATCTGCGGTTTCGGGGCGATAGGCTACGAGCTTGCGATCGAGGCGCTGGCCGCCACGATTGCTACGGCCAAGTCGAAGTGATGGCGGAAGGGAGAGGACGCCGCCCATGACGCAACCAGGGGGCAGCTTCGACAAGGATTTGATCCGCGAGCTCGCGGCGCTTCTCGAGGAGACCGGTCTCACCGAGATCGAGGTCGAACACGAGGGGAAACGGATCAGGGTCGCGCGTGGGGTAAACCTTACGACCACACTCACCACCAACGTCCCCCAGTCCGAAGCTCGAGAGAACACGCGGGGTCCAACGCGGACCGACGAGTTCATCGTCCATCCCGGCACGGTGACCTCACCTATGGTGGGCACCGCCTATCGCTCGCCCGAGCCGGGCTCCCCGCCGTTTGTCGAGATCGGCGCGAAAGTGACAGCCGGGCAGACGCTGCTCATCATTGAAGCCATGAAGACCATGAACCAGATCCCCTCCCCCCGCGCCGGCACCGTCATCGCCATTCTCTTCGAGGACGGCCAGCCGGTCGAATATGGCGAGCCGCTGGCGGTGATCGAGCAACGCTAGCCGGGGCGCGATGTTCGACAAGATCCTGATCGCCAACCGGGGAGAAATCGCCCTTCGCATCGAGCGCGCCTGCAAGGAACTTGGCGTCGCCACGGTCGCGGTGCACTCCACCGCCGACGCCGACGCCATGCATGTACGCCTTGCCGACGAAAGCGTGTGCATTGGCGCGGCCCCGGCCAAGGACAGCTATCTCAATATCCCGGCGATCGTCGCCGCCTGCGAGATCACCGGCGCCGATGCGGTGCATCCCGGCTACGGCTTCCTCGCCGAGAACGCCAGGTTCGCTGAGATCCTCGAGGAGCACGAGCTCACCTTTATCGGGCCTTCCGCCGAGCATGTCAGGCTCATGGGGGACAAGATCAAGGCGAAGGAGACCGCGCGTGCGCTCGGCATCCCCGTAGTGACTGGCTCAGGCCCGGTCGGCAATTTCGAGGAGGCCAAGTCTTTCGCGCGCGACATCGGTTATCCGGTGCTGGTCAAGGCGGCGGCCGGCGGCGGCGGGCGCGGCATGAAGTTGGCGCTGTTCGACAACGAGCTTGAGCCGGCGCTCCTGACTGCGCGCAATGAGGCCAAGGCCGCCTTCGGCGACGATACCGTGTATCTCGAGAAATACCTCGCCCATCCCCGCCATATCGAGGTGCAGGTGCTGGCCGACGGCCAGGGCAACGCCCTTCATCTCGGCGAGCGCGACTGCTCGTTGCAACGCCGCCACCAGAAGCTCTGGGAAGAGGCCCCCTCGCCCGCCCTCAACGAGAACGAGCGGATCCGCATCGGGGAGACGGTGGCCCAGGCGATGCGCGCCTTGAACTATCGCAGCGTCGGCACCGTGGAGTTCCTCTACGAAGGGGGTGAGTTTTACTTCATCGAGATGAATACCCGGCTCCAGGTCGAGCACACCGTCACCGAGATGATCACCGGGCTTGACCTCGTCATCGAGCAGATCAGGATTGCGGCGGGTGCACCGCTTTCGCTCCGCCAGGAGGACATCCGCTTCAACGGCCATGCCATCGAATGCCGCATCAACGCGGAGAACCCGCACACCTTCAGGCCGTCGCCGGGGACCATCACGCATTTTCACACGCCGGGAGGCCTCGGCGTCAGGGTCGATTCCGGCGCTTACGCGGGCTACACCATTCCCCCTTACTATGACAGTCTGATCGGCAAGCTCATCGTGCATGCCCGCACCCGCAACGAATGTTTGATGCGGCTCAAGCGGGCGCTTGGAGAGTTCGTGGTCGATGGCATCGAGACCACCATCCCCCTCTTCATATCGCTCATCTCGGAGCCCGATATCGTCGACGGCAATTACGATATTCATTGGCTCGAGAACCATCTCGCCAAGCTAGGCGCACGTGGATAGATCCCATGACCTCCATCGACGACGTCATGATCGAGATCACCCCGCAGGTGCTGCTCAAGGCCTATGCCTGCGGCATCTTTCCCATGGCCGAGAGCGCCGAGGATAACGCGCTCTATTGGATCGAGCCCGAGCGCCGCGGGATCCTGCCGCTCGACCGCGTGCATATTCCGAAGCGTCTGGCGCGTACCATTCGCAGCGGCGGCTTCGAGGTAAAGATCGACCGCAACTTCGAGGCGGTCATCGACGGCTGCGCGGCGCCCCGCTCAGGCAGACGCTCCACCTGGATCAACGGGCGCATCCGGGGTCTCTATCGCGAGCTGTTCGCGCTCGGCCATTGCCACACGGTCGAGGTGTGGCAGGACGGCGCGCTGATCGGCGGGCTTTACGGCGTGCATCTCGGCCGCGCCTTCTTCGGCGAGAGCATGTTCTCCAGAGCCCGCGACGCGAGCAAGATCGCGCTCGTCTATCTCGTGGCGAGATTGAAGTATGGGGGATTCACCCTGCTCGACACCCAGTTCGTCACGGGGCATCTGGCGCGCTTCGGCGCGATCGAGGTGAGCCGGGATGAATTTCAGCGATTCCTCGAGGCCGCGTTAGGGGGTGGCGGCACGGCCCACGGAAGCGGTTCAGGGGGAGCTTCGGCGGCCGCGGGCGGCTTGGGCGGCTTGGGCGGAGGGGCTGCGGCGGCGGCTGGAGGCTCGGGCGGTTCGGCCGGCTCCTCAGGTGCCGGCGTGTTCTCGCTGCTCTCGGAAGGCGCTGGCGCCGAGACCGTCTTGCAGTTGGTGAGCCAGACATCGAAGACCGGGTGCTCGACCGCGTGAAGGCCGGGGCTTTCGGCGAACATCCAGCCGGTGAAGATGCGCTGCACCTCGCCCGTGAGCTTCACCTCGTCGACCTCGACGAAGGATGAGGTGTGGGGCGTCTCGGTGGGTGGACGGGTATCGCAAACCCTGGGCGTCACCTTGAGCGCGCCGAACTCCACCGTCTTGTTGATGGGGATCTCGAGATGGGAGATGCGCCCGGTGACCTTGTCGAGGGCGGCAAACACCGCAATCG
>Ga0209874_1000233_pt1 | contig 15666 bp, 14 predicted proteins | sample GWRWN1_20_30_FD_187216 | JGI IMG/M metagenome (GOLD analysis project Ga0209874, IMG submission 187216) | Riverbed sediment microbial communities from areas with no vegetation in Columbia River, Washington, USA - GW-RW N1_20_30 (SPAdes)... | ecosystem: Environmental > Aquatic > Freshwater > River... | reverse complement strand
AGCCCATCCATCGAAACGTAGGGTTTGCGGTATTCTTCCAGCCGGACCAGGGTGAAAGCATCTTGGTAGGCGCCTTCAGCGGCTGCAGTATCGCTTAGCTTGAATTGCTTAGTAATGGTTTCTAACACGGCCGGTTTGTTTCTTGGAGCAGTGATAAAGACCATGCCTTCGATGAGCGCCTTAAGTACGTCCTGGAGAGTGTCCATGTTTTGCTGGAGGTAAGGCTTTTCCACGAGAACGGTCATCCCCACCGAAGGTAGTCTCGTTTGCTCACACCGCCCCAGGACCACGAAGCCCTTTTCGGCTAACCGGCGGCTCAAAAAGCCCGGAACGACGGTGGCGTCGATGAGGCCAGTTTCAAGCGCCTGGCTTAGAATTGTCACATCACCAATGACGATCATTTGAATATTGTCGCGCTTTTCATCCATGCCGAAGTGCTCGAGCCAAACCGTAGCCGTTTTCCACACGCCGCCGCCGATGCTCTGGATGCCGAAGCGCTTGCCGCGCAAATCTTTTGCACTATTGATTCCTGGTCTAGCGACGAGATCTAAGTTTTCTCGGCTGCTCAAGCTGGCGACCATCTGTAACTCTTTGCCGCCTACCGCAGCGGCGAGAGCTGTCGTTGCCCCGCCGTAGGCGATTTGGGTGTCGCCTGATGCGAGAGTGGCAATCTGCGCCGGGTTGCCGCGCACCCAGACGACTTTGGATTTGATGCCGTATTTACCAAAGAAGTTTTGACGCTGGGCAACCCAGAGCGGGATCGCCGACGTGCTCATGCTTGCATGCGTGATGATGACTTCGCCTGGAGCGGCGAGCAGGTCAGTTTTAGTGGCGAAAACCAAAACGCTCAACAGCACGCTTACAAGGGCTTTTTCGACAGCTCGCTTCATACGTCACCTCCGACGTTTGCGGGGCAAGTTACCGAACCGATTAAGGATTTCCCGGAATATAGCCGCAATCGATTCGCCCAGGCAACCCAAAAAAGAAGGTTGTGTTCCGGGCCGGTTACGGGCGTAGAAAGCATGCCGAGTCCGGGGGCTATAGTGGCCGCTGTGAAGACAATCCCCTGGTTCTTGACATTTCTAACCAACTTACTTAGGATCGATTATCTTTCCGGGGCGCATCGACTTATGAAGGTCAGTTCAAAAGGCCATTATGGATTACTTGCTCTAGCCGAGCTTGTCGACAATTACAAACTTCGGCGGGCCGTGCAGGTGAAGGAAATCGCCAAGAACCAGCAGATACCCCCCGAGTACCTCGGGCAGATTATGGTGTTGTTGAAACGGGGGCGGCTCGTTCATGGCTCACGTGGACCTGCCGGCGGTTATATACTTGCCCGTCCTCCCGAGGCCATAACCGTCAGAGAGGTTTTACATGTGCTCGAGGGACCGTTGGTGGGGATTGATCTAAGGCCGGGCACACATGGCAGGGGAATGTCTCCTGTGACTCAGCGGCTGGTCGAAACCTGGGCACGGGGCGTCAAGGCGATGGAGAACATTCTCGAAGAAATGACGCTGGCTGATTTGTGTAAACCGGAACCGGCGGCGTTGATGTACTACATTTAAAATTTTTTTGGCGGCATTTCTGACTAAATGTATTTAAAAAGTCAGGTTCAAGCCGTAAGCGATGAGCCAAAGGAGATAGGCCATGGAGAAAAGCCTTACGTGGAAAGAGAAGATCGCTGAAAAAATGCCGGCGGAATTAGCGAGGGAAATAGACATCTTCGAACAGCAGATGGAGCTCCGGAAACAGGGCAAGATCGACGAGAAGGTCTTTGCCGAAACGCGGCTGCGGCGCGGCATTTACGGACAGCGTTACGACAATGGACAACGGCACGACGGCAACCGGATCCAGAAGCTCAAACTTCCCGCGGAGGTGATCAAAGGCCCCGACACGCTGTGGGACGCACCCGGGATGATGCGCATCAAGATTCCGTTTGGCGGGCTCAATCCAGAACAGCTGGAGGTTCTCGCAGAATTATCGGAGGAGTACGCGGACGGAGTTTCCCATGTTACTACACGCCAGGACATTCAGTACCATTTCGTCCACATCGACGATACTCCTGCTTTGATGCGCCGTCTCGCCGCTGTCGGAATCACGAGCCGGGAAGCCTGCGGCAACGTGGTCCGTAACGTGACGGCCTGCCCGTTGGCGGGCATCTGCCGAGACGAAACCTTTGACACGACGCCTTATGCCAAAGCTTGCTCGAGGTTTTTGCTGGGGCACCCCGATACCCAGGATTTTGGCCGCAAGTTCAAGATTGCTTTTTCAGGTTGCCAGCAGCATCCCTGCGGTCTGGTGACCATGCATGACATGGGCGCCATCGCCAAGACAAGAGTCGTCGACGGCAAGGAAAAACGCGGATTCGCGCTTTACGTCGGCGGCGGTCTCGGCTCGGTGCCGTACAAGGCCAAGTTGTTCGATGAATTTCTGCCTGAAGAAGAGCTCCTGCCGATATCCCAGGCCATCTCGCGGGTGTTCGCGCGTTTAGGTGAAAAACGCAATCGCGCCCGGGCGAGAGTTAAGTTCCTGATCGCGAATCTCGGCATCGATGAGTTCCGCAAACTCGTTCTGGCAGAGCGCCAAAAGCTGGCCAATGATCCGCGCTGGACGGCTCACCTGGCATCGGTCAATGAACAGAGGGAAGAACCGCTTAAGGCCGGAGTCAGTTTAAACGGCGGCGAACGCCCGGATGGCTTCGATGCCTGGTACGCCACCAACACTTACAAACAGAAACAGCCAGGCTACGTGGCCGCGACGGTGACTCTGCCGCTGGGAGATGCCAGCGCCGATCAATTGCGGGCGCTCGCCGACATCGCGCGTCGTTTCGTCAAGGATACGATACGCACCACGGTGGAGCAAAACATCCTCTTCCGTTGGGTCAGCGAAGCGGACCTGCCGGAGTTTTACCGAGCCATTAAAGCCATCGGTCTCGGCGCGCCGGACGCGGCTACCATCGTAGACGTCACGGCCTGCCCGGGGACGGATACCTGCAAGTTGGGAATCGCGTCGTCCCGCGGTCTCGCTCGGGAGCTGCGCTATCGATTGGGCGAGAAAAGCTTACAGCTCGATGAGGCGGTGAAGAATTTGCGCATCAAAGTCAGCGGCTGTTTTAACTCTTGCGGCCAGCACCACATCGCCGACATCGGCTTTTACGGCATCAACCGCAACGTGAAAGGATTCCAGGTACCGCATTTCCAGGTGATTCTCGGCGGAAAATTTCACGACAATGCCGGGGAGTATGGTGTACCCATCGGCGCGGTTCCGTCCAAGCGAATCCCGGAGGCGGTGCTATCGATCACGGAGTACTACGTGCGCAAGCGTCTGAAGGACGAGCGCTTCCAGGATTTTGTCCGGCGCATCGGCAAAAAAGAGATCAAGGACCTGTTGGAGGATCTGACCAAGATTCCGGACCACGACGTGGATCGTGCCTATTACAGTGATTGGGGCGACCCGCGGGAATTTACCCTGGCGGACATGGGAATCGGTGAGTGCGCCGGCGAGGTGGTGAGCCAGGCTGAGTTTACCCTGGCCGCCAGCGAACGCGAGTTGTTCGAGGCCCAGTTGCTGCTGGACGCCGGCCGCCCGCGGGACGCCGCGAAAACGGCTTATGCTTCCATGGTGCGCGCGGCACAGGGTTTGGTCAAGGCGCAAGACCCCGGCATTTCGGAAGATGAAAATCAAATTCTCGCCGAATTTACCAGCCGTTTTTACGAGACGCAGCTCTTCTGGGACAAGTATGCCGGCGGAAAATTTGCCGAGTACATGTTCAAGGCCAAGGAGTTTATCGGCGCAGGCAAGGCCGTCGATGCCGATCGCGCCGTGCAATTGCTGCAGGAAGCGCAGCTGTTCATCGATGCGGCTCATGATTGCCACAACAAGCTGCGTGGTGGAGTGGCGAGCGCAGTGAAGTTGGATAGCATTGCGCAAACGAGCGCTTAATTAATTCCGAGAACAATGGAACTGCAAAAGATCAACGTAAAGGTTTTTACCGCGGAGCCCAAGGTTCCGTTGACCGACTTTATCGATGTTTTTCATGGCTGGATCCAGGCCACCGACGGCGTCTACCTCGACGTCGCCGATTACAGCCATATGCAGGCCGGTCCGGGGATCGTCCTGGTCGCCGATGACGCCAATGTGAGCATCGACGAGACCGACAATCGGCGCGGGCTTCTCTATAGTCAAAAAAGTAAAATGAGCGGGTCGAACCTCGAGAAACTAAGTACGGTATTGCGGTCCGCTTTGGAAAACTGCCAGCGGTTGGAGCAAGAGCCGGCACTGCGTGGCAAATTGAGATTTTTGGGAAATCAAGTGGAGATTTTGGTCAATGATCGGCTGGTTGCGCCTAACACCGGGGAGGCCTTTGAGGAGATCAGACCAGAAATCGATTTCTTGGCGCGGCGCCTTTATTCCACTACGAATTTTACGTTGTTACGGAATCAGCAAGATACAAGACTTCGGTTTAATGTGACCATTAGCACGCCGTTGTCATTTGAAACAAAAACTCTTTTGAACAATCTGCAAGCAATTTAGCAGGGGAGAAATATAGCGTGACCTTGGTGGATGCTCAAACATTCAACGCAACGGAAAAAAGCCAAGACTTTGAAGACTTAACGACCGCTGAAATCGTTACGTGGGCCCTGGAACGATTTAATCCGCGGATTGGCCTGGCCTGTTCCTTTCAAGCCGAAGAGTCTGTTTTGATCGATCTCATGCACCGCGTGCGCGGCGCCGACTTTAGATTGTTCACCTTGGACACTGGGCGGCTAAATCAAGAAACCTATGATTGCATGGACGCCATAAGAGAACGTTACGGAGTTCAGGTCGAAGTCTTTTTTCCGGACGCAGAAGGCGTCGAAAAAATGGTGCGAGAGCACGGGTTGAATCTTTTCTACAACTCAGTGGAGCTCCGCAAGTTGTGCTGCGGCGTTCGCAAAGTGGAACCGCTTAACCGCGCTTTGAAAGACCTTGACGCTTGGATGACGGGCCTGCGGCGTGAGCAGGCGGTCACGCGGGTGGATGTCTGTAAAATCGAGCTGGACAAAGACCATGGCAACATCGTCAAAATCAACCCGTTAGTAGATTGGAGCTACGACGACGTGTGGGATTACATCCGGAAGAATAACGTCCCCTACAATCGGCTTCATAAACAAGGCTATCCCAGCATCGGCTGCGCTCCCTGCACGCGGGCGGTGAAACCAGGGGAGGATGTACGTGCCGGCCGCTGGTGGTGGGAAAATCCGAACACTAAAGAGTGCGGGCTGCACGTGAGCGCGGAAACCAAGGTTTAGACGTGGGCTACTATCCGATTTTCCTCGAGATGAAAGACCGACGGTGCGTCGTCATCGGCGGGGGAGCAGTCGCCGAAAGAAAAGTCGAAGGACTCGTGGCAGTGGGAGCCAATGTCACCGTCATCAGCCCGGCGATCACGGACGGGTTGCGAGATTTACTCACTCAAGGTGCGATCCGGCACGTGGCGCGAGAATACCGAGGGGGTGATCGGGCGGGATACGACCTGGTTTTCGTAGCGACGGATAATTCAGAGATCAATGCGGCGGTTTCCAGCGAAGCACGATCGCTGCGCATTTGGGTCAACTCGGCGGACGACCCAGATCATTGCGATTTCATTCTGCCGGCGGTGATTCGGCGCGGCGACCTTGCAGTGGCAGTTTCGACCGGCGGAGTGAGTCCAGCGGTGACGCGCGCCATCCGCGAGGAACTGGATGAATACTTCCGAGCGGACTATGCGAGGTTTGTCCAGATAGCAGGCGAGGTGCGCAAAGAGCTGCGGGAAAAATCCGTTTCCCCGGGTGCGGGCGCATGGAACCGGGCACTGCAGGGGGACTTCCGCCGCTTGATTAAAGAGGGGAAGTCTGCGCAGGCGAAAGAGCTTCTACTCGAAACGTTAGGAGCAAAATCATGAGGAGGGGCAAAGTTTATCTCGTCGGTGCGGGGCCGGGGGATCCCGGTCTGATCACCGTCCGCGGATTTGAGTTGCTGCATGGTGCTCAGGTGATCGTCTACGACCAGTTGGTGAACCCGGTGCTTCTTGAACAGACCTCGCCGGAGGCCATCAGGATCTTTGTCGGCAAGCAGGCGGGCCGACACTGCATCGCTCAGGAAGAAATCAACCGCATACTCATCGACCACGCTCGGCTTGGTAATGAGGTTGTGCGGCTCAAGGGCGGCGATCCTTTCGTCTTTGGCCGGGGCGGTGAAGAGGCGGAGGCGCTCGCTGACGCAGGGATTCGCTTTGAAATCGTTCCCGGTGTCAGCTCTGCGGTGGCTGTGCCGGCTTACGCCGGTATTCCGGTAACACACAGGAAGTTCGCATCGTCCTTCGCCGTAGTGACGGGACATGAAGCACGTAAGGGGAAATCGGCCGTGGACTGGGGCAAGCTGGCGACAGCGGTGGACACGCTCGTTATCTTAATGGGGCTGCACAATTTGCCGGCCATCGTGGCTAAGCTCATCGCTAACGGCCGTTCGCCGGAAACTCCTGCGGCGGTGATTCGACGGGGAACCACCTATGAGCAAGAGACGGTGATCGGGACCCTTGCGGATATCGTGGAGAAGAGCGCGTTGCTCAAGGCGCCGACGCTGATCGTCGTCGGTGAAGTGGTTGAGTTAAGAAACCAACTCAATTGGTTCTCCCCCGATACGGAGTCTCGGGAGGAAACATGGTCGTCGGGCGAAGAAGAATTCATCGGCCTCTAGGATTTTGGTTAGGACATAATTATGGAAACAACTGTCAACTTTGATTCAAATAGATATGCACCGCCGGCACTGGGATTCAGGTTGAAGTCCCGGCTCCCGGCCGCCGAATCTGGCCGCCCCGCGATCACTCACCTGGAGGCTCTGGAGAGCGAATCCATCCACATTTTGCGGGAAGTGGCGGCGGAATGTCGGAATCCGGCGCTGCTGTTTTCCGGCGGCAAGGACTCCATCGTGCTTTTGCGCTTGGCCGAGAAAGCCTTTCGGCCCGCCCGGTTTCCTTTTCCCTTGCTGCACATCGATACCGGCCACAATTTCCCCGAAGTGATCGCATTTCGCGACAAGAGAGCCGCACAGTTGGGCGAGCGTCTCATCGTGCGGTCCGTGGAAGACTCCATCAAGCAGCGAAGAGTCATTCTTAAGTCTCCCGATGAGAGCCGCAACGTTCACCAGTCGGTCACGTTGCTGGATACCATCGAGGAGTTTGGGTTTGACGCCTGCATCGGCGGCGCGCGCCGCGACGAAGAAAAGGCCAGAGCGAAGGAAAGGATTTTTTCCTTCCGCGACGAGTTCGGCCAGTGGGACCCTAAGAACCAGCGCCCGGAGCTCTGGGATCTCTACAACACTCGGGTGAACGCTGGCGAAAACATCCGGGTTTTTCCCATCAGCAACTGGACGGAATTAGACGTGTGGCGCTACATCGCCAAGGAGCGACTCGCAGTGCCGAACATTTACTACGCTCACAACCGCGAAGTGATCCGCCGGGGCAACGGCCTCATGCCGGTATCCGAACTGGTACAGGCGAAAGACGGCGAAACGGTGGAGATTCTTTCCGTGCGCTTTAGGACGGTCGGCGACATGACCTGCACCTGCCCGGTCGAATCGACGGCGACAACAGTGGATGAGATCGTCGCCGAGACCGCGGTGACGAGAATCACCGAGCGCGGCGCCACTCGCATGGATGACCAGACTTCGGAAGCCTCCATGGAGCTGCGCAAGAAGGAAGGTTACTTTTGAATATCTCGCCGACAAAGAGCTGTCGGCTCGAGCCGTTCCAATAGTTCCAGCAGTTCAAAATGTTCAAATCGTGCTTCTCCTTCATGAGAACTTTGCGCTCTCTGCGGTTAAATGGGTCTGGATTCTCAGATGGGACCGATGAATCGGATTGAGTTTGATCAAAGCGAGTTGTTGCGCTTCATTACCGCGGGCAGTGTGGACGATGGCAAAAGCACCTTGATCGGGCGGCTGCTGCACGATTCCAAGGCCATTTTCGAAGACCAGTTGGCCGCTGTGGAGCGAACCACCCGGCGCAGGGGCATTAACGGCGTGGATCTCTCTCTGCTCACCGACGGGTTGGTGGCGGAGCGGGAGCAAGGCATCACCATCGACGTTGCCTATCGCTATTTTTCCACGCCCAAACGCAAGTTCATCATCGCCGACACTCCGGGCCACGAGCAGTACACGCGCAACATGGTAACGGGGGCATCCACGGCTAATTTAGCCGTGATTCTTATCGATGTGCGCAATGGGGTGGTCACGCAGTCGCGCCGGCACGCCTACATTGCCAGCCTGGTAGGCATTCCTCATCTGGTAGTGGCAGTGAACAAGATGGACTTGGTGAGTTATTCCAGCGATGTGTTTGGCGAGATCCGCGAAGAATTCGGCCGGTTTGCCGCCGGCCTTAGTTTTCGCAATATCATCTATATTCCGGTCTCGGCGCTCAAGGGCGACATGGTTGTGGATCGCGGCGAGAATCTGCCGTGGTATGGGGGGCCGGCACTAATGGAGCTACTGGAGAACATCAATATCGATCATGATTTGAATCCCGACGATTTTCGCTTCCCGGTACAATGGGTCTGCCGGCCGGGTACGGATGAGCATCACGATTTTCGCGGTTATATGGGGCGTATTGAATCGGGAGCCCTTACGGTGGGCGACCCGATCGCCGTGTTACCGTCCGGCCGGTCGTCCCGCATCAAACAAATCCTCACCCTGGAAGGCGAACTGACCCGTGCCTTTGCGCCACAGTCTGTGACTCTGCTGCTGGAAGATGACATCGACATTTCCCGCGGCGACATGATCGTAAGGAGCGGCGATAGCGTGTCCATGGCGAACCAATTTGATGCGGATATTTGCTGGCTCAGCGAGCAGCCTCTGGATCTACGGCGCAAATACGCAATCAAGCACACTACCAAGACGGCCAAGGCCTTTATCTCCCAAATCCAATATCGAGTGGATGTAAATACGCTGCAGCACATTAACGGAATATCGCAGCTCCAGATGAACGATATTGCCCGAGTCGGTATCAAAGTGCAGCAACCTCTGGTCATCGACAGTTACGCGCGCAACCGCGCCACGGGAAGTTTCATCGTCATCGACGATGCGAGCCATAGCACCGTCGCCGCCGGTATGATCGTGTAATTCTTGCGCCGGTGAGTTGCAGGGGCTCACGCCTGCCCGCTATAATCCCGCTACGCATGGAATCCAGTTCGCGGTCTAGCCTGCAGGGACTTAAGGTCATTTCTTTTGAAAGCCGCCGCGCAAAAGAGATGGCAGAGTTGATTCGCCGTCACGGCGGCGAACCCATCGTCGCGCCATCTATGCGCGAGGTGCCTCTCGCCGAAAACAGCGCTCCGTTAGAACTTTTCCAAAAGATTGAGGACAGGCAGATCGACTTGGTTGTCCTGCTCACCGGAGTCGGCACGCGAACCATGGTGGATGCGCTTGCCATTCATTATTCACGAGAACGAATTGCGGCGCTGCTTGGCCGCGTGACCATTCTGGCTCGCGGACCGAAGCCGGTGGCGGCGCTGAAAGAGTTGGGGTTGCAGCCGGCGTTTACGGCGCCGGAGCCGAATACTTGGAAGGAAGTACTCGCGGTTCTGGATTCCAGTGTCCAACTGAAAGGTAAGCGTATCGCGGTTCAAGAATACGGCGTCACCAATCAGGAACTTCTCTCCGGCCTAGAGACACGCGGCGCGAAAATATTGCGCGTGCCGGTGTATCGCTGGGCGTTGCCGGACGATATCGCGCCGTTGCAAGCTGCCATCCGCGAGATCGTGGCAACTAAAGCCGATATCGTCGTCTTTACGAGCGCGATCCAAGTGGAAAACGTCTTCCAAGTGGCGCAACAAGGTGGATTGGACACCAAGCTGCCGAAAGCCCTGGCACGAACTTTGTTGGTTTCCATCGGTCCAGTCTGCAGCGAAGCCCTTGCCCGCCTCGGTCTCAAGCCTGACTTCGAACCCGAACATCCCAAGATGGGTTTCATGATCGGTGAATTGGCGTCGTCGGTGCAGAAGCTATTGTCTGCAAAGCACCAAAATTAGCTGGCCGATCATCGTCGCTGTCTTTCATCGATAAATCGAAATTTCGCGACCTAATCTGCGAAAAAAGCTTGACTGGCGGAACGTTTGCAAATATGTCTCTGCCTGATCACCCAAGTAAATGGTAACAACCATGCGTGTTGCAGATGCGGTCGTTGATATCCTCAAGTCGGAGGGGGTTAAGTTCGTCGCTGCATTGCCGGGTGACGACATACTCCCTTTGTTCGACGCGTTCCACCAGCAAAATGATATCCCATTGATCCTCACGCGCCACGAACAGGCCACCGTATTCATGGCCGACGGCTACGCCCGGAGCTGCGGAGAGCCGGGCGTAGCAATGGTGACCAAAGGGCCGGGACGATGTAACGCCTTCACGGCTATCGTCAATGCGTTTACTGACTGCGTTCCCCTTGTCGTCATCTTCGGTCACAGCTCTCGCAAGCAACTCGCCAAAGGAATGCTGCAAGAAGTGCCGTACCTTGATACGTTCCAAACCGTGGCGAAGTGGACTTTCAGCATTCCTTCACCGGAGCGCGTTCCCGAGGTATTCCGCCGCGCCTTTACCTTGGCGCGCTCAGGTCGACCGGGACCGGTGATCATCGAGATCCCGCAAGACATCAGTATGGCGCAGGCCGAGATCCCTCCTTATACCAAGACGCGCCGCGTACGCTTCGGTCCCGATCCCTACGACATCGACAAATTGCTTGAGCTGATGCGCGATTCGAAACGGCCGCTGGTATACGTGGGGCGCGGGGCGCTCTGGTCAGGCGCAACAGAGGATCTCATCAAGGTTGCCGAAGCGTTCGCACTGCCGGTGATGGCGACCCTGCCGGCGAAGGGAGCCATGCCGGAAGATCACCCTTTGTGCCTTGGCCTCGGCGGTTACCCGCGTGCGGTCTACAGCACCGGGCAGTCAAAGAAATTCGCCGAGGAAGCGGATCTGGTCATTGCTTTAGGTTGCAGTTTCCGGCAGCACGCGACTTCCAGTTGGTTGCCCAAGCCTGCCCACGCAAAGCTCGTGCAGGTGGACATTGATCCTGCGGAGCTGCACAAGAATTACGCCGCGGACCTGGTCATGCTTTCCGATATAAAGCTTTTTCTGCAAGCGCTGCTTCAGCAAGGGACGCAGAAACTGGGCGGGTGGCGCAAGGGGATGAACGGGATTGTCGCCGAAGAAATCAGCGAGCTCAAAAAGCAATGGATGGATTCCTGGAACCAACGGCTCACTTCCGACGAAGTCCCCATAAATCCGTATCGCGCCTGTTGGGACCTGACCAACTGCCTCGATCGCCGCAATTCGATTCTGTTGCACGACGCCGGCGTGACGCGGGCCTATGTCTCGCACCATTACGAGGCGTTGTTTCCGAACGGCTTCATCGGCTTCGGCGGCACAAGCGCCATGGGTTGGTCTACGCCCGCGGCCATGGGCGCGAAACTGGCCCATCCTGATAAGACCGTCCTCAATGTCACGGGGGACGGCTCCTTCGGCTTGACCGGCATGGAGATTGAGACGGCGGCGCGCAACGACATTCGGACCTTGACGGTAATTTTGAACAACGAAAGTCTCGGTGCCAGCCGGGAGACGCTTCATGAGCGTTTTAAGGGACACGAGATCGGCATTTCGCTAAGAGGCGATTACGCGGCGGTGGCGCGAGCCCTTGGGGCCTACGGCGAGCGGGTCGAGCAACCGCATGATTTGCAGCCGGCATTGGGCCGCGCACTGGCGCATCCGGGACCGGCGTTGTTGGAGGTTGGCGTGAAACCGTTGGAACCGAGGCCGTGGAAATGACAATGCAATGGTGTAATGGAGTACTGGAATAATGGAGTGATGGTTTAAAGCCCAATACTCCACCACTCCAGTACCCCAATGCTCCAAATGTGAAGTCCGAATATCAAATCAGAACTCTAGTTGCCAAGACCCAGAACTATTGCGAAGGAGTTACCCCCATGCTTTATAACCGCGACCGTTTGCTTGCTTTGATGGACAAATTCGACTTGAGTGGGGTCGTCGCGGCGACGCCGGAGAACGTCTATTACTTGAGCGGCCATGCTTCGTGGAGCCAGAACGGCTACCGCTACGGTGGCTCGCAGGTCTATGTGGTTTTTCCGCGCGATACTGCGCAATCGCCGGCTTTGCTGATTCCCGGCGGCGACGTCGGCTATGCGGCATTGGATGACGTCTGGCTTAAGGAAGCCTACACCTACGGACGCCCGCGCAAACACCGCGTTCCCGATATGGGCAAACTATCTCCGGAGGAAAGACGCACGGTGGAAATCACAGAAGGGGAACCTAAAGGGCCGACACCGGAAAAAGCGCTCGCACAGCTGATCAAGGACAAAGGTATGGAACGAGGGCGGATCGGCATGGACCACTTCGGGATTCCTCTGACGATCTACGAAACCATCGGATCGTTTCTGCCGGAAGCTAAACTGCAGCCGGCATCGAGTTTTTTCCGCTACGTGCGCATGATCAAGACGCCCGGCGAGATTCAGCGGTTGCGGGAGTCCGCCACGCTGAATGAACAGGCGATCAATGCTATGTTGAGGGCCGCGAAACCCGGGGTGAAAGAGAGCGAGCTTGCCGGTATTTACAAAGGCGAAGTGGCCAAGGCCGGTGGGCAGGTTTACTGGATGCATATGGCAGTCAGCCGCGGCGGCAACTTTCCCGCCATCAAAGATAAGGTTTTGCAGAAGAGCGATATCTTCCGCGTTGACATGGGTTGTTCCATCAATGGCTATCATGCGGATGTTTGCAAATCGGGCTGCGTGGATGCGGAGCCAACGGCTGAGCATCGCAAGCGCTACGATGCCGTTCAAGCAGGCGTGCTGAAGTCGGTAGAGGCACTTAAGCCTGGAGCGCGACCACAAGACCTTTACGAAACTATGGTTCAGGGTGTGCGCGCGGCGGGCATTCCGAATTATTCGAACTTTTTTCTCGGCCACACCATCGGTCTTGAAGCGAGGGAATTCCCGTTCTTGATTGGGCCCGCAGAAGAAGTAAACGATCCGTTCCTGCCGAACACCACCAACATTCCCATGGAACCCGGTATGACCGTTAACTTGGAAGCTTCCAGTCACGAAGTCGGTTGGGGTACCGTGCAGGTCGAATACACATTGGCGGTGACGGACAGCGGCCACGAACATTTGATTAAGCCGGACCAAAAACTTTTCACGCTGCCGTTGCAGTAACTGCAGGTCGGTAGAGCCCTGATGAGAAGGGACACCAGCTGCCGACCCCAGGGTTAAGTTAGAGACGACCTGTTCCGAATGGATGGTCGTGAGAGCGCGCGATCTCGGAATTGTTGAACTTTTCTGGCGCCAGCAGGTTGATTCTTCCGCATAGCCTGATAAAGATTCTCAGAACTAGTTTATTGCAGCCACAAGAGGGGAGGGTGCTACGATGAAAGCAAGTATTTTATCAATGGGTGCAGTCCTACTCACCGCGTGCCTGGTTACCGCCGCCGCGCACGCCGCCATGCAGGACGACGTCAACCAGGCCGTTTCGATCATTGAACGCTTCCAGGAAATCCCTGAATCCGCAATTCCGGATGTGATCATGCGCGAAGCAAAAGGCCTGGCGATTCTCACCCTCACGAAAGGCGGATTCGTCTTCAGTGGCAGAGGCGGGACCGGCGTTGTCCTTGCGCGCACCGAGAAAGGTTGGAGCGGTCCCTCGGCAATCGGTGCGGGAGGGATGGGATTCGGCTTTCAGGCTGGGGGTCAGGTCTCTGAGCTTGTGATTGTTCTCAACACCCCTGATGCTGTCGTCGCTTTCGCGAAAGGTGGCAACTTCACCTTCGGAGGCGCCTTGAGCTTAGCGACGGGTCCCGTGGGACGTGACCTCGAGGGCAGCATGGCCGTGGGGGCGGTTATGTATACTTACAGCCGCAGCCAAGGACTTTTCGCCGGCGTTTCCATGGAAGGTACGGTAATCGGCACCCGGGATGAGACCAACGCGGAGTACTACGGCAAGGCGGTCACGGCGAGAGAGATTCTCTCGGGCAGCGTAGCGCCCCCAGCCGGTGCGAAGAAGTTATTGGAGATTTTAGCGAAATACGATCGCAGCCCTCGCTGACGAAGGCGTACGATTAGAATCCCATCTTGGATTTCTGGTTTTCGTACAGGACTTTCATCAATTCGGCGCATTCCGATGTGGACATGAGCTTCTGCCATGACGGGAGGTTGTTGCCCACCCTGTCGGTGAGAACCGCGTAATCGTTGAGGACGCCCATTAGAGTTTCTCTTACCGGGCCGCTTCTCAGTTCCGGTTCATTGGCCAGTTTTTTGTACAACGCCTCATCGAGCACATGAGCATCAAAGGTTTTCCCGGCGCCGCTTCGGATCTGAAAATTATAGTGCGAGAGTAATTGCTCCAATCCGTTTACGTATCCCAAGACAAAGATTTCGCGAACATCCTTGTCCGACGCCATCCATTGCCGGCCCGTGATTTCTGTCATCGTCTGAGCTGAAGTAGAGCTTGTCCACAATAACAACGCGGCAGACAGGATCAAGTTATTGATTTTCATGCGCTCCTCCGTCCGGCGAACGGATAGAGCATCCGCTGTGCCATGAAGCAGAATCGGCAAATAGGGAGCGGGAAGGATGGTCCAAGAGCTAGGGGGTCAATTCTGCTGTGACCTAATAGAGGTAGAACTGCCTTCTGTAAGCTATTGGGGTGCGTTTCAGCCCGACTGGTCGTGCAAGTAAGCGTTTGCCGAATTGAGAGATGACAAAGACCCACGCTGGATCACCCGGGAGGAAAGCTCCACCGGGGCTTAGGAAAAAGATGGACGAGATCGTATTGATTTTCTGACAGGCGACGCCATACTTGCCCTGCGTGGCCTCTTTAAAGTCACTCCTTCGTTTCTTCGTTATCGTTTTCTTGCCCTATGCTTGTTCGAACCCCGCTACAGAGATCCGGTTCCATGGAGACGGGAAAAATGTCAGGACTGTTTTTATCGTTCATGACGCCTGGCATGCGGCCATCGTGATAAAGAAGGGGGATATCCCCGCTGTTGTTTTGCCCGAGCTTAGAGATTTTCCCTCTGCCGAGTATCTGGAATTCAGCTGGGGAGACAGGGACTATTTCCCAGCGCCGGACAGAGGGCTTGGTTTGGCGCTCAAGGCTGCGTTTTGGTCAAGCGGCAGTATTCTTCACGTTGTTGGGTTCAAGGACGCTGTGCAAAAGGCTTATCCCAGCGCGGAGATTGTTGAAATCCCTCTATCGGAAGAAGGTTTTCAGGGATTGGTCAAGTTCATATCCGATACTTTTTCAAGACCGCATCCGCCAGCGCCAGCTGAGGCTCGACCGGGCCTTTTTTCGAACGGCAGATTCTATGCTGCAGAAGGCAAGTTCAGTCTATTGAGGACATGTAACACCTGGGTGGGGGAGGCATTAAGCTCGGCCGGACTACCGATCCGTCCCGGCTATGTAATCACTGCAGGAAACCTCAGTAGTCAACTGCGACCCTTCGCAGCTGGCAAATAGCGTCCGATGATGGTGATGCCCCATCCCCACCGAGATTAATTTTTCTAACTCAGATTGGAGCCGGTTGGTCGAGTTTTTTCCTTGCAGGTCCGCGCGTCTCTTGACCATCTGCCGGCCTTTGGTATCAGATAGCCGTCA
>Ga0209874_1000232_pt1 | contig 15672 bp, 13 predicted proteins | sample GWRWN1_20_30_FD_187216 | JGI IMG/M metagenome (GOLD analysis project Ga0209874, IMG submission 187216) | Riverbed sediment microbial communities from areas with no vegetation in Columbia River, Washington, USA - GW-RW N1_20_30 (SPAdes)... | ecosystem: Environmental > Aquatic > Freshwater > River... | reverse complement strand
ATATAGGGGAACACCGTTCTGAGCGTCTCCACCACCGCGTAGGACCGAAGGCGGTCTGGTCCATTGCCGGTTGAAGACAGGTTCACGGCCAGCACCCCATCAGGATTCAGATGGGCGCGTATTTCGGCGAAGAATTCGTGGGTGGTCAGGTGAAAGGGGATCAAATGTCTGGCAAACACGTCCAGCCAGATGATGTCATAGCGGGCATCCGTCGTCCGCAAGAAGACCCTCGCATCCTTCACGTGCACGCGATGTCTGTCGGTCGGCTCATATCCGAAATATTGTTCCGCCGCCCGGACCACGGAGGGGTCCACCTCGACGAGATCCAGTTGCAGCCCAGGCCATCGACGGGCCAACCACTTGGCCAGAGATCCCCCACCATGGCCGAGGATCAGCGCCCTCTGCGGATCAGGGTGCAGCCCCAGCGCTGCCATCATCATCTGGCTGTAAGGCAGGAACAACTCTACCGGATCCACCTTCCACATGACGGCATGGAAAGTGCGGTCCAGGATCAAATACCGTAACAGGTCGTCGTCCCGCACCCGGATCTGTTGATAGGGGCTGTCTTCCTGATAGAGCGGCGGTGGCAGCACTGCGATGGGATGCAGAGCCAACAACCCGAGCAAGGTCAACCCGAGGCCTCCAGCCATCACCGTAATCAGGCGGAGACCGCGCATGACAGGAGCTGCAGCGCCGGACGGTACCGCGACTGTTCGCCACCACCACAGGAGACCCAGCATGACCTGGACTCCCCCAAGCGCTGCAACCAGCGTCATACTACCAAGCCAAGTCAACAGGTAGAAGGCAGTCCCCCAGGTGCCGACCAGGCTTCCTACCGTGGAAACCGCGATCATCGCCCCTGTGTGCTGACCCAAATGTCCCAGATCGGCGATGGAAAGGCGAAGTAAGGCCGGAAGCACCCCGCTCAGCCCGAATGCAGGAGGCGCCAAGAGGATGCTCGCAGCCAAACAGGGGCCCCATCGTGGATCCTCAATCCACGCCGAGACCTTGAACATGACCGGTTGTCCTACTCCCGCTAACAGAAAGGTCCAGGCCCCAGAGGCCAGGAGGAGCCACGCGAGCACGGAGCTGCCGCGACGGTCGGCAAGCCAGCCTCCCGTTGCATACCCACTGCTCATCGCAGCCAAGATCACCCCGATCAGCGCGCCCCACACAAACAGCGAGTTGCCAAACACCGGCGCCAGCAGGCGGCTCCCCAGAATCTCCAGCGCCATCACGACGGCACCGCTGACAAACGCGGTGGCAAACAGGCCCAGTCGCGACCAGTTTGCCTTGCCCGACAACGACGTCATGCGCTTACGGTACAGGTGACGGTAAGGTGGTGAGGTGAGGAGGCCCGGACCAGAGGCAAAATCAAAGAGCTCCCCAATTCTTAAAATATCGGAGCAGGTCGCGGACCGAAATAATCCCGACGACCTGGCCATCCTGAGTGATGGCCAGGTGCCTGATTCCTTTTTCAGCCATGAGGTCGCTGGCCTCATGGGCGGATCGGTCGATCTCGATTGTAATCAGGGGACTACTCATGACCTTCTGAACCCGTTCGTGAGTCAGGTCAAGCCCCCCGGCCATGGCTTTCCGAACCAAGTCGGTCTCAGTCACCACGCCCAGATACGCCCCCTGCCCGGAAACCAGCAAGGCCCCGACTCTCGAATCACGCATGAGGCCGGCTGCTTCCGCGAGCGTCGCGTCCGGGCCGATCGTCCGAATATCGCGGTTCATCATCACAGCCAGGGGCCGCAGGATTGCGCCGCTTTGCATCACCATGAGGTCACACTACTCTGGTCACGCCAAATGTCGGCGAAATTGTACTGAACCGACTGGAGGGTGTCAATCAGGGTCAACGCTCGAGAACGGAGAGCTCGTACGGAATCGACCGCGAGCTTGTCTCATCGGACAGGTCTTGCTACAATCCCTTACCCTGTCATTCCAAAAACCGCCGCGGCTGAGTGCTGAGCGGCTTGGAAACCCATCATAGAGGGCTCAAGATGTATATCAGCGTGATTGGAACTGGTTACGTCGGGCTGGTCACCGGGGCATCATTCGCTGAATTCGGCCTGAACGTCACCTGCATGGATAGGGATGCTCAGCGGATTGCCAAGCTGGAGAAGGGTGAAGTCCCGATTTACGAGCCGGGGCTCACTGAGCTCGTCGCCAAGGGATTGCGCGAAAATCGTTTGGCATTTACCACGGACATCGTCAAAGCGGTCGATCAGGCCCTGGTCATTTTCATTGCGGTCGGGACTCCATCGAGGGCCGATGGGTCCGCCGATCTTTCGTACGTCGAGGAGGTCGGCCGAGGGATCGCTCGACACATGACAGGCTACAAAGTGATTGCCACCAAATCCACGGTCCCAGTAGGCACCGGTGAGAAGATCCGTGAGGTCATCCGCAAGCATCAGTCTGAGCCGCATCGGTTCGACATCGTGTCCAACCCGGAATTTCTTCGAGAGGGCTCAGCTATCGAAGACTTCCTGCGGCCGAACCGGGTTGTGGTCGGGGCGGACAGCCCGCAGGCGGTCGCCATTCTGAAAGATCTCTATCGCCCACTCTACCTGATTGAAACCCCGTTCGTGGTCACCGACATCCCCACGGCGGAGATGATCAAATACGCCTCCAACGCCTTTCTGGCCACCAAAGTCTCCTTCATCAACGAGATCGCCAACCTGTGCGAACTGGTGGGAGCTGACGTGCAAGTCGTGGCCAAAGGCATGGGGCTTGACGGACGGATCGGCTCCAAGTTTCTGCACCCCGGACCAGGGTTCGGCGGATCCTGCTTCCCCAAGGATCTCGCCGCGCTGATCCAAACGGGCGAGCGAGCCGGATACAAGATGGAGATAGCCGGGGCGGCTGCTCGGGTCAATGAACGGCAACGCCTCCTGATGGTGGAGAAGATCCGCGAGACGCTCGGGGGACTTCGGGGCAAGACAGTCGGCTTGCTGGGACTGTCGTTCAAGCCGAACACCAACGATCTCCGGGAAGCCCCGGCCTTGACGATTGCCGAACGCCTGCTGGCGGAAGGCGCCGTGGTGCGCGCCTATGACCCCACAGCTCTCGAAGAAGGAACGAAGGTCTTGCGCGGAATCATCCCTTGTGCGGACGCGTACGATACGGCCCGGGGCGCCGATGCGCTGGTCCTCGTCACCGAATGGAATCAGTTTCGAAACTTAGAATTTGATCGGATCAAGACCGCGCTGCGGAGGCCTGTCTTGATTGACTTGAGGAATGTCTATGAGCCGGACCGACTCGCCGCCCTCGGCTTCCAGTATGTCTCAGTAGGCCGAGCCCCCCGTAAACCTTCGACCTGATCGCTTCGCGTTGAGGCCGGGTTAGGCCTTGGGTTTGTACCCCATCCGATCCAGGACCTTCATAATCCTGGACTTCAGTCGATCATCGGCCTCGCCCAAGGCCACCGCCAGGGGCTCGACGGCGGGTTTCCCGATTTTTCGGATGATCTCAGTCGCTGACTGACGCAGATCATCTTCCTCGGACACCAGCAGCGGGACCAACGGAGGAACAGACGGCGCCCCCATTTTAATGAGCGCGTCATAGGCCCGCTGCCTCACATCGCCAACCTCATCGGTCAGCGCCTCGACGAGCGGACCAACAGCCCTGGGTTCCTTCATGTCTCCGAGCGACTCGGCGGCGTACTTCCGATTCAGCCAGTGGGTGTCCTTCAGATCGAGCAGCATGGCTTCCGCCTTGGCCGCATTCGGATCACGGGACCGGATGCTCAAGCTTTTGGCGATGCGCTTGCCGTTCTCCTCCACGACCCGGATCGTCGCGCCGTCCCCTGGCTTGATCTTGCTCAGGTCCTCAAGCGCCTCTTCCGCAACTTCCAGAACCACGGTCTTGCCGTCGTAGGCCAACAGCTCGACCTCCAGTTGCTTCAACGCCGGATTGACCGCGACGACTTTCTCAGTGACCAGATTAAACCCGTCTTTCTTAGCCCCGCCCTTGGGTCCGATCTGAATCAACTTGCTCGGTTGACTGGCTCCTTCCTCCGCCATAGCTGCTCCCTTTCACTCTACGAGTTGGTTTGCGTTGGTTTCCACCCGAGACTGGCCAGCGCGCCTTCGACGGTCTCCTGGACCATCTGATTTTCGTCTTCAAGCAACGGCAACAGGGGCTCGACTGCCTTCTTGTCGCCTAATCGGGCCAAGGATTCGACCGCATTTCGCCGGACCAGCCAATCCTCATCCTTGAGCGCTTCGATGAGCGGGCCGACTCCGCGTGGATCCCCGATCTTCCCCAAGGCTTCCGCCGCATGGCGGCGCACCATCCAGTTGTTCCCGAGCAGGCCGTCGATCAGTGCCTCGACCGCGCGCACGTCACCGATTTTTTTGAGTACCCGAGCGACATCCTCCCTGAGCGTGCCGTCAGAGAGGACCTCCACAAGACCGGGGACCGCCCGAGGATCTCCGATCCGCTCCAACGCCCAGACGGCCGCGGTCCGAACGGCGCCGTCTCGATCCTTCAGCGCCTTGACCAGCGGCTCGACCGCACGCGGATCTTTGAGCTTCCCGAGCCCCGAGGCGGCTTGCTCCCGCACAGCCCACTCATCATCATCCAAGGCCTCGATGAGCGGCTCGACCGTGGCCGGGCCGATCCTGACGATCGCGCTGGTCGCCGCTTCCCGGATCACCATGTCTTCATCAGCCAGCAAGCCGATCAGCCGCGGCAGCGCTTCCAAGCCCATCTGCCCAAGACTGGCGACGGCATGATCCCGCAAGGCTTCATTGTCATCCCGCAAGGCGGCAAGCAATTGTTCCACCCGCTCAGTCTGCCGGTCAGCCTCACTCATCGTCGTCCTGTCCTTCCTGTCCGGCACCCTCGGTTGCCTGCGCAGTCGCTGCCAGCTTATCCACGATCATCCCCGCATTGTAGGAGACCAACCCATCGCGGTCGGTCTTCAGCCGCTCAAAGAGTTCCAGATGCGGACGTAGCACCTCCACATCTTTGACCTTCGCCAGCGCCTCCATGGCCAAGGTGCGGAGCGGCCGGATCGGGATCGCCTCCACCAACAGCTCCACGGGACGAGCATCGCCGATCAGGCCCAAGGCTTTGATGGCCAGCTCCTTGACTCCGGTGTCCTTATCAACACGAAGCCGTTCAATGAGGGGCTCTACCGCTCGAACATCCCCGATCTTCCCGAGCAAATCCGCCGCAGCTTCACGCACGAGCCAGTCGTCGTCCCCCAAGTACTCGATCAGGATTTCGACGCTCGGACGACCGATCCCCAGCAGCTCGATGACGATGGCCATGCGCGCTTCCTCACGTTCACTGGACTCTTCGATGTTACGGAGCGCATCGAAGGCCTGGTCGATTCGCTCACGGATGGCGCTGAGCTTCTTCAGCGCACCAGCCGCAATGTCCTGAACGACGGGATCCGCCAGCGCATCCACCAGCGCGTCCGCCGAGCGAGGGTCCAGGAGGTGTTCCAAGATCGTCGCCGCGGTCAACCGAGCCTCCGCATCAGAATGCTGAAGCATGGCGGTCAATGGCCCGATGGCGTTGGGGATGACCCCAAGGAGCGCGATCACCTGCCTCCGCTGTCCGTCCTCCTTCAGCTCATGAAGAGCTTGGACCAGTGCTGAGGCTGCCGCCGTATCGAGAACGCCGGCCATCTGTTCCAAGGCAATGGCCCCGGCCTTGCGGGGTCCTTCATCCTCGTCTCTGAGCAGGTGCACCAAGGAGACACCGCCTTTGGGGTCCTTGATTCGCGCCAACATACCGGCAATCTCCATCTTTAGAGGAGCGCTGCCGGTCTCCAAGGCATGGATCAAGGCCTCCACTGCTTTGGGGCCACCCTTCACGCACTCCGCTGTGGCGCGCATCCGACGCCAGTCCTCCTCGTGGACCAGCTCGGAGATCAAAGTTTCCAGTGATTCCTTGGGCATCTCTCAAGAATCTGGTGATTTGCTGATTGCGTGGCTTGGTGATTGCTTTGACAAAATCATCAAATCAACAAATCGTCAATTCCCTAAATTCTATTTGGCCTCCACCCCACCTGCGCCAGCGATTCCTTAACATGATACAGGATATTGTCATCCTGCTCCTTCCTCAGAACTTCGAGCAGGAACGGGATCACCCTCGAGCCGAAGGTGACGAGGGCCGCCGCGGCTTCTGCGCGGACGACGGTGTTTTGCAGCGCCGTCATGAGCGTGGGAATCGCGGCCTCATCTTGAATCTGCCCCAGGGCTTTCACGGCCGCTGTCATCGCTAGCATCTCCTCGTCCCATCGGTCACCACATCCGTCAATCGGCCGGCTGTTGGCTGGCTTGTTTGATCCGGTCACGACCGCGATCAACGCCGGGACCGCCCGCCGGTCACTAATCTTGCCCAAGGCTTCCACCGCCAGCGGACGCACCCCCACCTCGTTCATGGCTGTGAGGAGGAACTCAACCGCTCGAGGGTCCTTGATCTCCCCCAGTGCGCGCGCTGCATCCTCTCGAACCGCCGCATCCCGATCATTGAACAGGACGTAGAGCAAGGGCTCGACCGCCTCGGGCGAATGCACCTGACCCAGCGCCTCAACCGCATGGAGCCGGACGATCCACTCGTCGTGCTTCAACGCTTCCAGCAGCGAGGGAACCGCAGCCTGGCCGATCAGGGCCAGCGCGCTGGTCGCATCCACCCGTACCGCCTTCACCTTGTCTTGCAGAAGTGGAATGAGGGCCTGGACCGGGCGCGCGTCGCCGATACGTCCCAACGCTTTAGCGGCATGCATCCGAACAACCCAGTCCTGGCTCCTGAGCGCCTCGATCAGCGGCCCAAGGACGCGAGCATCGGCGATCGTCGCCAGAATCGAGGCGGCCAACTCCTGCACAGTCAGATCGGCATCCTTGAGGCAGACACTCACCGGCAGGACAGAGGCCTCACCGATCGCCGTCAAGGCGGCGATCGCGGCCTCGCGCACGGCTCGGTCGGGGTCTCGAAGCGCAGCCACAAGGGGGACAACGGCGCGCGCGTCACGGAACGAGGCCAGCATCGAAGCCGCCTCTTCGCGAATAGCCCAATCCTCGTCTTTCAGCGCCGCAATCTGCTCAAGAACGCTGTCCGCCATCGGTCACCAGTCCCTTGCCGTTTTCTGTGTGACTCCTCCGTTCGGGAATCAGCCGGCGGTCGGAAGGCAGGCGACAAGGAAACAGACACGAACGAAAGAGAGGAGGGCTGGCCGTCTGCTCGCCGCTGTTCCTGGCCGCGCTGGACTTGGGTTTGAGTACCTTAACACAGGCTTTTTCAGACGGTCAACTAGAGGGTCCTGATCAAGGCTGTGTCCTCTCACAATGGCTCGTTGCACGTATTGACACACGATCCGTGGGTGCTTAGTATGAACCCGCCGTTCCATCACATAGACAGCATTCCCACCCTCAACAACGTCTGTCAGAACGCACACCGCCCGTTCGACAAGGAGGACCCCGATGAACAGGTCAGCAATCTTTCACAACCGGAACCTGATGAGGCTTTTCTTCGCGATCTCTCTCGCGCTTCTCGTGGGTGTGAGCCTGACCGCTGCGCTCCCATCCACCGCCAACGCCTACGAAGTCTGGATCACGGACCAGTCGGACACGGCCAAGGAAAGCGGGGGCTTCCTGTATATCTACGACGGAGCGCAACTTGCGGCCAACCCTTCTACGGCCAAACCCACCGTCACCATCGACTTCGGCGGCGAGATCAACAAGTTCTGCGAAGACGCGACCAAGAAGGCGGTCCGCCGGCCTCATATGCTGTTCTTCACCAAGGACCAGTCGCACGTTGTGCTCTCGTTCTTGAGTGGGCAGGTTCTGTTCATGGACGCCGCCACCAGAAAGCCTGAGGCCTGCCTCTCCATGGGCAAGAATGTGCACGCGGCCTGGCCGACGCCTGACCAGAAGATGGTCATCGCGGCTAACATTGCCGAAAAGAAGTTCATTAGGATCTGGACCGACTACAAGGCCCATAAATTCAGCTTTGATGCGGAGAAAGACGTGATGGACCTGGGGACCCTGGAGGGTGGGGAGCGCCCGGACACCGCGCCGATCTGCCCGATCACGGAGGCATCGAGCAAGTACGCCTTCATCACGTTGCGGGGAGGGGGTCTGTTCGTGGTGGACGTGACGGTCACTCCCATGAAAGTGGTGACGACCCTCAGTAACGTGCAGATCCACCCGGCGGGCTGCGGCGGATTCCAAGTCGGTGACACGATGTACATCAACTCGGGGGGTGGCTGGCCGGTCGCTCCACTGTCCTACGATGTCTACGCCCTGGACATGTCCAACCTGCCCAAATCGGTCTCGGCCAAACTGATCACATCACGCGACGAGAAATTCGCAGACTCGCACGGCGTCGCCGGCGTGGGTCGATACCTTTGGAGCGCGGACCGGGCTGGCAACAACATCGAGATCATTGACACGATGCCCAACCTGAGCGTGGGCTCGATCAACCTGGCCGGTTCGATCAGCGACGATCCGGCGCCGGACCTGCTTGACGTGGCGCCGGACGGCGCTCATGTCTTCGTGGGTTTGCGAGGCCCGAATCCGCTCACAGGGAATGACAAGAACGTCAACAACGCGAAGGGCTCAACCCCCGGCGTGGGCGTCGTCAAGGTCACGGACGGTGGAAAAGGCGGAGAGTTCGTCGGAGTGGCCAGGATCACTAACATGAAGGAGGGAAAAGAAACCGCCGACACCCACGGCCTCGCAGTCCGGAAGTAGAAAAGTCACGAGTGCTGAGGACTGAGGGCCCCCAGTCCTGTGCCAGTTACATCGCGCCTTTGGCAAGATCTCCGGCTGGACCGAAGCGCCCGGTCTCCCCAAGAGGCAGGTCGACCCTGAGGTTATCGGTCTGGCTGGAGTCCACCTTTTCGTCCTCTGGCGGCACCTCCCAACCGAGTTTCTGGAGCGTTTCTAAGACCAGTTGCCGGAGCGCATCGACCGCGCTGAGTCGGGCGGAAGCGAACGAGAGGACTCGCTCGCCCTCCGACTCCACCTCGGAAGCCTTGGGGTCGTAGAGGAACGAGACCAGCGGCTCGATCGCAGCATCGCCGATCAGCACCAGCGCATTGGCCGCCCGCTCCCGCAGCACACCGTCTTTCAGCAGCAGAATGAGGTCGGGAATGACGCGTGGATTCCGGAAGTGTCCCAGCGCGGTCGCGGCCGCTTCTTTGATGAAGGCGTCCTCGCTGACGATGCATCCCGGCATCGGCGTGCCATCCTGACGGATGCCTTTCCCCCTCAGCGCATCAAGCACCGGCGGCAGCGCGCGAACGTCGCCGATCATGCCGAGCGACATGATGGCATGCCGCTTGACGGCTCCGTCCTTCATCGCCTCGATCAACGCATCAATAGCCCGAGGGTCCCCGATCATCCCCAGCGCAATGGTGGCATCTTCGCGCACGGCACGATCTTGGTCCTTCAGCGCTTCGATCAGGGCATCCACCACGCGCTCGTCTTTGACCCATGACCGGCCGTATTGGTAGTCGGAGGTCATCCCGCCGAGCGCACGGGCGCCATGGCAGCGGACCACGAAGTCCTTATCCTTGAGGCACCCAATGAGTGCGTCCACTGAGGGAGCCCCGATGGTCACCAGCGCCGTGCCGGCCGTTTCCCGGACGGTCTTTGACGAATCCCGAAACAGCTTGATGAGCGCCGAGATTGCCCTGGGGTCCCCGATTTTCCCCAAGGCCTCGGCCGCCGCGCTCTTCACGGCCCCGTCCCGATCGCGGCAGGCCACGATCAGCAAATCCACCGCTCGAGCGTCCTTGATCTCTCCACAGGCCTTGGCGGCATGTTCCCGAACCCGCCACCGCTCGTCTTTGAGACACTTGAGGAGGCTCTCGACAGCCACCGCGCCCAGGTGAGCCATCGCGGTGACGGCCGCGTTTCTCACCTCCATGATGGGGTCATTGAACAGGGTCACCAGCACGTCGATCGCCTGAGGCCCTCCGATCTTAGCCACCCCCAAAGCTGCGTAGGAACGAACCGACCAGAATTCGTCTTCGCAGGCTCGCTGCAAAGGTTCCAGCCCGTTTGGATCGGCAAGCTCGGCCAGCGCCCGGGCCGCTTCCTCCCGAGTCGCATCGTCTACGTCTTCAAGCGCTTCTATCAAATCTTCCAAAGCCTGGTCCATACATCACCTCGTAACCGCACCATTAATAATCGGGTGGACCGACATACGGCTGCATCTGGGTGCACCGAACCGTCAGCGTCTGCGTCCCTCGTCCAGACACGCACTGGTCCAGGGAGGGTACAAAGTCCAGCATCCCCTCGAGCGTCACGACGAAGGGGAAATCGAACGTAAAGGTTCCAAAGTGATACGTGCCGGGCTTGAGCTTCAGCTCCCGAGACTCCGTCGTCCGCAGCGCCTCGGTAGTTTCGGGATCCATGGTCATGATCATCGGGGTCACCCCGGGCACCTGCCACCATGTGGGCGGATTCAGCGCCGTGGCGTTCACCGTGATCGGGAATTCCTTGGTCTGCGGCGCCGCCGCACCCACCACAAGGATAGGACCCGCCGTCAGCAGACCGAGGACCACGAGGCTGACGCCACAGCACCAAGCGCACGCCCTGTCCTCTACCCCAGCCATCATCAGCGAACATCCTTGCAAGGGACTATCGCGCATGTGGATCGAAGTCCGAGCTCACGTCCGTGCCGGCCGAGCGAGGACCCACAAAGATTTCCTCCACCGCGCGGCTCTCCCATTCGGTGTGGGTCTCCAACCCGAGCGCGCGAAGTACCGTCGCCCCTGTATCCAGAATCGACACCGGCTGCTGAATCACTTTCCCCGCCTTGATGCCCGCCCCCCAGGCAACCCAGGGCACGTGCGGGACGTCGGCGCCGTTGGCGCTGGCCTTTGCCGCTCCGCGACCGTTGAGAGCGGTCACGAAGACCGCTGTCTGTTCAATGAGCCCCAACTCCCGATAGAGCTCCAGGATCGAGCCCATCGCCGAATCCACTGTCCGCAGCGCGTCCTTGTAAGCGCGCGAGTTCCATCCATTCGCCTGCCCGGCTCGGGCCGCCTCCGGGAGATGGACCACCAGAAAATGCGGCAGGGACAAGATCGCGTGCCCGTAGCCATGCCCGCTGGTGGCCTTGCGGAAATAATCTCGGATATACCCCACCACGGTTGCGGTGCTGCATTCGGGCTTCATCGGCCCGCACATCTGGTAATCCGTATAGGGCTCTGGCTTGGCCAATTGATAGAGGGATTCGTCCATGAAGAAGATGGCGCTATCCTTCCCGCCACTCAGATCCAGGTAGTCGAAGACAGTCGGGGGCCTCGGATAACCCCGAGCGAAGTCGAAGGAGTCCCAGGTAACTCCGTGCTTCTCAACCGGAAGCCCCATCAAGAGAGAGGCCATCGTCGGCAACCGCAGCGCCGGCTTCACAGCCGTGGCGGACCAAGTGACTGATCCTTCTTTCACGAGACGGCTGAAGACCGGCATGGAGCCACTTTTGAGCGATTCCTGTCCCACCCCCTCGAAGACGACTAAGATCACACTCTCGGCCTGGCGCACCGGTGCAGCAGGAGCAATCTCTCGTGCGGCCTGGGTGGGTGGCAGAGGCGAGGAGGCCGCTGGAAGTCCTGAACTTGTCGAGAGAATTCCGACGACGGCGACGCCAGCGGCCCACCGCTTTATTTCAATTACTTTTCGCCAGTGATTCGTCACAGGGAGCTTCCCAAGGCCGATATGTCACATTGCCAGCAGAAGAAAGGTACCTTAACACGCTGCTTTCTGGGAAGGCAACCCACCGGGAGCGGCGCCCTAGTTCTCAGGTCCAATCGGTGTTATGCTTAGATAGGTAGCAGTTGTCAACGGACTGATCCCTGGCGCGTAGCTTCTCCTAGAAGGGGTGAGGGCCATGCCCAACAGGGCAGCCAGCCAGTTCAAGTTGACGTGGCTCGTCTCCTTCTTCCAGCAACCCCGCTTAGTAGTCACCCTGCTTCTGACTGGTCTGTTCCTAACATTCCTCCTTCTTGACCCCGCTCATGCGGACGTGAGGGTTGTAACCGCACAAGGCGAATACCGGATGGGAGACCGGGACACCCGGGAGGATGCGATCCGCCTGGCAACAGAAGCAGCCAAGCGCAACGCCCTCGAGCAAGTGGCCACGTATCTGGAAAGCGTTACAGTGGTAACGGACCTGGATGTCACCAAAGACGAGATACGTACGTACACGGCTGGCGTAGTCCTGGTGCTTGGCCAAGAGATCAGTACCAGTCTCGACGGCGATACGGTCGTCATACATGTGGACCTGACCGCGCAGGTGGATACCGACGAGGTCGTCCAGGCGATCGCCGCCTTGCGACAGAACGAGGATGCCCGCCAGGAATTGGTGGCTCTGAAGGCCGAAGTGGACCAGCTTCACCAGGACCTGGATGCGGCCAACCAGGTGTTGGCAGCAGCGACCTCGCCGGAGCAGGTCAAGGAGTTCACCGAGCAGCGACAAGAACTGTTGAACAAGGCCCAGTCGAACGCCTTGGTTTCTCAGGCCTGGACCGATTGGGTTCTAGTCACTCCGGTCGCGAGCCCTTACCCTTGGGTCGGCGTCGCACAAGTCCAAGCGCTGCTCACCAACGCCGGACGGCTCTACCCAGCGAATCCGCATGTGCAAATCGTCCAGCAGGTGATTACGACCCAGGCTGCCCCGCTGCCGCCACAGCCATCAGCCCCACCGGCCTCACAGGTGCAACCAGGCGCTCGGCCGATGCCGACGCACCAGATTGTTCCGCAGCAACCTGCACCATCGCAAGCGACCCCTTTGACACTGAACGAGATACATAACGCGCCGGCGCCGCAGCCGACGTCGCAAAGCCCTGCGCCACCGGCTGCTCAGCAGACCACCATGCCCCAGCAGCCAGCGCCACATGACCCGCGACGCCTGACAGACATTCGGCAACTGAATCCATTCCTGACGGTACCTACACCCCCGGGCCAAAGGTCTATTCCTCCTGTCGAGCAGCAGAGCCCTCTCCAGCAAGGCTCGCCACCATCATCCCCAAGGAAACTGTCCCAGATGTTCCAACAGACGCCTCCTGCGACCCAATCTCTGCCGCCAGCAATCGGGACTCAACCATCAGGGACCGAACAGTTTCCTCCACCCAGCCTATCCCAGTCCCCTGTGCCAAGGCGCCTGCCTCCGACGCTGAACCAGATCCATCCGCCTCTCCAATATCAAGTCCCGCGTGTTCCCTTTCGTGTCGCACCCCACACACCGAGGACGGGTCCCTACGGTGGTGGTCGCGGTGGCGGAGGCGGTCATAGGGGTGGAGGAGGGAGACGGTGAAACTGCGTCGCGCCATCAGCAAGCCACAGCACGAGTACATTGCAGCAGCCTTCTGGCTGAGGCTTGGGGCCGGAATGCTCATGCTTGCGGGGCAGACACAGGCCGCAGATCAACCGCCCGGCAACCAGCCAGTTCGTCAAAATGCCGAGCAGTCGTTCCAGCAACTCCAACAGCATGAGCAACGAGGCCGCCCATCAGGCGGACAGGTGGAACTACGGGACGGCGCCGCTTCTTCTCCATTGTCAGGAAATCAATCGCAGGAGGGCTCTGGAAAATATTCCTCTGATCAATTCCTCGTAGGCAGAGGCCAAGGCGATCTGGCTAAAGGGAAAATTATCTGCCAGCGCGTGTCGGAATTGGCCGCTCGCACCGACATTGCCAAACAGATCCGCGTCCTGGTCAAGGAACATGCAACCGATCGAGTCCGTGAACGGACAGGACGCGATCCCGAACAAGACATCGAAGTGATTCGTGAGGAAATCGTCCAGGAGTACCTGCAAGGCGTGAAGATCGTGGACCGCCAGGTGGACGAAGGCGCCGGCACTTGTATGAGCACCGTGGTCATGCCAAAGAGTCAGATCGCACCGAAACCCGCTCTCGATACGTCAGAGCCAACACCCACCGTCATCCGCTAGAGCACATTGACCTCGTTTCCGCACGCCGTTGCACTCCTGACTTCATTTCAGGTAAGTAGGGGCCATGCCAATCGGCAACGACTTCCAACATGCAGCCTATTCGCGGTCGGACCCTGGCGAGCGAGTGAGCTATCCCGAGTTCGAGCAGGGCGCCCCTCCTGATTCGCTGGCTTGGCAGGATGCCATGGCACAATTCGGTGGGGGACTGGTCAAGGCTGGCGTCCGCGCAGTGGTGTTCATGCACGGCACCTTTCTGGGCACGGATCTATTCGGCGTGCAACGATTGGACGAAGCCGGCGGGCTCAGGCGCGGGTACTCACGAGGAATTCCAGGCGTGGATGCTCTGCTGGCGCTCATGCGGGAAGATAGCAACGGGCTTGGCAAACTGCCGGGCGGACAGACCGCGCCATTCCGCGACGACGAGAAGACCAAGAAACTCATTGACGACCATGCCAAAGACGCCGGCAATTTCTCGACCGTCTATGTGGAACAGTTTAAGAAAGCCATCAATCGGAACGTCTCTCGTCCGATTGCCTGCACCCGTTATCTCTGGTCCTCGGAACACCATCATCTCGGGCGAGCCCTGGCCGCGCTGCAACTCATCAGCAAGCTCAGAACAATCAGCGCGGAACTGACGCTCGGAGCAGGGGATCGAGTGCTCGTGCAGGCTCACGGACAGGCGGGGATGGTCCTCGCGCTGGTCTCTAACTTGTTGGCCACAGGCGAGTCATCAGGCCGAAAGACGTGTCTCCAGACGCTCAAGTCTTATCTCGAACAGACAAGCGCGACTCCAGAGGCAACAGCGCGGCTCGACACCATCGAACAATTGGCAAGCCTGCTGCCGGCCGGAAAGGTCCTCAACGGGGCTTCGCTCGATGTCGTTACCTTTGGCACCCCTGTCCGCTATGGCTGGGACCCTTCAGGCCTCGGCAAGCTCCTCCACATCATGAATCATCGCCCGATGCGGATGGACGGGAAACGCTGGCTGGCCAAGACGGAACTGCCGCAGATCACGATGGAGATGCCGATCGCCTGGGGCGGGGACTATGTGCAGCAACTCGCGGTAGCAGGAAGCGACGCCGTGCCGACCTCACCGGAGGCGCAGGCCGCCAATAAAGCCCTCTGGGAACTGCTGGAACCCTACGATGGGTTCGAGCGATGGCTGGAATGCGCCCGGAAAAGCGTCCGGTCTCCCAACGACGGCACTTGCCTGCTCGTGGACTACAAAGACTCGACCGGCTCCACGAACGCACGCGACCACCTCTACGGCCACGCGGCGTACACCCGCCTCAATACCCTGCTCTTCAACACGACGAAGATTGTCGGCCGCCTCTACGCTCCGTAGCGAGAGAAGCCTCAGAAAAGACTCCCCCGGTACCTTTTCCGCTTTTTAGGCTCGACCCGGCTGTTTCTGCTCGAGAAACTAAGTTAGTTTATCGGCGTGAAGGCAGACCGATCTGGAGGGAATCGGTGCAAGCAGGAACAGTCGTCCAACGAAGTTGGACGACTGAGATCTGGAAGATAACCGTGAAGACTTCAGCTGCGCTTGGCAGTCAAGCCTCGGATGATGTCGGCTGCCACATCTCGACCGCCTAAGCCAAATGCAATAGCCAAGGCCAGCCCAAGCGTAGCCAGGATGATTTGAGCCGACGACGTCATGATGCTCGTATCGATTCCAAGCTGCTCGAGCGCCATGACCGCTGAAAACACGATAACCACGAAATTGACAACCTTAGACAAGGTTACAGAC
>Ga0209874_1000230_pt1 | contig 15731 bp, 16 predicted proteins | sample GWRWN1_20_30_FD_187216 | JGI IMG/M metagenome (GOLD analysis project Ga0209874, IMG submission 187216) | Riverbed sediment microbial communities from areas with no vegetation in Columbia River, Washington, USA - GW-RW N1_20_30 (SPAdes)... | ecosystem: Environmental > Aquatic > Freshwater > River... | reverse complement strand
CCCTGGGGACCTGGTGTTCTTCGCCTACGACACCTCCAACCCGGCCTCCATCCACCACGTCGGCATGTACATCGGCGGCGGCGCCATGGTCGAGGCGCCCTACAGCGGGGCGAGCGTGCGCACCGCCTCGATCGGGCGGGGCGATTACATCGGTGCGGTGCGGCCAACCGGCTGAGGGTAGAAGGGCCGGAGAAACGCCTGCCTGTTACACTTCCTGAGTCGCGATCCCCGGGGTCCAACGCCCCGCTCCTTGCATATGAGCATGTCGCAGGTCGGTTCCGGTCTGCCCCGGTTGCTCGCCGAGCGCTACGAGCTCGCCGAGCAGCTCGCATCGGGCGGCATGACGAGCGTCTGGCGCGGCCACGACCGCGTGCTCGGCCGGGACGTGGTCGTCAAGGTGCTCCACCCGGAGCTGGCCGCCGACGAGGACTTCCGGGTCCGCTTCCACGAGGAGGCGGTCAACGCCGCCCGGCTCACCCATCCGAACATCGTCGCCCTCTACGACACCGGCGAGCAGGGCGGCGTCGCCTACATCGTGATGGAGCTGGTGCACGGCTCGACCCTGCGCGAGGCGCTCGCCAGGAACGGGCCGCTGCCTCCCGCCCAGGCGGCCTGGCTGGCGACCGAGGTCACCGCGGCGCTCGGCTATGCCCACCAGACCGGTGTCTGCCACGGCAGCCTCAAACCCGGCAACATCCTGCTGGCCGACGACGGCACCGTGAAGGTGGCCGACTTCTCGATCGCCAGAGCCGCCACCGACGACGACCCAGGCCGCACCGGCGAGATCCTCGGCGCCGACGGCTACCTGGCCCCAGAGGTCGTGCACGGCGGGGTGGCCGACGGCCGCGCCGACGTCTACGGGCTCGGCGCCTGCCTCTACGAGATGCTGACCGGACGCCCGCCCGCCGCGGACCCTGCCGCCACCGTCCCGCCAAGGGCGCTGCGCGCCGGCGTGCCGAGGGAGCTCGACACGGTCGTGCAGAAGGCGATGGCGGTCGACCCGAACGAACGCTTCCAGTCCCCGGAGGCGATGGCCTCCGCCCTGGCAAGGTCGGCCGCGACCGCCGGCGCGGTCCCGACCGGTGGTGGGCTGGTGGAACCGCTGGAGGCGCCGCCGAGGCCCGAGGGGCCGCCCGCCCGCGGTTTCCTGCGTCACGAGGGCCGCTGGCTCGGCTGGACGCTCGCCCTGGTCGTGCTGGTGGGGGTGCTGGCGGTGGCGCTCACCGTGGCCAGCGACACCATCGGCGACCTGTTCGGCGGCGACGGCTCCCCAGGTCCGGCCGACTCCACCGGGACCACCGCCGGCCAGACGGCGGTGCGGGTGGTGCAGGCGAGCTCCTTCGACCCGCTGACCCGGGACGCCGACAAGCAGGAGAACGAGAACGAGGCGCCGCTGGCGATCGACGACGACCCGAGCACCGCCTGGACGACCGAGGGCTACAACGACAACCTCGGTGCCTTCAAGCAGGGCGTCGGGCTGGTGCTCGACCTCGGCGAGCCGAAGGCGACCGGCCGGCTGGGCCTCACCCTGCCGGCGGCCGGGGCCGAGCTGACGATCTACGGCTCCGACAACCGTCCGGAGAGCCTCGAAGGCTGGGAGGAGCTGGCCGGGCCGCAGACGGCCGGCGAGAAGGCCAGCTTCGACCTGGGCGGCAGGCACCGCTACCTGCTGGTGTGGTTCACGAGCCTCCCCCAGGGCGAGGGCGGCAAGTTCCGCGGCGGGATCTCGGCCGTCACGCTGCGGTCGTGACCGAGCGCAGCGACGAGACGCTGCTCGCCGCCCACCTGCGCGGCGACCCGCGCGCCTTCGGCGAGCTGGTCGGCCGGCACGAGCGCAGGGTCTACGGCCTCTGCCTGCGCATCCTCGGCAGTCGCGAGGACGCCGAGGACGCCACCCAGGAGGCCTTCCTGGCCGCCCTGCGCAAGGCGGCCAGCTTCCGGCAGGCGGCAGCCTTCTCGACCTGGCTGTACCGGATCGCGGTGAATGCGGCCACCGACCAGGCGAGGCGCCGGGCACGGGCGCGGCTGGCGCCGCTGGACCCGGAGGACGCCGCCGCCGCGGCCGCGCCCGGCGGCGACCACGGCGACGCGGTCGCCACCGCGGTCGCCGTGCAGGCGGCCCTTGCCGAGGTGCCGCAGGAGTTCCGCGTGGCGGTGGTGCTCTGCGACCTGTACCGGGTGCCGTACGCCGAAGCCGCCCAGATCCTCGAGATCCCGGTCGGCACGGTGAAGAGCCGGGTGTTCCGCGGCCGGCTCGCCCTCGCCGAGCGGCTCGAGGGCGGCGGGGCGCAGGCCTCTGGCCCATCGACCCTCAAGGTGGTCGGCTCGGCGGGAACCGAGGAGCTGTCGCGAGCGTCCGAACCCAAGGAAGCAGACCGTCCCAGGCAGGAGTAGCGCAGCGTGCCAGAGCATCCCGACCGCGAGCAGCTGGCCGCCTTCCAGGCGGGCGACGGCGACCGCCGGCAGCGGGCGCGGGTCGAGGCGCACCTGGCCGGCTGCCGGTCCTGCGCCCAGGTGGTCGCCGCGGTCGAGCGTGCCAGGGGGCGGCTGACCCTGCTGGCGGAGCCGGAGCTGCCCGCCGGCCTCCACGACCGCCTGGCCGCCGCGGTGGACGCCGAGGCTGCCCGGCCGCAGCCCGGCCGCGCCAGGCGGGCGTGGTACCGGCGGCCGGCCGCCTGGGGCGCGGCCGCCGCCGCCGTGCTGCTGGTCGCCCTGGCCGTCCCCCTGCTGCAGCTGGACCGCGGCCGCGACCTCGCCACCGCCGGCGGCGGGCAGGCCGCCCAGGAGGCGGCGAGGCCCACGGCCGGCGGCCAGCTTCCGGTGATCGCGCTCGCCGGCGAACTGGACGCGGAGCGGCTGCGGGCGGCGCTGGACGCCAACCCGGTCGCCAGGCTGGCGCTGGAACGCGCCAAGGCCGGCGGGGAGCCGGCGGCGCCGCAGGCCGACCAGGGCGCCGGCCGGGCCGCTGCTCCCGAGACGGCGGCGGGAACGGACGCCGGTGGTGCGGCGCCACCGTCGACCGCGGCCGGCGCACAGGCCTTCACCGCCGGCCAGCAGCAGGACTGCCTGGCCGCCGCGGCGGCGCAGGCCGGCCACGAGCTGCTGCCGGCGTTCCTGGTGGAGGGGAGCTACCAGGGACGGCCGGCGACCGTGCTGGTCACGGCGACGCCCGGGTCGCCGTCCCAGGCGGAGTTCTGGGTGTTCCCGCGGGGCGACTGCTCCGGCCGGCCGTTGGCGTCCGGGCCGCTCCGCTGAGGCGGCGCGGCCAGCCGCCGGACGCCTACCAGATCCCGCTGGCCCGCGCGAACGCGATCCCGCCGGAGAGCGCGTAGAACAGCAGCAGCCGGGCGGTCAGCGGGTCGCCGCCGAGCAGGGCCACCACGGCCGCCAGCCCGAGCACGGCGGCCGCGGCGGCCGCCAGCCCCAGCCGGGTGTGGGTCCTGCGCCGTGCCGCCCACCGGACCGCCGCGGCGACCAGGAAGCCGTGGGCGGCGCCGAGCAGCAGGCTCCCGAACGGCACCGCCGACAGCAGCACCAGCAGCAGCAGCCCTGCCGCCGCCGCGGCCGCCAACCCGACCCCGAACGCCCTGGCCAGCAGGGCCGTCTCCGGGTTCCCCTTGGCCCGGCCCGACTGCCTGGCGCAGCGCGGGCACTTCTGCCCCACCGCGGTGGCCACCATGCAACGCGTGCAGATCGGGTCGCCGCAGCTGGAGCAGGTCAGCCTGGTCTCGACCTTCGGGTGGTTGACGCAGGTCGGCGCGAGATTTGTCTGGTCTGTCGCCATCGTTGGTTCCTCCACCTGCCAGAGTACGAGATGCGCGCCCGCCAGGTGGGTCGGAACAGGCGTGTGGGACAATCCGTTGACAGGTGTGGCGCCACACTCGGATGTCTCAGGAGGCATGCACAGACCGATGGCCACTTCCCGCAGCAGCGCTCCGGTGCTGATCGCCGGCTCCGGACCGGCCGGCCTGACGGCGGCGCTCTACGCCGCCAGGGCGAACCTGCACCCGATCGTCATCGAGGGTGTCGAGGCCGGCGGCCAGCTGACGCTGACCACCGACGTGGAGAACTACCCGGGGTTCCCCGCCGGCATCCTCGGCCCGGAGCTGATGGGCAAGATGCGCGAGCAGGCGGGCCGCTTCGGGGCCGAGTTCGTCACCGCCGACGTCACCAAGGTCGACCTGGCCGGACCGCCGTTCCGCGTCTGGGTCCACGACCAGGAGTACAGCGGCAAGGCGCTGATCGTGGCCACCGGCGCGAAGGCCAAGCTGCTCGGGCTTCCCGGCGAGCGCCAGTACCTCGGCCGCGGCGTGTCGACCTGCGCGACCTGCGACGGCTTCTTCTACCGCAACCGCGAGCTGGTGGTGGTCGGCGGCGGCGACTCCGCCCTCGAGGAGGCGACCTTCCTGACCCGGTTCGCGACCAAGGTGACGGTCGTGCACCGCCGCGACCGGCTGCGCGCCTCAAAGGTCATGCAGGACCGCGCGTTCGCCAACCCCAAGATCGAATTCGCCTGGAACTCGGGGGTCGTCGAGGTGCTCGGCGAGCAGACCGTGACCGGGGTGCGGCTGCGCAACCTGGCCGACGGTTCCGAGTCGGTGCTGCCGGTCGCCGGCGTGTTCGTGGCGATCGGGCACACCCCCAACACCGAGCTCTTCGGCGGCCAGCTCGAGCTCGACGACGCCGGCTACGTCCTCACCCCCGGGGCGCCGTCGACGGCGACCAGCGTGGACGGGGTGTTCGCCGCCGGCGACGTGGTCGACCACGTCTACCGGCAGGCGGTGACCGCGGCGGGCACCGGCTGCGCGGCCGCCATCGACGCCGAGCGCTGGCTGGAGGCACACGGGCACGACTCGGGGGCCACCACCGACAACTGGGAGTGACGGAAGGTCCTGGCGGGTAGCCGACCACCTTGGCGAGGAATACAGCAGGTGCGGCACGACGTTGTAGATCCGCCAGGGGGGATGATATGCAGAGGAGGTGGAGGTGCGCCGGGTTGAGGCAACACCGACCGCACCGAAGGTATGAGCAAAGGTGCAGCCGTGACTGACGCGACGTTCGACAGCGAGGTGTTGAAGTCGAGCACCCCGGTGCTGGTCGACTTCTGGGCGGAATGGTGCGGGCCCTGCAAGATGGTGTCCCCCGTTCTCGAGGAGATCGCCGACGAGCACAAGGGCAAGCTGACCATCGCCAAGCTCAACGTCGACGAGAACCCGGACGTGGCCATGCGCTACGGCGTCATGAGCATCCCGACGCTGGCCCTGTTCGTGGGCGGAGTCGAGAAGAAGCGGCTGATCGGCGCCATGCCAAAGCGCAACATCCTCTCGGAGATCGCCGAGTTCATCGCCTGAGACGCCAGCAACCAGGATCACGAGCACGAGCCCGGCCCCACCAAGGGCCGGGCTCGTTGTCTTGGCTCAGTCCTGCGGCCGGCTCGAGGGCACCGGCCGCAGCGCCGGCTGCTGGGCCGGCACCGGCACCCGCAGCGCCTCACGGGCCGCCTCGCGGGCGTCCTTCCACGTCAAGGCGGTGCGCAGGTCCATGCGCATGAGCGGATACCTGGGATGGTCGCGGACCACCTGGAAGCCGCTCGCCTCCAGGAAACCCGCCGGGATCCGGCAGTCGCGGCCGCGTGGCACCCGGTCGGCGAACGCCTCCACCGCCCGCACCTTCCGCCTGGTCAGGTCCCTTGCCATGGTCTGCAGCAGGACCCGACCGATGCCCTGGCCTTCGAAGGCGGGGACCACCGCCAGGGTGGCGAGCAGGACGGCGTCCCGGCTCACCGGGCGGGCGGCCTGGTAGCCGACCTGTTCGAGGTAGCGGGTGGGCGCGTACAGCGAGTAGCCGGCCACCGCTCCGTCGACCGACAGCACGTGGCCGGCCGGCCCCCACTCCAGCGCGACCGACGACAGCCAGGCCTCCTTCTGGAGGCCGGCGTCCTCCGACCCGCGCGGGCGCGCCTTGGCCCCCAGTTCCCAGAAGACGCAGCGTCGGCACGGCTCCGGCAGCAGGTCGACCGTCTCGGTCTCCAGCGCGACGAGCTTGCGGCCCACGGTCAGCGGGCCCCGAAGGGCAAGGATGGGCGGCGGTGGATCACCAGCAGCGCCCAGATCACACCGACCAGCGCGCCCACGAGGAAGCTCCCCCCAACGCGTCGGAGCAGTGGCAGCGAGGGACTCGGCAGCAACAAGATCTTCCCAGACCGGACAGCGGCCACGATGCTAGCAGCCGGGCGGGCGCGGTCGCCAGGAAAGCGCCGGGGTACCGGTCCGTGGCGCTGGCGTATCCTTACCGGCCATGCGTGCCGACGACCCCTTCCGCGACCGCTACGCGCGCGGGACCCGATCGATGACCGCCTCGGAGATCCGGGCGCTGTTCGCCGTCGCGGCGCGACCGGAGGTGGTCAGCCTGGCCGGCGGGATGCCGTTCACGGCCGCGCTCCCCTTCGACGTGGTCGGCGACGTGCTCGACGAGGTGCTCGCCGAGGAGGGCCCGGCGGCGCTGCAGTACGCCGGCGGTCAGGGCGACCCGCGGCTGCGTGACGTGCTCGCCGAGCTGATGCGCCATGAGGGCATCCGCGGTTCCGGCGGCGACGTGGTGGTGACCGAGGGTTCCCAGCAGGCGCTCGACCTGCTGGCGCGGATGTTCTGCGACCCGGGCGACGTGATCGTGGCCGAGGGCCCCTCCTACGTCGGGGCGCTGTCGGCCTTCTCCCAGTACCAGGTCGAGGTGCGCCACGTCCACCTCGACGACGATGGTCTCGAACCAGATGCACTCGCCGAGACGCTCGAACAGCTCGAGCGGGAAGGTCGCCGGGTCAAGTTCCTGTACACCGTCCCGAACTTCCACAACCCCGCGGGGGTCACGCTCGCCGAAGACCGGCGCGACCGGGTGGTGGAGCTCGCCCGCCGCCACAACGTCCTGGTCCTCGAGGACAACCCGTACGGCATGCTCGGCTTCGAGCGCGACCCCCCGGACGCCCTGCGCGCCCGCGACCCAGACAACGTCGTCTACCTGGGCACCCTCTCCAAGGTGTTCTGCCCCGGCCTGCGCATCGGCTGGGCGCTGGTGCCGCCGGCGCTGCGGGAGCGGCTGGTCCTCGTCAAGGAGGCCGCCGACCTCTGCTCGTCCAGCTTCACCCAGGCGGTCGCCTACCGGTACTTCGCCGGCTACCCGTGGCGGGAGACCCTCAAGACGCTCCGCGACGTCTACCGGGAGCGCCGCGACGTGACGCTGGAGAGCCTCGCCGAGGAGTTCCCGGCCGGGGTCACCTGGACCAGGCCGACGGGCGGCTTCTACGTCTGGGTGCGCCTGCCCGACCATCTCGACGCCAGGGCCATGCTGGCCAAGGCGATCAGCGCCAGGGTGGCCTACGTCCCCGGCGGCGCCTTCTACGCCGACGGGCAGGGCGGCTCGTGCCTGCGCCTGTCGTACTGCTTCCCTCCGCCAGCGCGGATCCGCGAGGGAGTCCGCCGGCTGGCGGGCGTGGTCGAGGAGGAGCTCGATCTGCTCCGCGCGCTCGGCGGGGTGCCCACCGCCGACCCCGACCCCGACGGCGACGGCGGCCGCCCGGCCGGCTGGGGAGGCGTGCAATGACCTTCGACTGCTCGGTCGCGGTGATCGCGGGCGGGCTCTCCTTCGAGCGTGAGGTCTCCCTCCGCTCGGGTCGGCGGGTGGCCGACGCGCTGCGGGAGCGCGGCTACCGGGTCGGCCAGCTCGACGCCGACGACCAGCTGGTCAAGTCGCTGGGGGACGGCCAGTTCGACGTCGCCTTCCTCGCCCTGCACGGCCGCTTCGGTGAGGACGGCACGGTGGCGGCGATCCTCGAGCTGCTCGGCCTGCCCTACACCGGGTCGAGCTACGACGCCAGCCGCCTCGCCTTCGACAAGCACGCGGCCAAGTCGGTGCTGCGCCGCGCGGGCCTGCCCGTCCCGGCCGCCATCCCGCTCGCCGAGGGCGCCCTGCGCGAGCTCGGCGTCGGCGCGCTGCTGGACCGGGCGATGGACGAGATCGGCCTGCCCCTGGTGGTGAAACCCAACCGGGGCGGGTCGGCTCTCGGCATCCGCCTGGTCGAGCGGGCCGACCAGCTTCCCGCGGCGCTGATGGCCGCCTTCGGCTACGACGACACCGTCCTGCTCGAGCGGCGCGTGGCCGGCACGGAGCTGGCGTTGGCGGTGGTCGACGGCCTGGCCACGCTGCCGGCCGTGGAGATCAGGCCAAAGGAGGGGTGGTACGACTTCGCCGCCCGCTACACCCACGGCGCGGCCGACTTCCGCGTGCCCGCCGAGATCGACCCGGCGGTGGCCGAGCACTGTCTCCAGGCTGCGCACGCCGCCCACCTCGCGCTCGGCTGCCGCGACCTCTCCCGGGTGGACGCGATCCTCGACGAGGACGGCGTGTGCCAGATCCTCGAGGTCAACACCGGCCCTGGCCTGACCACCACCAGCCTGGTGCCCATGGCCGCCGATGCCGCCGGCCTCTCCTTTGCCGACCTGGCCGTCCACCTCACCGACCGTGCGGTCGCCCGCCGGCCGCGGTAGCGGGCCCGGCGCCTAGACGGAGGCCGGCTCGGTGGCGCGGTCGCCGCGGAGCACTTGCGGCTCGTCGGCGGCCGACCGGTCCTCCGCCGCCGCCGATGCCGGCGGATGCACGCTGTCGGGGACCTCGGCGCGGTCAAGGCCGATGGCGTCGCAGATCCGCTGCAGGTCGTCGAGGGTGGCGAACTCGATCATCACCTTGCCCTTGCGCTTGCCGAGCTGGACCCGCACCCGCGTCTCCAGACGATCCGACAGTCGCTCGGCGAGGTCGGCCATGCCCGGTGCCTGCATCACCGGCCGGGTCCTGGGTCGTTGCCGACCGGCCGGACCCAGGACCGGCTCGCCGAGCAGGACCCGCTGGGCCAGTTCCTCGGCCATCCGGACGGTCATCCCTTCGGCGACGATCCGGTCGGCGAGCAGCTCCTGCTGCTCCGGGTCCTTCAGCGAGGCGACGGTGCGGGCGTGGCCGGCCGAGAGGGTTCCGGCCGCGATCCGGCGCTGCACGCCCGGCGGGAGGCGGAGCAGGCGCATGGCGTTGGTGATGACCGAGCGGCTCCGGCCGAGCCGCCCTGCCAGCTCCTCGTGGGTGATGCCGAAGTCGGCCAGCAGCTGCTCGTAGGCGGCGGCTTCCTCGAGCGGGTTGAGGTCCTCGCGGTGGATGTTCTCCAGCAGCGCATCGCGGAGCAGGAAGTCGTCCTCGGTGATGCGGACGACCGCGGGGATCCGTTGCTGGCCTGCCGCTCTGGCCGCCCGGACCCGGCGCTCCCCCATGACGATCTGGAAGCGCTCGCCGCGCGGGCGGACCACGATCGGCTGCAGCACCCCGACCGCCTCGATGCTGGCGGTCAGCTCCTGCAGCGACTCCTCGTCGAAGGCGCTCCGTGGCTGCCGCGGGTTGACATCGATCCGGTCCAGGGGGATCTCCTGGAAGGACGGCACCGACGGGTCCGCGGCCGGCTGCGGGAACGGCTCCCCGTCCTGGTCGAGCTCGGGCGCGCGGCGGGTGTCGTCCTGCGGGGAGCTCGGGATCAGCGCTTCCAGTCCACGGCCGAGGCCGCCACGACGTCGCATCAGCTGGCTCCTTCTGCGGTCGGCGCGAGCAGGCCACTTCGTTCCGCGAGCTCGAAGGCGAGGTCGCGGTACGCGATGCCACCACGCGAGAGGGGATCGTACAGGGCGATGGGCAGGCCATAGCCCGGTGCCTCCGAGAGGCGGACGCTTCTGGGAACCACGGTCTGGTAGACGAGGTCGCTGAAGTGCTTGCGAACTTCCTGAACGACCTGCTCGGCCAGGCGGGTGCGACCGTCGTACATGGTCAGCACGATCCCCCCGATGCGCAGGTCGGGGTTGAGGTTGGCGCGGACCAGCTCGACGTTGCGAAGGAGCTGCCCGAGGCCCTCCAGCGCGTAGTACTCGCATTGGATCGGGATCAGCAGCTCGTTGGCGGCGGCGAGGGCGTTCACGGTGAGGAGGCCGAGCGACGGCGGGCAGTCGATCAGGATGCTGTCGTAGTACCCGTTGATCGCGGCGAGGGCGCGCCGCAGCCGGCCCTCGCGCGACATCGCGCTGACCAGCTCGACCTCGGCACCGGCCAGGTCGATGGTGCTCGGCAGCACGTGCAGGTTCGCCACGCTGGTCGCCCGGATCGCCGCGGTCGGCGCGGTCTCGCCGGTGAGGACGTCGTAGATCGACGGCTCGACGTCCCGGTGCTCGAGGCCGAGTCCCGTGGAGGCGTTGCCCTGCGGGTCGAGGTCCACCACCAGGACCCGGGCGCCCGCCAGCGCAAGGTAGGCGCCGAGGTTGACCGCGGTGGTCGACTTCCCGACCCCGCCCTTCTGGTTGGCGACGGCAAGCACACGGTGCTGCCCGTTCGTGGTGGACTGGATCCGGAAGGTCACCCTGGCGTTCCGCGCCGCCTGCTCGCTGTCGACCTGGGCGATGGTGTCCGCCGGTTCGACCACCAGGTCGATCACCGCGTCCGCCTCCGGAACCACCACGGCATCGGCAGAAGTTTCACGTGAAACATCAGCTTGAGGGACGCCGTCCTGGTGCTGGCCGGCCTCGGCGGCGGCGCGAGACACCGCTGCCCGGACCGCGATCGCCGCCTCGTCCTCCATCTGCTCGTCTCCATCCCGTTGCTCGACCACATCACCACCTCCCCCCGTTTCGCGAGAAACGGAAGGGTCCTCCGAGGATCCCGCCGGCGATGCCGACGGGCCCGGCCCGCTCGTCCGGGGAACCCCACCGGGGTGCTCCGGACCCGTCCGGCCCGGCACCACGGCCGGGACGGCGGGGATCATGTTTGCGTGAGTACCGGCAGGGACGCCACCCGCGCTGGTCGACGACCCCGTGCCGGTGCCGGCCTCCGTCGCCGGCCCCTCCGTGCCCGCCACCGGGGCGCTGATCACGCCGGGTGCCCCGCCGGCCGGCGGCGGATCCTTCGGGCCATCTCCGGCGAGCCGGCTGGGGCCCGACCCAACAGGGAAAAGGCGCGGCCAGCTCGGGTCCGGGGACGGCGCGGGGTCCGGCTCGGCCGCCTCGCCCAACGGCGCCCCGCCTGGCGGACCGTCGACCTCTGCCCCGGGCGCGACCTCGACCGCCGACGGCCAGGCCGTCGGCAACGCTGGCTCGTTCCACGGCGCAGCTCCGGGCGGTTGCCCCTGCCCGCCTCCGAGGCCCTCCTGGTCGGCGGCGCCGTGCCGGGGGGTCTCCGCGGCCGCGGCGCCGCCCGGCTGGCCGGGTCCCGACGGCGATGCGGTGGTCCGGCCCCATCCGCCGCCGGGCGCCGCCGATCGGTTGGGGCCGGCATCGGGGCCAGGTGCCGGCTGGTGCGGGGTCGGCTCCGCGATCCTGCCGGGTGCCCGCTCGTGCCAGCTCGCTCCCGACGGGTGAGGGTCTGGGGCGGCTGCATCGGGCGGCCCGCCTGATCGTGCGCCCGGCTCGGCGATCCCTGGGCCCGGCTCGGCGATCCCTGGACCCGGCTCGGCGATCCCTGGACCCGGCAGCGGGTCGCCATCGGTCGGCGGGGCGATCCCGGGTTCGGGGTCGATGTACACCGTCCCGACGGTGACCAGATCCGGACCACCCAGCCGGTCGTGGTCGGCGCTGGCCGGCGGCGGTGCGGCGCTCGCCTGGCCAGGTGTGCCGTGTGCTTCGGCACCTGGACGCTCGGCGCTCAGCCGTTCCGCAAGCGGACCGCTGAACCGGGCGCGGCGCGGGCGTGCGGCGAGCCATCCCCGGTCGTCGGTATCGGCTTGGTCACCGTCACCGCCGGGAGGCTCGGCGGTCGTCCGAGCACCCACCGACGCCGCGTCCGGGGTCGGGCCGGCCCCGTCGGCCGTCATGCCCATATGCCACCGGACGATCGCATCGGGTGGGTCCCCGCCCCAGACCGGATCCGGGCGATCACCGATCGAGCCCTGCCTCGGGGCGGTTTCGGGGTACGGCCACTCCCGGGACTCATCCACCGTCGACGTCTCACCGTCCTGCCGTCGTGTCGGGAAGGCGGCGCGCCCGCTCCTCTCGCCCGCGGCCGACTGCCGCACGGCGCCTTCCCTGCCCGTGGCGGGCGCCGGTGGCGATGCCGACCCCACCCCCCCAACTTCGCCTGCTGCCCTGCTCCGCGGCCGCAACCCCAGCGCGGCCAGCAGCCTACGCAACCACCCGCCCGTGCGCCCCCCTGGCACCTGCGGTTCCTCATGAGGTCGCCGAGCGATGCGTCCCGCCTCCCTTCGGCAACGACTCGAGACGGCGCACGGAGGACCGGAGCCCCCCGTCCAGCACATCCGGTCGGCGCGGCGACCGGATGTCGAGCAACGCCCCATCCGCGGACGTCGTGCCGGCGCGGCGCCCGGAGCATGCGCGCCGATGGTCCTCTCGCGCGCCGTCCTGCTGCAGAGCCCGCCCACCCGATCGCAGCAACCTACCGCTCCACCGTTCCCGTGCGGTCAGCACGCGTCCGCACCCCACCAGCGCGCAGGCCACGGACACCCGACGCGACGAGCGCCGGCCTCGGTCGGGCCCCACGCCGGTGCGGCACCCCCGGACCCGACCGCCCGCTCGGCCATTCCGGACCGCCTGGAGCGCCGGCGCTCCCCGCCGACTGCCCGCTGCCCGACCCGCCAGGACGGGTGCGGCCGATCGGACGACGCCGTTGCCGTCACCCCAGCCGCCAGACCGGTCCCCAACGACCCGTGCCGCGACCGTAGCACGACCGGATGACAGGAACCTGCGTGTCGTCACCGCTGCCCACTCTGCCGTCAACTGCCGGTATCTCGACGGCACCACCCGCTTGGTCGCACTGGACGGCGCAGTCCGTCACCTACTGCTCGCGCCGCTGACCGAGCGGGGTTCGTGCCGGCACTCCCGACCGCCGGGGGAAGCGAGGGGAGGTCGCAGCGATCTTTGCCATGATAACGACGAAGCCGACCTGGTCAATCGGTGAGCTCGGGTTGGGGACGACGCCGTCGATCGTGCCACCGAGCTGCTGCAGAGCACGGGCCGCCTGATCGAGCTCCTCGTTGGCCGGCTTCCCGCGCGGGACGAGCAACCGGGCGCCGAGCCGGAGGAGGGGCATGCCCAGCTCGGCGACCACCGGAAGCGGCGCCAGTGCTCTGGCGGTCGCCATGTCGAACGATCCACGGTCCGGGCCGTGCCCGTACTCCTCCAGCCGCGCGTGCACGACCACCACGTTGCCGAGCCCGAGGTCGGCGGCGGTCGCCGAGACCCAGTCGAGCCGGCGTCGCTGGGCGTCGACCAGGGTGAAGGAGGTCGCGGGATATGCGAGCGCCAGCGGGAGACCGGGCAGCCCGGCACCCGAACCGAGGTCGACCCACCGCTCCCCCGCCCCCGGGCGCCGAATCTCCGCCAAGCCGAGCGCGTCCTCGAGGTGGCGTTCCCGCAACCTCGAGGACTCCTGTGGCCCGAGGAACCCCCGCCGGATCGCCACGTGGTAGGCACGTTCCAGCGCCTGCAGCGACTCTGGATCGACCTGGGCCGAAGGCCGGCGTGGTGGCTCCGGTCGCCGCTCCGGGTGTTTCACGTGAAACGTCAGGCCGGGCGGATGACCACGCGGCGATTCGGCTCCTCGCCTAGGCTCTCGGTCCGCGTGCCCTCGATCTCCGCCACCGCGTCGTGGACGATCTTCCGCTCGGCCGGGGACATCGGCCGCAGCTCGTGGTCCTCCCGTGTCTGCAGCACCTGCTGCGCCGCCGTTGTGGCGGCGGCGATCAGGTCCGCTCGACGGCGCGATCGGAAGCCGTTGACGTCGAGCAGCACCCGGGCTCGGCGGTGGGTCTGCCGCAGCACGGCGAGGCGGGTCAGCTCCTGCAGCGCGTCAAGGGTCTCGCCGTTGGAGCCGACGAGGGGATCCAGGTCTGGTCCCTCCAGGTCGACGTGGCCGCCGATCTCGTCGGTCCAGGTGGTGAGGTCCCCGTCGATGTCCAGGGCGTCCAGGAGACCTTCCAGGAAGTCCGCTGCCCGCTCGGTGTCGGCCTCGACCAACTCCGGGTCGAGCGGCTCGTCACGATGCTCGCGCCGCTGTGCCCCGCCCGCCACGGGCGACGCCGAGACGGTGATGGCTGGGGCAAGTGCCGGAGCAGGGTCCAGCGTCCGGATGGGCGATGCCGTGGCGACGGCGACGGCGGGCGGCTCCGACCCTGGTCCCCGTGGCGTCACCCGCACGCGGGCCGGTCGGCCGATGACGCCGAACGTCGTCGGGACCGGCTCCTCGAGCAGCTCGACCTCGACCTCGTCTGGGCGAAGGCCGAGTTGCGAGGCGGCGGTGGCGACCGCCGCCTCGACGGTCTTAGCGCTTGCCTCGGCGTGGGCCACTCGCCTTGCCCTTTCCCGAGCGGCTCCCCGACCTACGGCTCCCGCCGCCGCTCTGCCGACCGGTGCCTTGCCGCCCGCTCTGCCCCGACCGGTCCTGGCCGCCCTTGCCCGCGCCCGCCGATCCGCTCGGCTTGGCTGGCGCCTTGCCGCCCGCCGATCCGCTCGGCTTGGCTGGCGCCTTGCCGCCCGCCGGCCGGGGCGTTCGGGTGCCGTTGCCGCCCGCGTCCGCGCCACGGCCGGTGGAAGCCTTCGACTGGCCTGTGAGAGCCCGGAACAGGCCAAGGGCGCCAAGACCCTTGCGCTCCTGGCCGTCCTCGACCAGCGCCGGTGCGGCGGCGGGCGCCGCGGCCGCGCCTGCCGGCGCGGGGGCGGTACGCAGCAGCATCCACTGCTGGCCGACGCTCCAGAAGTTGGTCGTCACCCAGTAGATGATCACCGCCAGAGGCACGTTGACGGCGAACACGAAGAACATCAGCGGCATGATCCGCATGAGCATCTGCTGCTGCGGGTTCACCTGGGCCGCCTGCCTGCTCATCAGCTGCCGTTGGGAGATGTAGGTGGTGAGCGCCATGACGGTGGTCAGGACGAGGATCGTCAGCCCGGCGGCCGAGAAGATCTTGTCCTGCCACCCGTCAAGGGCCAGCCAGTGTTGCTCGAGCGGGACACCGAAGAAGGTCTTGTCGCGCAGGACGTTCGGCTCGCCCGCGACCCTGTCGCTGTAGATGACCTGGTAGAGGGCGAAGAAGAAGGGCATCTGGGCGAGGAGCGGCCAGCAGCCGGCCATGGGGTTGAAGCCGCGCTCCTTGTAGAGCGCCATCATCTCTTCGTTCAGCTTCTGCCGGTCGTTCTTGTGCTTCGCCTGCAGCTTCTTGATCTCTGGCGCCAGCTCCTGCATGACCCGGGTCGAGCGGACCTGCTTGACGGTCAGCGGGATCAGCACGATCCGCACGGCGATCGTCAGCAGGACGATCGAGAACCAGAAGCTCTGGCCGCCGAGGATCGGCTCCACGAGCTGCTGGAAGAAGTTCAGGATGTGGTACAGGAAGTCGCGGAAGGCGTGGAACAGTTCGATCACGAGGGGCCTCTTTCGGGCGGGCCAGCGCTCACCATCTCACCGTACCCTGTGCGGCCGCGCTTGACCCGACCGGTTGCTGGCGGCACGTAGTCGAATCCCCCCGGATGGAACGGTTGGCACTTGAGGAGCCGGCGCGCCGCCAACCAGGAGCCGCGGGCGGCGCCGTGCACCTCGATCGCCGTCCTGGCATAGACCGAGCAGGACGGATGGAAGCGGCAGCGGTTGCCGAGGAACGGGCTGATCCAGCGCTGGTAGGCGCCGATGAGACCCATCAGCAGGGTCGCTGG
>Ga0209874_1000229_pt1 | contig 15796 bp, 11 predicted proteins | sample GWRWN1_20_30_FD_187216 | JGI IMG/M metagenome (GOLD analysis project Ga0209874, IMG submission 187216) | Riverbed sediment microbial communities from areas with no vegetation in Columbia River, Washington, USA - GW-RW N1_20_30 (SPAdes)... | ecosystem: Environmental > Aquatic > Freshwater > River... | reverse complement strand
GGGCGAGGTCGCCTCCCGGCTGGCAGCGGCGGCCCTCAAGGAGCGCGGTGCCGGGACCGGCGGCGAGCAGCGGATCGTCTCCCTGATCCAGGACGCGAACCGGCGCGTGTACGACCGCTCGAACGAGGACCCGAACGTCTCGGGCATGGGGACGACCATGACGGTCGCGCTCGTCGAGAACGGCCAGGTCTCTTTCGGGCACGTTGGTGACTCACGCGCGTACCTGATCCGGGACGGCTCGATGGAGCAGCTCACGGAGGACCACTCGCTCGTGGCGGAGCTGATGCGGAGCGGCAAGCTGTCGCCGGAGGAAGCGGAGACGCATCCGCAGCGCTCGGTGATCACGCGTGCGCTCGGAACCGATCCGGACGTGGACGTGGACACCTTCACGATCGCGGCGCGCATCGGCGACGTCTTCCTCCTCTGCTCGGACGGGCTCACGACGATGGTGCCGAACGAGAGCATCCTCGACCTCGTCGAGCGCCACCGCGCCGACATGGACAAGGCCCTGCGCGCCCTGGTGACCGCGGCCAACAAGGGGGGCGGTGAGGACAACATCACCGTCGTCGCCTTCGAGATCGCGGAGGAAGCGCTCACCCGGGACGGCGATACGCGCGAGCAGGCGCTCCCCGGGCCACCCCCGCTGGCCGACGACGAGGACACGCTCACCGAGGCGGATGCGGTTCCGGCAGTCGACACCGCCGTGATTCCGGCGGAGGAGATTCAGGCGGAACTGGCCGCAAAGGAGCGGCAGAAGCGCAAAGCACGCCGCCGGCACCTTCGCAGGCGCATCGTCGCGTGGCTCGCGGTCCTGCTCATCGCTGCCGCGATCGCGCTCGTCCTCTACCTGAGGTTCGTGCGCTGACACTGAGCCTGAGGAATCGGGAGCTCGCGTTCCTGATCGTCGTCGGAGTCCTGACGGCCGTCGGGTTCGCCAGCGTGTTCATCGCACGGCAGGACGTCGTCTCGACGGCTTCGCTGACGTATGCCGGCATCTTCTTTGCGCTCTACGTCGCGGCGCACCTCGTCGTGCGCTACACGGTGCCGTTCGCAGACCCGTACCTGCTCCCGATCGTGGGCCTGCTGACCGCGGTCGGCCTCACGGAGATCTACCGGCTGAATCCCGACGACGCGTTCAAGCAGGCCGGCTGGATCGTGGTCGCGCTCGCCCTCTTCTCGCTGACGCTCTTCCTGCTGCGCTACGACTACCGGCGGGTCGAGGCCTACAAGTACCTGTTCGGGCTCACGGCGATTGTGCTGCTCGTCCTGCCGATCCTGCCGCTGATCGGGCTGACCGTGAACGGCGCGCGTCTGTGGGTGCACATCGGCTCGCTTCGTTTCCAGCCGGGCGAGCTGGCGAAGATCATGCTGATCGTCTTCCTCGCCGGCTACATGCGCGAGAAGCGGGAGGTGCTCGCGCAGGGGCGCCCCAAGGACTGGGGACCGCTTCTACTCGTCTGGGCGATGGCGATGCTCGTCCTACTGCAGACGCGAGACCTCGGCGGCGGGCTCCTCTACTTCGGGATCTTCCTCGCGATGCTCTACATCGCCACGGCGCGGACTGCGTACGTCGGGGCAGGCCTCGGCCTCTTCATCATCGGCGCGATCGGTGTGTGGAAGGTGACGCCGCACGTGCAGGATCGCGTGACGATCTGGCTGCATCCGTGGAGCGAGCACAAGGTCTCCTGCCCGCTCTCGGGTCAGCTCGAGCTGCGGCAGAACTGCCAGAGCTTCCAGCTGGTGAAGTCGCTCTACTCGATCGGGAACGGTGAGTACGCCGGCACCGGGCTCGGCAAAGGGACGTTCCAGAACGTCGACGGCAAGCAGATCATCCCCGACCTGAACACCGACTTCATCTACTCGGCGCTGGCGCAAGAGCTCGGGCTGATCGGTGCCGCAGCCCTCCTCCTCGTTTACATGATCTTCGTGCTGCGCGGCATGCGGATCGCGCTCCTGTCGCAGGACGGCTTCTCGAAGCTCGTCGCCGCCGGCCTGACGTTCGGGTTCGCGCTGCAGACGTTCATCATCGTCGGCGGGATCCTGCGGCTGATCCCGTTGACCGGCATCACGCTCCCGTTCGTTTCCTACGGCGGCTCGAGCGTCGTGGCGAACTTCTTGCTCTTAGCCGGGCTGCTGCTCATCTCGAACCGGGCGAACCGGGAGCTGCTCCGTTGAACAAGCAGGTCTCACAGATGGGTGTCGTTGCACTGGTGTTGCTGGCGGCGCTGATCGTCGGTACCACGTACTGGCAGACGTGGGCGAACGCGAGCCTCGCGGAGCGCCAGGACAACGACATTCGGCTCGTTGCGCAGTTCACGATCAAGCGCGGCAAGATCTACGCCTCGGACGGTCGCACGCTGCTCGCTACGAACGTCCCGAAGCGTGTCGGCGGACGGACGCTCTACTTCCGCCGCTACCCGAGCGGCCCGCTCTTCTCCGACGTCGTCGGCTACTCGACGTCGACGCGGAGCCAGGCGGGCCTCGAGCGTTCCTACAACGACTACCTGACCGGATCGAACGCGAATCTGGACACCGTCTTCCGCTCCGCGGTCGACCGGCTGAGGGGAGCGACCGTCACCGGGAACGACCTGGTGCTGACGATCCGGCCCGGTGTGCAAGCGCTGGCGCGACGCTTGTTGCAGGGCAAGTGCGGCGCTGTCGTTGCGCTCGAGCCGGCGACGGGCCGGGTGCTGGCGATGGTGACGAATCCGACCTACAACCCGAATCTGATCGAGAAGCACTTCGGCCTCGCTACCCGAACGACCGGCCCGTGCCGCTCTCCGCTGCTCAACCGAGCGACTGCCGGGACGTATATCCCCGGCTCGACGTTCAAGATCATCACCGCGGCGGCCGCGCTCGATACGGGACGCTTCACGCCGGATTCCCCGTTCAACGATCCGGGTTACTGCATCGAGTACGGCAAGCAGGTCCGCAACGCCGGTAACCCTGAGGCTCCGGAGACGTTCGGCAGCGTGAACTTCGCCTTTGGCTTCCAGCACTCGGTCAACTCCGTCTTCTGCAACATCGGCAAGACGATCGGGGCCGGAACAATCCTGCGTTATGCCGAGCGCTTCGGCTTCTACTCGCTTCCTCCGCTCGAGACTCCGGAGAACGAGCGCGTGGAAAGCGGTCTGTACAACCGCCGTCGGCTCTTCAAGCCGAGGCGCCCGGAGTTCCAGGTCGACCCCGGCCGGCTCGCGTTCGGGCAGGAGAGGCTGCAGGTGACGCCGCTCCAGATGGCGATGGTTGCCGCTACTGTCGCCAACCACGGGGCGATGATGCGACCCCGTCTCGTCGAGCGCGTCGTCTCCCCAGGCGGAAAGACGATCACGCACCTGAAGCGGGAGCAACTCGGACGCCCTATCAAGCGGCAGACGGCCGATGAGCTGACGCACATGATGGAGCTCGCGGTCAGAGGTGGGACGGGAACGGCGGCGTACATCCCGGGCATTCGCGTGGCGGGCAAGACCGGGACTGCCGAGACCGGCCGCCCGAACGTCCATACGGCCTGGTTCACTGCCTTCGCCCCGGCCGATGCGCCCCGCGTGGCGATCGCGGTAGTGGTGGAGGACCAGCTCAACGGCTTCGGCGGAACGATCGCGGCTCCGATCGCGCGTGAAGTGATGGAGGCGCTACTGCGGTAGGGGCGAATCCCTACCCTGCATAGGCCACCCCCATGGCAGTCTCGGACACTCTCATCAATACGCTCTTCGACGGGCGCTACCGCATCATCCGCAAGCTCGGCACGGGCGGGATGGCGAACGTCTACCTGGCCGAGGACGAGGTGCTCGGACGGCGTGTCGCGATCAAGATCTTGAACGACCGCCACGCGGGTGACGACCAGTTCGTGGAGCGCTTCCGCCGCGAAGCGAAGAACGCCGCCAGCCTCTCGCACCCGAACATCGTCTCGATCTACGACCGCGGCGAGGCGGAGGGCACGTACTACATCGCCATGGAGTACCTCGACGGGCGATCGCTCAAGGAGCTGATCGTCGCGCGCGGCCCGGCGCCGATTCACCTCGCCGTCGACTACGCCCGCCAGATACTTGCTGCGATCCGGTTCGCGCACCGGCACGGGATCGTGCACCGCGACATCAAGCCGCACAACGTGCTCGTCGACGGCGAGGGGCGGCTGAAGGTGACGGACTTCGGCATCGCGCGTGCCGGCGTGAGCCAGATGACCGAGGCGGGCTCGATCATCGGCACTGCCCAGTACCTGTCGCCCGAGCAGGCGAAAGGCGCGCCGGTCGACCAGACCTCGGATCTCTACTCCGTCGGCGTCGTCCTCTACGAGCTGCTCACCGGCGTCGTTCCATTTAGCGGCGACACGCCGGTGGAGATCGCGATGAAGCATCTCTCGAGCGTGCCGGAGCCGCCGTCGGCGAAGCGCGCCGAGATTCCGCGCGACCTCGACCTGGTCGTGATGCGAGCGCTCGCGAAGGACCCGTCCGAGCGATACCACAGCGCCGAAGAGATGGACGCCGACCTGCGACGGGTCAACCGCGGCGTCGCGATCTCACCAGCGACGGAGGAGGCCGCCACCGCGATCATCTCCCGCCCGCCGCCGACCGCGGTCACGGAGATCAAGCCACGGGCCCCAGTGCCTTACGCGCCGCCGGCTGCGTACTACGACTACGACGAGCCGCGCCGTCGCGCGGTTTGGCCCTGGCTCGTCGCACTCCTCTTTGTCGTCGCCGCGGTCGTGGGCGGCTACTTCCTCTACGACCAGGTGCAGGAGCAGCTCAGCGGCTCGAAGACAGTCGGGGTGGAGAGCTACCGCGACCTTCGCGAGATCAACGCGGTGAGAAAGATTCGCGACATCGGGCTGAAGCCGAGCGTGGTCAGGCAGCCGAATGCCGACATCGAAGAGACGTACGTCTTTCGCCAGAGTCCCCAACCCGGGGAGCGCATTGCGAAAGGCAACTTCGTGACGATCTACGTCTCGACGGGACCGCCGAAGACAACCGTCCCCAGCGTCGTCGGGGAGTCCCTCGATCGGGCGCTTGCGGACCTTCGGGATCGGGAGCTCCGCTGGAAGATCGTCCGCGTCGACTCCAACGAGCCCGAAGGCGAGGTGGTCAAGCAGTCGCCGACTGCAGGCGCCTCCGTGGTGGAGGGGTCGCGGGTGACGCTCAACGTCTCGAAGGGCCCAAAGCCCATCGCCGTCCCGAATGTGATCGGCTCGAGCTTCCTGACTGCGAGCTCCACGCTCCAGGCCGGTGGCTTTGCCGTCGCGCGCGGGCCGGACGTGGAGTCCAACGAGCCGAAGGGCACGGTCGTCGACCAGACGCCGGATGCGGGCACGTTCCAGAACCCTGGGACCACGATCACGGTCAGGGTCTCCAAGGGGCCGACGACGTCGACCGTGCCGACTGTGACGAGTCTTGCGCAGGCCGACGCCGTCCAGCAGCTTCGTGCCTCGGGGTTCCGCGTCAGCATCGTGTCCCAGCCGGTCACCGATCCGAACCAGGAGGGGATCGTCCAGACGCAGGACCCACCGGGCGGGACGCCGGCGCAGCCGGGGTCGCCTGTGACGATTGCGGTCGGCAGGTTCACCGGAACCACGACCGGACCGTGAAGCGCCTGCGCGTCGCCGTCCTCGCCGGCGGGCGCTCGTCCGAGCACGAGATCTCCCTGGCCTCCGCCCGGTCGGTGCTCGAGTCGCTGGACCCGGGCCGCTACGACGTCGTCACGGTTGCGATCGGCCGCGACGGCCGCTGGGAGCTGGGCTCCGGCGACGGGTCGGTTGCCGAGACCCTGCCCGTCCCCGCCGCGAACGCGCCGGCCACGCTCGGCGAGGTCGACGTCGTGCTGCCGATCCTCCACGGGCCGTTCGGCGAGGACGGCACTGTCCAGGGCCTGCTCGAGCTCGCCGGTGTCCCTTACGTCGGCGCGGGAGTCGCGGCCTCCGCCCTGTGCATGGACAAGGACTTGTTCAAGAAAGTCCTGCGCGACAGCGGCATCCCGGTCGCGCGACACATCGCGCTGCGCACCGGCGACCCGGTCGAGAATCCGTTCGGCTACCCGTGCTTCGTCAAGCCTGCGCGGCTCGGCTCCTCCGTCGGGATCACGAAGGCGCACGACGCTGACGAGCTCGGGGATGCCGTGCTGCTCGCCTTCCGCCATGACGATAAGGTCCTGATCGAGGAGTTCCTGGACGGCACGGAGGTCGAGGTCGGGGTGCTGGGCAACTTCGACCCGATCGCGTCCTTACCAGGGCAGATCGTGCCGCTCGGACACGAGTGGTACGACTACGCGTCGAAGTACGAGGAGGGCGGGATGAAGCTCGTCGTCCCGCCGGAGCTCCCGGACGACGTGATCGAGCAGGCGCAGCGGGTGGCTGTCGAGACGTTCCGCGTGACCGACTGCGAGGGAATGGCGCGCGTGGACTGCTTCGTCGTCGACGGTGGGCGCGTTGTGGTGGGAGAGCTCAACACCATCCCCGGTTTCACGGCGACGAGCGTGTACGCGAAGCTCTTCGAGGCGTCCGGGATTTCGTACGAGGAGCTCCTGCGCCGCTTGATCGACCTCGCGATGGAACGGCACGAGCGCCGCGCGAAGCTCGAGTACTAGTTACGAACCGAAAGCGCGCACCTCGTTGACGTGCGCGCGATTCTCGTCTGGCGGCAGCTTCGTGATCCAGACGACGTAGTAGCGCTTCGGCGCGCCCTCGCGGATCGTGAACGCGGTCATGGCCTCGACGGTTCGGCTGTCGGAAACGCTCTCCGGTGTGGCACCGAGGGTGTTCGTCGCGCGGATGTCAGCCGTGAAGCCGGGTGTGTCAGTCTGAACTATGACGCGTGACAGGCTGGCGAGGTCGCCCGCGTCGAGGACCAGGCCGACTCCCTCCTTCGACCGCTCGAAGTCGTTGTAGCTCTCGGTTGTCCAGTAGCTCGCGAGGTCGCGATCGGTCCCCTTTGGTGCATCGCCGTCGTGTTCGGTGCCGTCGCCAAACGGGTCGTACGCCTGCAGGCCGCTAATCGCGATCCGCGTGCTGGCGGCGCTGCTGCCGCCGTTGTCACTGCCGAGGGTGAGGAAACCGACCACGATGCCTGCGATCGCGAGCAGGGCCGCGAGGGCCAGCAGGACCGGCCAGGCGGAGACGCGCTTGCGGCCCCGACGACGCTGTAGGGCGGGCACGATCGTCGTCACGTCTCCATCGCCGCCTTCCTCCCGATCGAGCTCGGCGAGACAGGTCTCCAGCTCTGCCGCGAACGTGTCCATCGACGGGAAACGCTGCTCGGGGTCCTTCTCGAGCGCTCTGTCGACCGCGGCCGCGACGCGCAGCGGCACGTCGGAGCGCACGTCGAGGAGGTTCGGCGGTGGCTCGTGCACGTGCTTCAGCGCGACGGCGACGAAGCTCTCGCCGGGGAAGGGCACGTCACCGGCCAGCAGCTCGTAGAGGACGACGCCGAGCGAGTACACGTCGGTCTGCGCATCGACGGACTGCCCGCTCGCCTGCTCCGGGGCGATGTAGTTCGACGTTCCGAGCACCGTGCCGGTCTGCGTCATGCCTGTCTCGACGTCGAGTGAGCGCGCGATCCCGAAGTCGGTCACCTTCGCGCGCCCGTCCCCGTTCAGGAGGACGTTCTGCGGTTTCACGTCGCGGTGCACGAGGCCGTTCTCGTGCGCGAATGCGAGCGCGCGGGCGATCTCGACCGCGATCTCGAGCGCTTCTCGGCCTTCCAGTCGGCCCTTGCGGACGACGAACTCCTTGAGGTTCTCGCCGGCGATGTACTCGAAGACGATGTACTGCCGGCCGTCCTCCTCGCCTCGGTCGATGACCGTGACGATGTTGGGATGCTGGAGTTGGGCCACGGAGCGTGCCTCACGCTTGAACCGCTCGACGAACTCTTCGTCCGAGCTGTACTGCTCGTGGAGGATCTTGAGCGCCACGTTGCGCTCGAGCAGCTCGTCGTGTGCCTTGTAGACGCTGGACATGCCGCCGTGGCCGACGACCTCCAGCAGCTCGTAGCGCCCCGCGATCTTCGTCCCGACCACGGGCGAAAGCTACCCGTGGGAACGGGCCGGTATTCCTGGGATCAGCGGGCGCGGGCGCGCCGCAGGCGCAGGCCGAGCCACAAACCTCCACACCAGATGGCGTAGAGCAGCACGACGAGGCTCGCGAGCAGCCAGATGGGGAGGATCGGATCCCCCTGGTCGTCCTGGGTGCGGCCGGCGGCCATGGAGACGAGCCAACCCAGAGCAAGAACCCCGCCGACACCGAGCACCAGGCGCGTTCGTCCGAGCCCCGTGGCACCGAAGGCAAACGGAAGCGCAAAGGCCACCACAGCGATCAGATATCCGGCCACGGCACCTGTATCGGCGCCTGGCCCGTCGAGCCTGAACTCAGCCCAGCGCCGTTGCGAGAGCGTCTTCCCAGACGCCCAGGGCCTCGTCGAGCTCGGCGTCGGAGATCACGAGCGGGACGAGGACGCGGATGCAGTTCGAGTAGATCCCGGACTTGAGCAGGAGCAGGCCGCGCTCGGCTGCGGCTTCGACGACGGCCGAGGCGAGCTCCGGCGCCGGATCCTTGGTGCCGCGGTCGTGGACGAGCTCGATCGCGAGCATCGCGCCCAGGCCGCGGACGTCGCCGATTGCGTCCCAGCGTCCCTCCCACGCCTGCATGCGTCCGCGGATGACCTCGCCGATCTGTGCCGCGCGGTCGACGAGGCCTTCCTCGTCGAAGACGTCGAGCACCGCCAGGGCGGCGGCCTGCGCGACGGGGTTGCCCACGTAGGTGCCCCCGATCGCGGAGTCGCCCGGAGCGTCCATGATCTCCGCCCGGCCGATCACGCCGGAGAGCGGGAGGCCGGCCGCGATCGACTTCGCCACGCACATCAGATCCGGCTCGACGTCGTAGTGCTCGATCCCCCACATCTTCCCCGTGCGGCCGAGGCCGGTCTGGACCTCGTCGATCACGAGCACGATCCCGTTGTCGTCGCAGATCCGCCGCACGCCTTCGAGGAACTCTGGAGGTGCGACGACGAAGCCGCCCTCGCCCTGCACCGGCTCGATCACGATTGCCGCAACGCTCTCGGCGGCGACCTGCGTGACGAGCGCGCGCTCGAGCGCGGCAAGCGCCTCGGCCGCGCTGGGCCCGCGATAGTCCTGTGCGAACGGCAACCGGTAGACCTCGGGCGCGAACGGCCCGAACCCGGCCTTGTACGGATGCGTCTTCGAGGTGAGCGTGAGCGAGAGCAGCGTGCGCCCGTGGAAGCCGCCCTCGAACGCAATCACCGCGGGGCGTTTCGTGTACGCGCGCGCGAACTTGATCGAGTTCTCGATCGCTTCCGTTCCGGCGTTGAAGAAGGCCGCTTTGGCGGGCCCTGAGATCGGCGCCGACGCGACGAGCCGCTCGGCGAGCGTCACGTAGACCTCGTAGGGGACGATCGTGAAGTCCGTGTGCAGGAACCTGGCCGCCTGCTCCTGCACGGCCTCGGTCACACGCGGGTTCGCATGGCCGACGTTGAGGCAGCCGACGCCGCCCGTGAAGTCGATGAAGGTGTTCCCGTCCACGTCCGTGAGCGTCGCGCCCTCACCGCGCTCGATCACGACGGGGAGGAAGATGGAGAGCGGCTCCGCGATGACGCGGTCCTTCCGCTCGAGGATTGCCTTGGAGTTGGGGCCGGGGATGGCGGTCTTGAGCTCGATTGCCTTCGTCGTCGCCACGGCGCTGACGATACCGAAGCTACCGGCCGCGCTGTATAGGTGAATGGCGAGCTTTCATTTGCAGGTCGATTCGCGGGGCGCAGGCGTTCGGCAAGGCACGAAGAGCCAGGCGTTAGGCCAACTAATGAAGAGCCGACTGTGGAAAGCCGGTCCGTCTCGAGGAGAGTTAGCGGAAGTTCGGCGTCGACAGGGCTTGCACCGTGTAGACGCCGGCCGCATTCCAGAGCATGAAGCCCTTGGAACGCTCGAGCCGGGCGGCCTGGATCTGGTCCTGGACGTCGGCGAGCGAGTACGTCCGGCCGAGGGAGAAGTCCTGCAGCCAGGGGATCAGCTTCGCCTTCCGCCCGCGCAGCTTCTCCCGGAAGTCGCGCAGCGAGTAGGCGACGGTGGTGCCGGGCCGAGAGTCAGGGCTGACGATGCCGTACTCGCCCGAGACGTAGTGGGAGGGGTAGACCATCGGGTAGATCGCGTCGACGAACGGGGCGATCCGGCGCGGGAACTGGGCGATCCCGAGGTTCCGTGTTGCCGAGAGTCCGAACACGTCGACGGAGAGCCGCACTCCGAGCGGCTTCAGCCGCTCGCGTGCGTACTTGAGGAACAGCGGCATCGTCCAGCCCATCGGCTGGGTCTTCTTGCCCGGATAGACGATCTGCGAGATGTCGCCGTCACTCGGGAAGCGGACATAGTCGAACTGGATCTCGTCGAAACCGAGCCTGGCGGCCTGCTCGGCGATGTCGACGTTGTACTTCCAGACCCGCTTGTCATAGGGGTTCGTCCAGCCGAGACCACCATGGTTGAGCCAGCGGGACCCATCGGCGCGGCGGATCGCCAGGGAGGGGGCTCCCTCGGAGAGGATCGGGTCCTCGAAGGTGACGATGCGGCCGATCAGATACAGGCCGGCGGCGTGGATCTTGGCGACCGCCTCCTGCGGGTTGTAATACCGCTTGGCGGCACCCACCCGGCGGGCCAGCGGGACGTTGACCTGGAAGCCGATATCGCCGTTCTCGTCCTTGATGTCGAGCTCGATCGTGTTGAGCCCGTGCTCCTTCATCGCGATGTACTCGTCGAGCTTGCCGGGGATGCCGGCGAGCGCCACCGTGACGTGCACGCCGCGCACCTCCGCGGGCCACGGTCGCGGCTGCAACCCCAGTGGCTTCGGTTTAGGCTCGGCGCGCACAGCCGCCCGCTCCGACTTGTGCCCGCGCACCTTGGTCGCGATCACACCGCCCAGCACGCCGGCCGCGATCAGCGACAGCAGCAGGCCCGCGGCGACGAGTTTCCGCTTGCGTCTCCGTTCTCGTGCTTCCAGCCGACGCCGCTTCGAGCGGGCATTGGGATCGACAGGCTGGAGGACATAACGGGTGGGCAAGGTGTGGAAAACTAACAGAGCCGACCCCGGCCGTAGAATCGCCCCTGGTGGTCCTTTCAGACCGTACGATCGCCAGGCTCTTGGCAGAAGGCCGGATCGAGATCGATCCCTACGACGAGTCGCTGCTCCAGCCCTCGAGCGTGGACGTCCGGGTCGACCGCTTTTTTCGAGTTTTCCACAACAGTCGCTACCCCTATATCGACGTTCGCGAGGAGCAGGAGGACCTGACCGAGCTCGTCGAGGTCGAGGAGGACACCCCGTTCATCCTCCATCCGGGCGAGTTCGTGCTCGGCTCGACGCTCGAGCGCGTACGGCTGCCGGACGATCTCGTGGCACGATTGGAGGGAAAGGCGTTGGCGCTCGACACCCCCGTGCCGACGACGCAAGGCTGGAGGACGATGGCGGACCTCGAGCCGGGCGATCTCGTCTTCGACGAGGACGGTTTTCCAGCCGTGGTTTTGGCCGCGACGCCGCCGATGACTGGTCGACCCTGCTTCGAAGTTCGCTTCTCCGACGGGACGTCTGTCGTGACGGACGTCGACCATCAGTGGCGAACGATCGCGAAAAGGGACAGAGAGCACGGGTTCAAGGTGGATCGCGTCGTCACGACGGGTCGGATCGCACAGACGCTTCGCGTTCGCGGAGAAGTCAACCACCATGTGCCGCTCGCGGGAACGCTCTGGTGTCCGCAGCGAGAGCTCCCCATCGACCCATACGTCCTCGGAGTCTGGCTAGGCGACGGAACGACGACGCAGGCAGAGATCACCTGCGCCGACGCGGAGATTCTCGAGGAGGTTGCTGCGGCCGGCTACAACGTCGCCCCTCAGCGAACCCGCCCCCTCGTCTATCGAATCGGGGGAACGGGGCAAACACGCTGCGCGACGACAGGCCGCCTTGTCCGTAACGACTCTCTCTCGAGCAAGCTTCGCAATCTCGAGCTGCTCGGACACAAACGGATTCCGGAGGAGTACCTCCACGCATCGATCGAGCAGCGCGAGGCGCTGCTCCAAGGCCTAACACCTGAACGGCAGGTCTTCCGCCTTCCGCGCAAGATTGCGCGCCAGAAGACGCGGGGTCGATTCCATCAGTTCCGCGGAATCGTCGACGTCCGCGAGGTCCCGAGCGTGCCCGTCCGGTGCATCGAGGTGTCGTCTCCCAACGGCCTATTCCTCATAACAAAGTCGTTCATCCCGACGCACAACAGCAGCTTGGGACGCCTCGGCCTGCTGATCCACTCCACCGCGGGCTTCATCGACCCGGGCTGGGACGGCCACGTGACTCTGGAGCTCTCGAACGTCGCCAATCTCCCGGTCACGATCTACCCCGAGATGAAGATCGGGCAGATCTCGTTCGTGCAGCTCAGCGAGCCGGCGCAGACGCCCTACGGCAGCGGCGAGATCGGCTCCAAGTACCAGGGCCAGCGAGGGCCGACCCCGTCGAAGTACTGGCAGAACTTTCGCGCGGCGGCGCGAAAGTTCTAGCTGTCATGCATCGGATCTTCAGGTCGGTCCGGACGCACGCAGCTAGAGCTTCCGCCGAAGGCGGAAGCTCTTGATCCTGGTCACGGGGGGCAGCGGGTTCGTGGGCGGCCACGTCGTCCACGAGTTGCGCGGCCGCGATCTGCCCGTGCGCTGCCTGGTCCGGGACGAGCGGAAGGCCTCGAAGCTCGCAGCCTGGGGATGCGAGCTCGTCGAGGGCGACGTCACGGATCCGGGCAGCCTACGCCCGGCGCTCAGCGGGGTCGACACCGTCGTCCATCTGGTCGCCATCCGGCAGGGGCGCGAGCAGCAGTTCCAGCGCGTCATGGTCGACGGCACGCGCGAGCTGATCGCGGCCGCGAAGGAGGCCGGCGTGGGGCGCTTCGTCCACATGAGCGCCCTCGGGACGAGCGAGGAGACGAAGAATCTCGTGCCGTACTTCCACGCCAAGTGGGAGAACGAGCGGATGGTGCAGACGTCAGGGCTTCCCTACGTGATCTTCCGCCCGAGCTTCGTCTTCGGCCCCGAGGGTGGCATCCTCCCGACGTTCGTCAAACTTGTGAAGCTCACGCCCGTGACGCCGATCATCGGGAGTGGCCGTCAGCGCATCCAGCCGATCTGGGCTGACGACGTGGCAACCTACTTCGCCGACGCGGTCGAGCGCGACGACGTCACCGGCCGCGTCTTCGAGCTCGGCGGCCCCGACGTCGTGAGCTGGAACGAGTTCTGGGACCGGCTGAAGCGCACTCGAGGCATGCGGCGGCCGAGCGTCCACGTGCCCGTCGGCCTGATGAAAGTGAACGCGCTGCTCACGGAGCGCCTCCCCGGAGACATCCCGCTGACGCGCGACCTCTTGAAGATGCTGGAGCACGTGGACAACGTCGTCACGAACGACGATGCGGTCAGGACGTTCCAGGTGCCGTTGCTCCCGCTCGACGACCAGCTGCGCCGGACGGCGTGACCGAGCGCCTCGCACGCGCGTGCAGCGCGCACCCCTGGCGAACGATCGGGGCTTGGCTGCTAGCTGTCGTCGCGGCCGGAGCCGCGCTTGCCTTGCTGCTGGGCGAGCTCACGACCGAAGGCCATCCGACCAACAATCCGGAATCCCAGCGCGCTCAAAGCGCCCTCGACAACGCTTTCCCACCGCGGCCCGAGAACGCGGTGACCGACATAGTCGTCGTGCGTTCCAGCCGCTACCCCGTCGACTCGCCTCCTTTCCGGACCTTCGTTCAGCGGCTCGCGGCGCAGGGCCGCGAGACGGGTGCGGTCGCCGCCGCGCAGAGCTTCTACTCCACACAGAATCCAGAGCTTGTCTCGCAGGACGGCCACGCCACTGCGCTCCTCATCAACGTGCCTGACTCGGACCGGGCCGGCGACGTGATCGACGTCGTCGAGCGGGCCGACGACGATCCGAGCTTCGAGGTCGCGATCACCGGAGACCAGACGGTGGACGACGACTTCAACGAGCTCTCCCAACAAGACCTGAAGAACGGCGAGCTTCGGTTTGGCGTTCCCGCGGCTTTCATCATTCTCGTGCTCGTCTTCGGGGCGCTCGTCGCCGGTTTGATCCCGTTGCTGATGGCGATCCTCTCGATCGCGGTTGCGCTTGGCCTGGTTGCACTGTTCTCGCAGGCGTTCGACATCTCCGTCTTCATCACGAACATGCTCACGGGGATGGGCCTGGCGCTCGGGATCGACTATTCGCTCTTCGTCGTCTCCAGGTATCGCGAGGAGCGTGGGCGTGGGCTCGAGAAGTCCGACGCGATCGCCGCCTCCGGCGCGACCGCGAGCCGCGCCGTCCTCTTCAGCGGCACCGCATTCGTCGTGGCGATGATCGGGATGCTGATCGTTCCGAACAACATCATGCGCAGCCTGGCCCTCGGGGCGATCCTCGTCGGGATCGTCTCGGTCGTCGCTGCCTTGACCTTGCTACCGGCCCTGCTCGGTTTGCTCGGCGATCGCGTCAACGCGCTGCGCGTTCCGATCGTCGGCCGCGCCTCACTCGAGACGGCGAACCCCGAAGGCCGGTTCTGGCACGCGATCGTGGAGCGCGTCGTGCGCAGGCCGGCCTTGAGCCTCACGCTGGCGGTGGGGCTCCTGATCGCCGCGGCCATCCCGCTGTTCGGTCTCCATATCGGCGCAAGCGGGGTCTCGACGCTGCCCGACAGCTTCGCCTCGAAGCGCGGCTTCATTGCGCTCGAACGTGACTTTCCGCGCCTGACGACCGATCCGGTCCAGGTCGTCGTCGCGAACGGTTACGACCGACCGACCGCTCGTGCCGCGCTCGAGAGGCTGCGCGACCGCCTTGCCGCCGATCCTCGCTTCGGGCCAGGTCAGACTCGCCGCTCTCCGGACGGCCGCGTCGGCGTGCTCCAAGTACCGATCAAGGGGGACTCGGCTGGGACCGAGGCGGTGGCGGCCGTCCGTGAGCTCCGTGCAGAGACGATTCCGGACCTCTTCGGAGGTACGGGCGCGACGGTCTACGTCGGAGGGGATACGGCCGAGAACATCGACTACTTCGACTCGGTCAGCGATCCGGCCCCGATTGTCCTCGCGTTCGTCCTCGGACTGACGCTCGTGCTGCTCACGCTCGTCTTCCGCTCGGTGGTTGTCGCCGCCACGGCGCTCTTCCTCAACCTGCTCTCAGTCGGCGCGGCCTACGGATTGCTCGTACTCGTCTTCATACACGGCGTGGGGGCCGGCCTCTTCGGTTTCACGCAATCCGACACGATCGAAGCGTGGGTCCCGCTCTTCCTCTTCTCCGTGCTGTTCGGACTGTCGATGGACTATCAGGTCTTCTTGCTCAGCCGCATCAAGGAGCGGTACGACCTGTCAGGAGACACGAACGGAGCAGTTTCCTGGGGCGTGTCGTCGACCGCCCGGATCATCACCGGCGCCGCGCTCATCATCGTCGCCGTCTTCCTCGGCTTCGCGATGGGAGACCTGCTCCAGTTTCAGCAGATGGGGTTCGGGGTCGCAGTCGCGTTGTTAATTGACGCGACGATCATTCGCTCGGTGATCTTGCCGAGCATCATGGCTCTGCTCGGGCGCTGGAACTGGTACCTACCCCGCTGGCTCGAGTGGCTGCCGCGGCTCCAGGTGGAGGCCAGGAGCTAGCGCCCCTTCCAGCAGGCACTAGCAGGGGTCACGGCCCGCAGCGCGAACCCACGGATGTCCCTCGAAAGGAGAACCGTGGTCAATTTCGGAGTTCGCACGTTGCTGTTGCTCCTCGCGACGCTGGTGTTCATCCTGGCGGTCTTTTCCGAGGACGACTACG
>Ga0209874_1000227_pt1 | contig 15838 bp, 18 predicted proteins | sample GWRWN1_20_30_FD_187216 | JGI IMG/M metagenome (GOLD analysis project Ga0209874, IMG submission 187216) | Riverbed sediment microbial communities from areas with no vegetation in Columbia River, Washington, USA - GW-RW N1_20_30 (SPAdes)... | ecosystem: Environmental > Aquatic > Freshwater > River... | reverse complement strand
TACATGACTTAGCGAGAAAAGGGACGGGGTAATGGTTTTACCGAAAGGCCGGCATGACTTCCTGGGAGAAAAGGCGCATGGATTTTTTGATTTCTTCGTGGGGGATGCCGCCGAAGTTGAAGGTCGTAGTCAAAGTATCAAAATAATAGTGGCGCATGGCGTTGTGGACAATCTCGATGCACTGATCGGGATCGCCGTAAAGATTACGGCCCATCGCGAGCATCCCATCCCAATCGTAATTGGCCGTTTCGGCCATCGCCGATTTGCGACCGATTCTGGAGATGGCGTCGTAGCGGGTGACTGCGGCCGTTGCTGTTTCCCGCGCGCGCGCACCATTTTCATTAACGTGAGTTCTGACGTGAAACTGGCAACGGTGCTCCGCTGGGTCTATGCCGTGCTCGATTAAAGCTTTCTTCCACGCTTCGACACCCGGGCGCACTTTTTCCGGTGGATGCGGATGGCCCACCGTCATGATGTCATAGCCCCTGCGGCCTGCCCATTCCAGAGTTTGCGCCGATGTACCGGCGACCCAAACCGGCGGATGCGGTTGCTGCACCGGCCGTGGGTAAAGCGTTATCTCCTGAAAGCTCCAGAACTTCCCCTCGTGGTTGAAACGCTCGCTGCGCCAAGCCTTGAGAATGATCTCCAGGGCTTCCTCCATCATCTCCTGCCCTTCTTCCCGTGGAATATCGAACACCTGGTAATCCAAAAGGGTATTGCCGGACCCGATGCCGAACTCCAGTCTGCCGCCGGACACCGCGTCGACCATGGCGTAGTCTTCGGCGCTCTGCAGCGGATGGCGCAACGGCAGAATGGCGATACACGGCCCCAGCCGAATTCGCGAAGTACGCGCTGCCGCGGCCGCCAACAGCACTGCCGGGTTGGCGACGAGTCCGCCGTAGCCCAGGAAGTGATGCTCGTTGAACATGAAACATTCCCAACCCAGCTCTTCGGCCAACTCGATCTGCTCGAGGATCTGTTGATAGTAAATGTCGTAGGGCGAATCGAGCTCAGGGTAATAAGTGGTCAGGATATTGATGTAGAAACGCAAGCTGTTTGATCCTTATAGACAGTCGAATGCTATGTCTTCGCAATCACTTCTTTCGCCATCCACTCCATACGCTCGAGGGTTTCCGTGGGAGTCGGACGCCGAACGTCGAAGATCATGGTATCCACGCCCACCTGGCGGTAGTCTCGAATGTCGGATGCAATTTCCTCAGCGTCGCCAAGGAAACGCCTGCGCTTACCCGGTGCGATCTGTTTTTCGCGATCGAACAGTGAACCTTTCAGAGCCACGCGGATGTTTTTAGGGTTTCTTCCCGCCTTTTGGGCGTACCCTGCGAGCATCTCTAAGTCTCGCGCCACGTCTTCCGGCTCCAAAGGAATCGTTGGCACGCCGCCGATGGGATGCCAGCCGTCGCCCAGTTCACCGGCCCGGCGCAAAGCTTGTTTACTATGGCCGCCGATCCAAATCGGAATGGTCGGCTTTTGCACCGGCTTGGGCAGAAAAATGATATCCGAGAAACTGCAGTACTTGCCGTTGAAGGATGGATGTTCCTTGGTCCAAAGTTCTCTGAAGGCGCTAATGTACTCATCCGTCACCCGGCCCCGCTCGCGAAACGGCGGCGCTTTCAGGTTATCGAACTCTTCCTTCATCCAACCCACACCTAAGCCCACGATCACCCTGCCCCGAGAAAGGACATCGAGACTCGCCAGCATCTTGGCCGTGATGACGGGATTCCGATACGGCGCGATCATGACGCTGGTGATGAAGCGGATGCGCTGCGTGGCGCCGGCGAGAAAAGACATCGTCGTCAACGTTTCCAGATGATAGCCGGTGCCGGGATACTTGCCGTCGACGGTGTAGGGATATGGGATCGATATATTCTTGGGAACAATTACGTGATCAGCGACGGTAATGCAGTAGAAGCCCAGCGTCTCCGCCGTCTGCACAAACCGAATCAGATCTTCTGATTTGACCGCTGAGCTGGAAGCCGGCAGATGGAGTCCGAACTCCATGGCCTTCACAGCGATGGCGATGTCGCCAACCGCGCCTCTTCGCGCAGCGCGATCGGATCATCGACCCGGATCACGCCGTCACTCAGAATCGCCGCCTTGAGGCCGCTGCGGTGTTCTAAGGCGCGAAATATTCCGGCGACTTTAGAGATCTTTTCCAGATGGCCGCACGGTTCAAAGAGCCGGATGCCGCGCATGATCACACCGCCGATGGTGAATTCGCGATCCAGGAGTTCTACAAGCGGGACGCCGCGGGTGACGATATTACGCCGCGTCTTATCGCCAAACGTCTCCGTGCCAAGCTCGGCCGCGGCCGCCTGGAGAGTCTCCTCTTCGATGAGGCTTACAGCCTTGTCGGGCCGGTTGGCCGCTTTCCATGATTCGCGAAAAAAGCGGTCACCTTCCAGGCCGCGGTCCGCAAAGGCGCGGACTTCGGAGCGAGCGACCATTGGCTTGGATGGTTCTGGAGCGATGTAAAGAGAGAGAACCTTACCCTGCCAGCTCGGGCTTGGGAACTTGACGCCGCGCCACAGTTCGGGAGGGATTTCCCACGTGAAAGCCTTTTCACCTTGGGACATGAGTATTAAACGGAGTAACAGACACCGAGAGAAGGAGACAGGGACACAAGGAGAAAAAAAACGAGACGATGAGACGCAATCTCCTTGTCTCCCCCGGTCCTTGTCTCCTTTTCTGTTTATCCCGCCGATTCCGCGAAAAACTTGCCGGGCATTTCGATGGGAGGCAGCGTCTTGTTCTCAACCGATCCGGCGAGCAACGGTCGACCATCGGGGCGGACACGCATCGCCTCGCTTCCTTGGGATTGGCCCTTGACGCCCGCGCCGATGCGTAGGACGACCAAATTTCCGGACCCGGTGTTCAGATAGCGATAGTACGCGCCCTTGGGAATCATGACTCCCTGGTACTTCTCCACCTTCATCTCGTTGCCGTTTTCATCAAATACGCTCATTTCACCTTCCAACACGATAAAGGAATGGTCTTCGTCGCGGTGGGCGTGAATCTCGTTTTCACCGCCTTCGGCGTTGATTTTCGTGTGAATCCACATGTTCGCGGTTTCCGCCACCAGTTGGGTGACACGCCCTTGCTGCATGTAAGGGGTCTTAAGCGAAAACGTATAAGCTTTTGGCTTTTCGTTAGTTTCTTTTCTTGCGGCTGCAGTTGCTTGCATCGTCAGGCTCCTTTCAATGTTGGTTTAGTTTTTTAGTTATTGATTCCGTCAATCTTAAGATCGTAGAGTTTGATCACATTATCGCGCACGACTTTTCTCAAGATATCTTTGGGTAGGTGACCAAGCTCCCTGGCAATAACGTCGCGCGAGTGGGGCCAGGTAGACGCGGCATGGGGATAATCATTGGACCACATGAAGGTGTCTTGGCCAAAATCCTCCATCAGGCGTCCGCCCGCCGGATCGCTAAAAAACGTCGCGTAAACCTGTTCGGCAACGTACTCACCCGGCAACTTCTTCATGTATGGCAACGGCGCTTTAGGGCTGTGCCGAATAAAATACTTGTCCCATTCATGACAAAAGAACGGGATCCAACCGACTTCGTTTTCGACATAAACGAATTTCAACTTTGGAAAGCGCGCCATGACGCCGCTGAAAACCAGATCGAACAAGGTATTGGCAGCGTCGGCCAGCTTCTGATTCACTGTCATTCTGTAAGTATCTAGTCCCTTGCGATCAAAGCGGCTGTAGTTGAATCCCGTCAAAATGTGCAAATTAACCGGCATGTTCAAATCCTGAGAAGCTTCCCAGAACGGATCGTAATAATCACCGGTGAACGGTAAGTGCTCAGGCGGGACCTGCCAGATCAAACTGCCAACCAATCCTGCGTTCTTGCAACGCTCGAGCTCTTTGACGGCGTTCTTGAGATTATAAAGGGAGATCATCGGGATTCCCACTAACCGGCCCGGCGCCACTTTGCAGTAGTCGATCAACCAGTCGTTGGCAATCTGAAAACAAGCCTCTTGCACGTGGGCATCTTCCAAGGCAAACAAGCGCAGACCGAAGGTCGGATAAAGCACCTCCGCGCTAACCCCGTCTACTTCCATCTCTCCAAGCCGTGCTTTGGGATCCCATCCACCCGGCTTCTCCCCCGGCGCGTTACGCGGCGGAAACTTGGGGAATTTTTCTCTTAGACCCGGCGTCAAATTTTTTTCCCAAAGATCCACCGGCTCCATGATATGTGAATCCGCCGAGACAATCCGTTCATCGGCGAGGACTGATTGCGCGGTTCGCGCTGTCGCAGCTGTGCTCATAAGGTATGTCCTCCTCTTTCAATCACTGCGGGTTTGATTCCCCGCAGCTTGTTGCGTAAAGAACTATTCCCACCTCTTAGAGTCCGTCATTCCCGATAGAAGCATTCGGGGGTGACGCCTTTGGGATAAATTCTCATCGCTATGTTCTCATACCCCGTCAGCTTGCTGCGGGGTAGTTCATTTGCGCCATTTGACACTCAACCCCGACAGCAGTAAACGACGAGAGCGAGCGGCTATGAAGGCTCTTTGTTTGTCGTTGCCGCTGGTGATATCTTTGTCGACAAACTGCATAAATTAAGGAGGAGAACATGGCTAAGATCAGACATATCGCGATTAAGGTGGAAGACCAGGAGAAAGCCGCGACTTTCTATAAGGAGACGTTCGGCATGACCGAAGCCTGGCGCGGGCCGGTGCGGGACGATGGCAAACGGGCGATCTATCTTACCGATGGATACATCAACATGGCGGTCCTACCGGCGCGCGGCGGGCGCGAGGGAATCGACCACTTCGGCTTTCAAGTGGAAGATATGGAAACAACTCTAAAGACCGCCGGTGCAGCGGGCGCCCAAGGCGACGCGGCGAAGAAGCCCCGGGATGGTCGTTTCGCTGAAGTGGGGGTTCACGATCCCTCGGGACAATCTGTCGATGTCTCGGTGCATGGCTGGAAGGCGTAGACTAATATTTATTATTTAGTGGTAGAAGAACTGGTCTGCCTAGTGCGAACAGAAAATTGCGTCATGCCCGCGCAAGCGGGCGTCCAGCATGGATCGGAGGGCTAAGAGATGCAAGGACTGGATTCCCGCTTGCGCGGGAATGACAGAAAGGGATGCATGGTGAGACTGCGGCTAATTCTCATCGCCATAATCAGCCTCTCATCTTCGTTCGTGTCAGCGTCCTTCGCAGGGGAGCCCAGGAAGCTCCTGATCGCCCACGGAGCCATCAGCAACAACGTTACGCCGCTCTGGATTGCCCAGGAGCAGGGCATTTTTCGTAAATACGGCATTGAGGCCGAGCTCGTCTTCATCATCGCGGGCCGCGCGATGCAAGCGATGTTGGCCGGTCAGGTTCCAGTCGGATTGGTCGGGGCAACCCATGTGGTTAACACAGTGACGGCCGGTGGTGACTTTGTCATGATCCTCGGCCTTCAAAACAGTTTGGATTATCTGTTCATCGCCCGGCCGAACATCAAGAGCGCGGAAGAGCTCAAAGGCAAGAAAGTGGCGATCGGCACACCCGCCGGTTCAGCATCGCTGGCAACTTACGTGGCGCTGGATTATTTGGGGTTGAACCCGCGTCGGGATCAGATCGTTCTGCTCGGTGTCGGCGGCGTGCAGGAGCGGCTGGGCGCTCTGCAGGCGGGGAGCGTCGAAGCCACCAGCTTGTCGCCCGAATTTGGCCAAGTGGTGATCAGTGAGGGGTATCGCGTTTTGCTGAATACGACAAAGGAGAACGTGCCGTTTCAGTCCTCCGGCATGGTGGTTTCTCGCAGCATGCTGAAATCAAATCCGCAGCTCGTCGAAAACGTCGCGAAAGCCACGGTTGAGGGCGTCGCTTTTGTGCACAAGCCTTCAAATAAGGAGACTGTCCTCAAGAGTCTCGCCCGCAACCTGAGGTTGAGTAAGCAGGAGCAAGTCGAAAAGGCGTATCAAAACATGGTTGCCGAGCTGCCAAAAAAACCGTGTCCGACAATGGAAGGAGTGGCTTCCGTGATCAAACTGATGGCCCAGCACGGTCTTAATGCCAAAGCGACACAGGTGAAGCCGGACGAGATTGCGGACCTGTCTCTCTGCAAAAAATTTGAAGACAGCGGGTTTTTCCGGAGCCTGTACTGAAGCGAGGGAATGAAATATTGGAATGGTGGAATGGTGGAATGATGGTTTCATCAGAGGCTAATGATGCGGCGCTGCCGCCGGAAAAATTTATCGCGAAGATTTGGCAAGAGCGGCAGCGATTTGTTCGCGAGGGGCGGATCAAGCAACCGCACCCATGGCAGGTCGCCTTGAGTCAAGGCAAAGTGTCCAAGATAGCGCTCGTCGAGTACGTAAAGAACCGCTATTATTTTCTCTGCAACATCAACCGTAAAGACGCACAGATTATCGCTAACTGCCCGATTCCCGACGCGCGGCGTATGTTGCTGCGCAAATATATCGATGAAGAAGGCCAGGACGTCGCCGGGGGCCGTCTTGGACCGCACTACGAGATGTGGCTAAAAATTTCTGATGCGCTGGGAATTCCACGCGAGCTTATGAACAGCTTTGAAGATGTCCTGCCGGTTTATCGCTATACCGTTGATGCTGTCTTCAACTTTGCAAAACTGCACGGTTGGCTCGAAGGCGTGGCTGCGACCTACGCGACTGAAGGGCGCATGTGGAAGCGCTACACGCCTAAGGAAGAGCATAGAGAAGAGGGTTTGTTGGACGAAGGAGAGGCGCTGAGGCAGCATTATGGCTTACCGGAGGAAGCCCTTCAGTTTTACCACGTGCACAGCGACGCCAACGACGAGCATGGTGATATTAACGAAGCGATCCTGAAGAAATATTGCGTATCGCAGGAGCTCCAGGAGAAGGCGTTGGATGCTGCGCGCTTTCGCTGGGAGAACCAGGAGACCCGTCACGATATTATCTATCGATACTTCGTCCTCGGTGCGAGCTGAAGAGTATTTCTAACTGAGGTTTGAGATGCTGAGCGAAGCGAGGTGGTGTTCACCTTTCCCCTCGAGAGACCGTGGCGCGATGGGATGTTCGGCTTTCGACGCATGCAAATCTCCCCTGGCCCTCTTTTTCAAAGAGGGGTAGTGCTATGAACCGTGAGCAATTAAGAACTGCGTGTAAGAAATTTCGCCCTTTTTAAAAAGGGGGATCAAAGGGGATTTTCAAGGTGCTCGTGTGGATGATGGCGACCGTTCGTGGTCACTCGTCGAACCAATGAACTCGATTATGACACAATCTCCGACGGGGGAAGGCTGCGACAGGGGTGCAACGAAATGGGCTAACACCCCTACCTTTGTCCTCCCCGGTCGAGGGGGAGGATTGGCAAATCGAGAAGCAGCCAACGTCGCACCGCTGCATCTTCGTCCTAGGCTTCACAGAATTTTTTTCTGGACAGCTCTTTTATTAGTTTTTTCTTCAAAGGACTTATTCGCGCAGCAGCTCGAAACTCTTAACGCTTCCTACGCTTCTGTCACCGGCAGCCGTATCCCGCTTTGGATTGCCAAGGACGCCGGGTTATTTGAGAAGTACGGTCTTCACGTCAATTTGGTCGTGATCGCGGCCGGCAATGCGGCCATCGGTGCGCTATCTGGCGGCGATGTAGAGATCCTCGGTGCGCCGGGTTCAACGACGATGGTTTCTGCTGCAAAAGGGCTGCCGGTCGCCATCATCGGGACGTTTGGTCCTGGAGCTTGGAAATTGGCGGCTCACCCGTCCATCACATCCATTCAAGAACTGCGAGGCAAAACCGTCGGTATCAGTCGCCCCGGCACCACCATCGAATTTGCCACGCGGCGCGCGCTTCTCAAACTCGGTTTCGCCCCGGGGAAGGATGTTAGCATTTTAGCGACCGGCCTTGCCGAGTCGAACAAGCGGCTCATGATCATGCATCAGGGCAAGATCGACGCGACCTTGGTAAGCCCGGACAATCTCTTCGAGGCAGAAACGAAGGGATTGAAGCTCTCAATTCTGGCCGATTTAAACGAACTAGGAATCTACACTACCGCCAGCGATCTTTCGGCCAAGCGGGATTTTCTCAAGAATCAACGGCAGCGGGCGCGAGCTTTTATGATGGCGTATTGCGAAGCGATCTGGCTGGGAAAGAATAACAAAAGCGTCGCCTTGGCGAGTTTTCGAAAACAGATGCGGGAGAACGATCCGCGGCGCCTCGAAGTGATGTACAGAAATTATGTTGTTGACGCTCTGCCGTTGAAGCCCTATCCGATGGAAGAAGTCATTCAAACCGAGATTGAGAACCTCACCCCGACAGTGCCAGAGCTTCGTGGAAAACGGGCGGCAGACTTCGTTGACAAGAGCATCCTGAGCGACCTGGAAAGCGACGGTTTCTTCGCGAGCCTGAGCGCGAAATACTCGAAGTAAGAAGGACGTTCAAGGTTTTCAATCGAACTACCCCCCAGCAAGCTGAAGGTGGTATCAGAACATACAGCGATGAAAATTCATTCCAAAGGCGTCACCCCCGAAATGTTTTAATCGGGGGTCCAGTTCCGGTCTCGCCTGGATTCCCGACGGTTCGAGAACCTCACCGTCCCGAGGGAAATCGAGGGATAGGAGCCATTCGGGAATGACGGACTCTAAGAGTTCTGGGAATAGCTCTTTATACAGCAAGCTTCGGGTAATCAAACCCGCATGGATTGAACTCGAGAACCGCTGCGCTCGCTCCGGAGAGCCGTTGACGCTTTAGTTTCATCCTATATTTTTGCGGAATTGTCTTAAGCGCAGAGGAGGGATTCACGTATGCCTTATTTAGATTTGCATCAGCATCTGAAAAATTTCGAAGAACACGGCCTGTTGAGGCGCATCACGAGACTCATCCGCGCCAGTTAAATCCGTTCATGGATGTGACCGCGATTACCCATCGTAAAGACGCCATCTATACTTCGTGGCTGAGCCAGCTCACTCCCAGCGAGTCGTCGGTGATTCGTAAAATCGGCTACGATCGCCTCATGCTGGTGCACCTCCGCGATGAATGCCGCATCACCAGTGTTCTTCGTGTGGAAATGCACGAGCCGCTCACCAACACCTATAAATTGGTGATTATTCAAATGCGCCGCCCCAACGAGGCCGAAGTCTGGCGCGCGCTGCACGCCGCCTGCTCGTTTCATCCGGGCGTGGGCAAGATCGTTGTTGCGGTAGACGAGGACATCGATCCCTCGAATGAGGCCGCGGTCTTCTGGGCCATGTGTTATCGCATGAAACCGCACAAGGACGTGCACATCGTCGGCGGGATGGAAAAGGGGCATGCTCCACCCTTCCTGTACCATCACGAAGAAAAGGGGACGGATGTGGTCTCCTATCACCTGCCCGCAGATGAGTCGGCGATGTTGTGCAACGCGATTCTCAAAGAGCCCTTCCACCGGTATCTCTGCCGAAGCGAGAATACATGGAGAACGCGAAGAAAATTTGGGAAGAGCTGCCGCGGAGAATCCTTCTTGTGAGAAACCGGGAAGACCACAGCTGAAACCTGACACCCGAAACCCGAAACCATCTCTCCCCCTCCGTCAATCGGAACGATAGCGCCACAGTTGGGGAATCGCGACGCAGATGGCAAGAATCATCAGAAAGCACAGCCCGCTGCCCACCAGGAGTGAGTTCGGCGCGCCGATGAATTGCGCGGCAGCGCCGGCGAGGAGGGCGCCCAGGCCGTTAGTCGTTTGGGCAAAGACGACGATGAGACTGGACGCTCGCCCGAGCATTCGGTCCGGGGAGAGAAGTTGAACCACAGTGCGGCGGATGGCAACGCTCACCGAATCGGTAATGCCGAGGAGGATCACCGCCGCCACCGCCATCCAGAACCACTTTGAAACGCCCAACAAAGCGAGACTTGCCGCAAAACCGACAGCGGCCATCACCACGGCAACACCTTTGCGTTTGATGTCCCCGGCCATCAAGAGCGTGGCCGAACCTATGAGGGAACCCGCAGATGGGGCGGCGTAAAGCAGACCCAATCCTGAGGCGCCCATGTTGAAAACATCCGCTGCGAAGATGGGCAAGATGGGTCTATAGAACCCTACCAACGTCACTCCGAAGTCGAGGAGGAAGAGCGATAGGATGATGCGCTGAATCCAGATAAACTCTACACCTTCCACCATGCTGCGGAGGCTGACCCGGCGCTTTGCGCCTTCATGTTTGCCGGAGCTTCGTAGCGATACTATGGCGATGATGGCCGGCAGCAGCGTGATGGTGCTGATCAGGTAGGTGACCGCCAAGCCGGTGTGATCAATCAGCACACCGCCGACGGCGGGTCCCACAAGAAAACTGAGCTGGATGATCATGGCATTGATGGTGACCGCATTCATCATAAGGCCCGGAGGCACCAGACGTGGGACGAGTGCGGAACGCGCCGGCCAGTTAAAGACGTCCACGAAACTGCCGAGGAAGCCGAGAGCATAAATGTGCCAGACCTGCACTGTGTCGGTATGGGTCAGAAGGGTCATGGCCACACTCGGCACCAATTGGACAAGCATCGTTACCAGCAGCACCTTCTTTCGGTCGAAAGCATCGGCTACCGCGCCCGCGAACAGGCCGAAAATGATGAAGGGGAGCGCCTCCAGGAATCCCGTGAGCCCCAACTTAAAGGCCGAGCCCGACAGTTGGTACACCTGATAGAGGTTGGAGACGTTGCGGATCTGGATCGCCAGCGAGGTCAAAACGCTGGCGATCCAAAGCAGTCTAAAATCGCGGATGAGCAGGGACGACCACGGCCGAATAGTTTGGCTCTCGGCCGCGTTCTGGTTTATTTCGGGGCGGTTATTCAATCAGTTCGACAGGCGAAGCTCGGATAGAGGATCCAGGTGAATCGTAAAACTGTCTGAGTTTGTTGAAAGCGGGGCAGGGTAGACCGCGGCGTTCTTAGAATCGCTGCGCGCTACCCTGCTGCTGAAATCGATCAGCGAGACGCTCCGGTCGCGGCCAGCGGAATATCTTCGAGAACCCCACGCTCCTCGGCCTGCGCCAAAACCGCTTCGATGGTTTTGACGAGATTACGCGCCGCTTCGATACTGAGTTCGACAGCGACTCGCGCGCTGGGACCGGCGCCCTCGTTGACGAAGTCGATGTTCAGGGCGTGCTCCAGCGGCATGTCGTAAGGGTGATCGTAGGAAACGTTAGCTTCCTTGACCTCAAACCAACCGCTGGTTCCCTTGCCTCGGCCGTCGATCTTTGCTTGATGGACAATCATCGTACACATCATCGCGCTCCTTTCGGCTTAGTTAGACTTCAGGTGCTTTTCAAGAAACGCGAGGACTTTCTTCCAGCCGTCCACCGCTTGCTCCTGCCGATACGCCCCCCGGTCATAATAGAAAAAGCCATGACCTGCGCCATCATAGCGATGAAACTCATAGTTCTTGCCATGCTTCTTGAGCTCCGCCTCGTGCTGGTTCACCTGTTCCGGCGAAGGCGATTTGTCGTCGTTGCCGAAAAGACCGATCATCGGGCAGGAAAGATCTTTGGTGTAATCAATCGGAGCGACAGGCCGCTTGGGTGTCAGTTCCTCTTGCTTCATAACGACACCGCCGCCCCAACACTCGACTAACGCGTCGAATCCTTTCAATTTGCAGGCCGCAAGAAACCCATGACGCCCGCCGGAGCATGTGCCGAAAACGCCGACCTTCTTGCCGACGTGGGGCTGGGAGCGTAGAAACTTTAAAGCGCCATCGAGGTCGCCCAAGACCTGGTCATCGGGTACGCCGCCGGCCGCGCGCACTTTCGCGCCGACGTCCTCTGGAGTTCCGTGGCCTTCGCGGAAATAGAGGTTGGGGGAAATCGTGGCGTATCCGTGGTGGGCGAACCGCCGGGCGCATTCGCGGTACCACTCATCCCATCCGGGCGCGTGATGGATAATCACCATTCCCGGATGGGGGCCCTCCCCGAGCGGCCGCGCGTAGTAGGCGTTGATGGTATCACCCTTGTGTCCCTGCATGGTGACGGTTTCCGCCTGCATGCCTTCATAATCGTTGGTCTGGTACATAACTACCTCCTTGGTTTGGATTTATGTTCAATGCATCAGCGCATCACTTAATACAAAAGCTGTGGTATGTGCAACAGTTTTCCCTAATAAGGGACCAGATTGCCTGCAAAAGGATCAAAGGGTTGGGAAAGATCAAAGGGTTGGGCTTGCAACCGCAGACGAGACGTTGTAATCTCAAAGTACACTTCAGTATGGGGCCTTCTGATAGTGGAGATATGGCAAAGTTTGAAGGTCTAGTCAGTCTTTCCTTGCGAGTTTCCTCGCGAACCATCCGACCAGAGCGTGTGTTACATTTCATGTTCTGCTTCCAGCAGTGAGTAGGTTCACAGGGTCAAAGACCACAACGTTTTCCAGAAGGAGAAGAGCATGGGCAGTAAAATTTACGTAGGTGGGTTGCCGTATGCGACCACTGACGGACAGTTACAGGAAATTTTTTCAGCACACGGAACCGTAGAATCGGCGCGTGTGATCACGGATAAGTTCACGGGCCGGTCCCGCGGGTTTGGTTTTGTTGAAATGAGCTCTAATGAGGAAGCCCAAAGGGCGATCCAAGCATTGAACGGAACCGATCTTGACGGTCGCAGCCTCACGGTTAACGAAGCCCGGCCGCAAGAAAAGCGGTCCGGATTCGGTGGTGATAGAAGCGGGGGTGAGAGAAGAGGCGGCGGTGGTGGACGCAACCGCTGGTAGCTTAGAACTCCAGTTCTAAACAAGAAGGGGCGTCGGGTCGGAGCGCCCCTTTTGTTTTTCCTTCCAATATTATCCCTACTCAATTTCCCAATGCCCGCGATGGCAATTGGGTCTAGACTTCCATGGAGAAGGTCGCCATCGATGAGTTAAAGCTAAAGGACCTTCAGGGGCGGCCGGTAAGGCTCCAAGATTATTTTCAAGAGTATGCACTGGTAATTTTTCTCAGGCACCTTGCCTGACTGCCGTGCCAACATCACCTCGGCGAGGTGAAATCATTCAAAGATGTATTCGATCGGCGGGGGGTGACGATCGTCGTCATATCGTTTGCCGAGCCGGAGCGATTGGCGCCTTACCAGGAACATCATCACTGGCCCTTTGTATTGCTCGCCGATCCGAAGCGAATCGCCTATCAAGCCTTTGCTTTAAAACGCTTATCTTGGTTCCGGGTTTTTTCGCCGTCGACACTGAGGCTCTACTTCAGGCTGTTGCGCGAAGGCAAGAAATTCCAGAGCTACGGCAAAGATGACTACTATCAGGCGGGGGGCGACTTCTTAGTCGATCGCGAAGGTAACATCCTCTTCGCCCATCGCAGTCAAAACCCTGCGGACCGGCCACCGGTCGAAAAATTGCTCGAAGCCATTGATCGGACCGTCATCTCTGCCGCCGAGCAGAGATAGAATTGGCGTTTTTTTTCTATGGCGAGAGCATAACTCTCATCGCACAGGAATAGCCTTTCACAGTAAATTCGGAAGAGCCTTAATCATTCTTCTGGGTTTCCGGTGAAGAAGTATTCACCACAGGAAACCTATCGCGGCAAAGCCGCAACCGAAACTGGGAATATCTCCCGCAAAGACGCCAAGGCCGCAAAGGTCGGAAAAAATGAACAGGATGGTTTGTAAAATTATCAATCTTTCGATTCCGAACTTGGCGTACTTTGCGCCTTGGCGGGAGTCAATTCCCGTGTTCGAGCATTCCAGATCAACGGAAAATTCGCGCGAGCTGTGAAAATTTGAGTTAAAGCAATACACGACTTTACGGAGGGCTTGTTCAAGGTGCTATTTTTATGCGATTTTCTCTGTGCCCTCCGCGCCTCGGCGGTGCAATCTCCGAGTCCTGGTTCACACAAAAGCCAAAGAACTTTTTTAACCGGCCCGCCGCGGGGTTTGCCGATTGCGCTAGCTCCCCAACGAGGTTAGACCTTCTCGAATGGCGTATTTCGTAAGACCGGCAACCGTGCGGATATTAAGTTTGTCCATGATCTGCTTGCGATGGGTTTCCACCGTCTTGGTGCTCACAAATAGCTTAAACGCGATTTCCTTGGTCGATTTTCCCTCCGCGATCATTTGGAGAACCTCGCGCTCCCGTCCACTCAGCAGCACGCTTGAGCCCTGTCTCTTTGGATCTGACTTTTCGAGAGTGCTTTTGATAACAGTCTCGGCAATCGAAGGACTCAGGTACATTTTCCCCTTAGCGACCGCCGTTACGGCGATTACTAACTCCTCAAACGCCGAATCTTTAAGCAAGTAACCGTTTGCTCCCGCTTCCAAGACACCCATGACGAAACGGCGATCCGCGTGCATCGATAACGCAATCACTTTCGTCTCTGCCATCTCGGAGCGGATTTTCCTAGTCACTTCGATCCCATTGAGACCCGGCATGCCGATATCCAGAATCGCAATATCAGGCTTGTGCTTTTTCACGCCCTCGAAGGCAGTCAACCCGTCTTCCGCTTCCGCAACAACCCCGAACGTGGATTGCTTCTCGAGGAGAGATCTCAGGCCTTCACGTAGTATCTTGTGATCGTCGGCGATCAGAATTCTAACCGTCATTAGCATTCTTACCAATGTTCAACAGAACCACTTTGAGAAAATTTATCGCGCCAAGACGCCAAGCACGCGAAGTAATACATTTACTTATTCTCCGAACCCTTGGCGCCCCTTCGACGTCGCTCAGGACATGCTTTGCGGGAGTCGCCGGTGTTTCCGATTGCATTGTTCCGAATGGATTCATAAATTTCAAATATGTTTGGTTAGATTTCGACAACTCTAAGCAGCTGTGCGGCTACGAATTTAGTTCTGCAAAGCTCCGGCAGAGTCGGTGATAGACACAGGAATAACAACTTGAGCGCTGGTCCCCTTGCCGGGACTAGAATTGATTGCCAAGCTCCCTCCCAACAACGAGAGCCGCTCGCGAATGCTGAACAACCCGAAACCGCCTCCGTGCGACCGTGGCAAGTCCAACTCATCCGGAACAAAACCTTTACCATGGTCTTCCACGTGAATAACAACCACATTTTCTCTTTGCGTTACGTAGACATGAGCCTCTTTGACACCCGCATGCTTGACGACGTTGATCAGAAGCTCCCGTACGGTCTGAAAAGCCACGACGGCCGCATCGCCGCTTAATTGGCTGGGTTGCTTTCCGCCCTCTATCTGGCACCCGAGGTCATAACGCTCCTGCATGTTTTCGGCGAGCCAGTCTAACCCGGCGTCAAATCCGAACGCGTAACGAACCTTAGGAGCACGCTAGCGAGATAATTAAACTCCGGCACACTAATATTCGGATGAGCCGACACGTAAGCCCTGAGCCCCCGTGCCAGAAACAACCGCTCGTTGAGCTCAGCTTCCAAGCGCGCGCGACCATTGCTGAGACTACGAAGGATTCGAGTCTCCCGGACTTTACGTAACGCTGCTGTTCAACTGCAAGCACCGCCACGAGAATTGCGCCCGCGGTTAGGGCCCCAACCACATAGGGTGGCCACTGAGCCGGTCTTTTCTTTTCTTTCTAAGTCAGCTTCCCCCATAGCAGTTTTGCATCACTATCCTTCCTAGTGCGGGATGTAGCGCTCAAACGATTCTCTTGGTTTGCGTACTGACGCCCTTGTAGGGGGCAATCTTAGATCGGTCGCTCTCATAAATCCACTTCGAAAATCAAAAGTTTTGGAACCGTTAATCCAGGGATTTCAAAGCGGAAAGATAGGATGTTCCCGATTGTGAGCTTCCGTCGAGGGCAGCCTCTCATCGACGAGTTTAGTCTGTTTCCAGCAAGCGGTGAGTTCATTACTTGTCGGCGGGGCGAGGTTGCCGCTTGTCGAAGAGCATGGTTTTCCAGACGCCCTCTTTCTCCCAGGATAACGCGAGCTGGGTCACCAGAAAACTGA
>Ga0209874_1000225_pt1 | contig 15903 bp, 14 predicted proteins | sample GWRWN1_20_30_FD_187216 | JGI IMG/M metagenome (GOLD analysis project Ga0209874, IMG submission 187216) | Riverbed sediment microbial communities from areas with no vegetation in Columbia River, Washington, USA - GW-RW N1_20_30 (SPAdes)... | ecosystem: Environmental > Aquatic > Freshwater > River... | reverse complement strand
CGTGCGGAGGTCGTAGACGCCGGAGCGGAACACCCCATCCTCGATCAGGTCGACACGCGACCGTGGCACGCCCTCGAAGTCGAACGGCAGGCCGAGGGTTCCATCGGACAGGGCGTCGTCGTAGATCCTGACGATCGGCGCCGCCACCTGCTGCCCCTGTTTGCCGGAGAAGCACGAGCGCCCCTCGAACAGCGAGCGTCCGCCGAAGCCGATCCACGCCAAGAAGCCGACGAGCGTCGAGACGGCCGCAGGCTCCAGGATCACCGTGTACCGGCCGGGTTCGAGGTCGCGGGGCGACCGCGAGGCGACCGCCTTGTCGGCGGCCCGCTTGCCCACCGCCGCCGGGTCGAGCTCGTCCCGTCCGGCCGCGAACACCTCCGCGAAGCCGCTCCCGCCGTCCGGCCCGGTCACGACCGTCGTCACGGAGGCCTGCGAGGACGGCGCCCAGCAGAACTGGCCCTCCGTGTTCGCGACGGCGACCTCGCTCGCGAGCGTCTCGTACGCGCCGGCGGCAGTGAACCCCTCTGGGCATCGCGCGACGAGCTCGGCGACGGCCTCTGCGCGTTCGGAGGGCCTGGTCTCGGCCGTGGGCTCGTCGAACGCCTGCCGCTCGGGGGTCGGCGCGGGCGGCGCGAGCCCCGGGAACAGCGGGTCGGGCGCGACCACGTTCGCCATCTCGAGCGCGCTCTCGGCGGCCCGGAGCGCGCCCTCGGGCGAGAAGTCGTTCGTGGCCGTGACGCCGATGCGCCCCTCGGACACGACGCGGACGCGGATCCCGGTGTCTTCGCGGTGCGTGCTCTGATGGATCGAGCTCGAGGCGAACCGCGTGAGCCCGCCCCACTCGTGCATGAACAGGACCTCCACGCCGTCCGCGCGCGGCAGGTTCAGGGCCCCGTCGGCGATGCGGCGGACCTCGTCCGGCCCGATGAGACCCGTCTTCATCGCGCCCCCCGCATCAGCCGCGCACCCCGAGCTGCACGCCCCGGAACCTCGAGGGAGAGGCGCCGTGCCCGACCCGGGCGACCTGGCCGGGCTGCCCCTTCCCGCAGTTCGGCGTCCCCCACAGGGTCCACTCCTCGCGACCGCCGACGGCGTCGCACGAGCCCCAGAACTCCGTGGTGATACCCGTGTAGTTGGGGTTCCGATACATGGTCGTGAGCCGGCCCTTCTCGATCCGCCAGCCGATCTCGCACCCGAACTGGAAGTTCACGCGATGATCGTCGATCGACCAGGACGTGTTCGTCGACATGAACACCCCGTCGTCGGTGTCGCCGATGATGTCGGCGAGCGAGCCCTCGCGCGGCTCGATGGAGATGTTCGTCATGCGGATCAGCGGATAGTGCGCCCACCCGTCTGCCCGCATCGCTCCGGACGACGTGAGCCCGAGGACGCTCGCCGTCTCCCGGCTCGAGATGAAGTTCTCGAACACGCCGTCGACCAGGATCGGCACCCGCTGCGCCGGGACGCCCTCGTCGTCCCAGCCGAACGATCCGAGCCCGCCGGGCAGCGACGCGTCGGCCGTGATCGACACCAGCGGGCTCGCGTACCGGAGGGACCCTCGGTCCTCGGGTCGGACGAACGAGGACCCCGCGTAGGCCTCCTCCATCCCCAGCACGCGGTCGAGCTCGACGGGATGCCCGATCGACTCGTGGATCTGGAGCTCCACCTGCCCCGAGTCGAGCACGAGCGTGGTGACCTCGCTCGGGCACTCCTCGGCCGAGAGCAGCTCGACGGCCTCGGTCGCGGTCCGCTCCGCCTCCTCGATCAGGCCGAGCTTCTGGATGTGTTCCCAGCCCGCGGCCGAGATGTGGCCGCGGAACGAGTTCGGGAACGAGCGCCGCTGGAGCTCGCCGTCGCCAAGCGCCGTGGCCTCGATCCCCGCTCCCGACTGGACGGTCGTCTGCTCGATCGCCGTGCCCTCGCTCGTGGCGAGGAACGTTCGACGGCGGAACAGGTCGATCCCGCCCTCGGCGAACGCAAGCCCCTCGACCGATTGCATCCGGCGGGTCGCCTCCATCAGCATCGCGACCTTCTCCTCGAGCGGGATGTTGAACGGGTCCACCTGCATCGGGGAGTGCCAGGTGCCGTTCACGGGATCGATCGGGGCCAGGACGACGGGCTCCATCGGGAGGCGGGCGGCGGCCCTCGCGATCTCGACCGCGAGCCGGGCCGTCCGGTCGATCTCCTCGGGCTCATGCCGGGCGGTGGCGGCGAAGCCCCAGTACCCGTTCACGAGCACCCGGATCCCCAGGCCCTCGGAGGTCGAGCGGTCGATCCCCTCCATCGCCTGGTTCCGGACGGTGATCGACTCCGAGTCGTCGGCCACGACGCGGCCGTCGGCGTAGTCCGCACCGGCGGCTCTGGCCGCCTCGACGGCCTGCTTCGCGACGTCGAGCATCAGATCGAACCTCCAGGGGGGCGACGATTGGAGCTGCGCCAAGACTACCCCGGAGGGCGGTGGTGGCGTTCCGAGGCACGGGTGGAGTTCTGGGAAGATGCGCGCGGTCCCGAGGCGGCCCAGGCCAACGGACGAGCAAGGGACGAGCCAAGGGACGAGCCAAGGGACGAGCCAAGGGACGAGCCAAGGGACGAGCAAAGGGACGAGCAAAGGGACGAGGAGGACGAGGGATGACGATCGTGCGGTTCGAGGACGCCCCGCTGTTCGATCTGTCGGGCGTTCGGATCCGGGGGTTCGCGTCGCCGGCTCGCGGGGCGACCGAGACGATGACCTACCGGGTCGAGCTGGCCGGCGGGCAGCGAGTCCCCGACCACACGCACGACCACGAGGAGGTCTCCCAGCTCCTCTCGGGTCGCTGGACGGTGACGATCGACGGCGAGGACTCGGAGCTAGGGCCGGGCGACACCGCGGTGATCCCGGCCGGGGTCGTCCACGCCTCGTTCACTCTCGAGGGGGACGAGGCCGTGATCCTCACGTCGATGCCGGTCGGCACGCTGCTGATCCGGGGCGACGGGGAACGCGTGGCGCCGCCCTGGAGCGAGTGAGGGCGTGCCGACCTACGTCTCGAACGTCACGCTGTTCGACGGCCGGACCGTCAGGCGGCGCGCCGGCGTGCTCGTCGCGGAGGGTCGCGTCCGATGGGTCGGCGCTCACGCCCGTGTGACGCGTTCGGCGCGAGCGGCCGACGAGATCGACGGACGCGACAAGACCCTGACCCCGGGGTTGATCGACTGCCACGTCCATCTGTGCTTCGACGGGAGCGCCGACTTCGCCGGCGAGGCGCGCGAGATGACGACCGACGCCGCCGCGACCGTCAAGGCCGTGCGCAACGCGGCCCGGACGCTCGGTCGCGGCGTGACGACCGTGCGGGACCTGGGAGGCAGGGGCGATTCGGTGATCCAGGTCGCGCGCGGCGTCGAACGGGGCCTGCTCGCCGGTCCGAGGATCCTGGCGGCCGGCCGGGCACTGACGATCACGGGCGGGCACGGGCACCAGATCGGGTTCGCGCGCGAGGTCGACGGGCCGGAGGGGCTCCGGCGCGCCGTGCGCGAGGAGATCCGGGCGGGCGCGACCGCGATCAAGCTGGTCGCGACGGGGGGCGTGCTCACCCCGGGGATCACCCACGACTTCACGGCGTTCACCCAGGAGGAGCTCGACGCCGCCGTCGACGAGGCGCATTCGTGGAGCCGCGTGGTCGGCGCGCACGCGATCGGCCCCGAGGGGATCGTTCGGGCGGTCCGCGCCGGCGTGGACTCGATCGAACACGGATCGATGCTGTCCGCGCAGGGCGCCCGGCTGATGAAGGAGCGCGGGACGTTCCACGTCCCGACGATCTCGGCGATCCGCGGGATCGTGGACCACGCCGACGAGGTGCCGGCGTACGCGGTCGAGAAGGCGACCGCGCTCGTCGAGCTCGCGCGCGAGGGGTTCCGGCGCTCCCTCCGGGGCGGCGTGAGGATCGCCTGCGGCACCGATGCGGGGACGCCGTTCAACCCGCACGGGAACACGCTCGTCGAGATCGTCCGCATGGTCGAGTGGGGAATGACCCCGCTGCAGGCGATGCGCTCGGCGACCTCGAACGCGGCCGCGCTGCTCCGGCTCGCCGACGTCGGCGTGGTAGCGGAGGGTGCCGCGGCCGATCTCGTCCTGTTCGGGTCGAATCCGCTCGAAGAGATCCGGGCGGTGCTCAAGCCCGCGCTCGTGATCAAGGGCGGCGAGCTCGTCGCCGGCGCGATGTCGTAGGGCATCGCCGCTGCCGCCCTGAGAGGTTTTGTCACTCCCCCTCCCTACGCTGCCGGGGACAAGGAGGAAGCGGATGACCCAGCTCGGCTACGCGGTGCTCGGACTCGTGCTCGGCGCGGCGCTCGGCGCGGTGGTGTTCGGGGCGCGGCGGAGGTCGGCCTCGACCCCGTCGACGCGGGTGGAGGCGCGACTCGAGGTGCAGGCGGCGGAGCTACGCCGGCTCGCCGACGCGGCGGCGGCTCGCGAGGGCTCGGCCGAGCATCTGCGCTCGGATCTCGCCGGCGCCCGGCGTGTGCTGGAGGCGCTCGCTCTGCGCGAGGACGAGCGACGCGAACGCGACGCCGAGTCGTGGCAGATCGTCCGCCGGCTCTCGACCGTGCTCGTCGGCAGCGCCTCGAAGGGCCGGGCCGGCGAGAACGTGCTCCGCGAGCACCTCGCGCAGCTCCCACCGGGCATGCTCGTCACCGACCTGCGCGTGAACGGCCGCGTGGTCGAGTTCGGGCTGCTGCTCCCCGACGGCCGTCGGCTGCCCGTCGACTCCAAGTGGTCCGCGGTGGCCGAGCTGGAGGCGCTCGAGGCCGCCGACGACCCCACCCAGCGCGAGGCGCTCGCGCGCGAGGTCGAACGCCAGGTCGCGCTCCGGGCGCGAGAGGTGGCCCAGTACCTCGACCCGTCGCTCACCGCGCCGGTCGCGGTCGCCGCCGTTCCCGACGCGGCGTACGAGGTCCTGCGGCGGGCGCACGCCGATGCGTTCGCGCGCGGCGTCGTGATCGTGCCGTACTCGACGGCGTTGCCCGTGCTGCTGTTCCTCTACAGCCTCGCGCATCGGTTCGGCGACGCTGACGACGCGCGCTCGGCGCTCGAGGAGGTGGTGTCGGTGCTCGACGCGATGCAGCTCGTCCTCGAGAACAAGGTCGCGCGAGCGGCCACGATGGTCTCCAACGGGGTGGACGAGCTCCGCTCCGGTCTCGGCAAGGCCCGCGGCTCGATCGCCCGTGGCCGAACGGCGGCGGCGATCGAACCCGAACCCGAGCTCGCGCTCGTCGACGAGGTGCTGAAGGCCGTTCCCTAGCTGCGCGGTAGGCTCGCGCGGTGGATTTCGAAGAAGCGCTCGTGAAGCACGGGTTCCATCCCGCAACCGGCCGCACCCCGCGCGGGGTCCAGGTGCTCGTCGCCGAGCCGAACCCGTTCCTGACCTACACGGTGCAGGCGTTCGATGACGGGACGGCGCTGTTCTCGTGGGAGTTCGCGGTGGGCGAGTACCTGCGGACCAAGGGGATCCAGTTCGGCTCGGATGAGACGCTCAACCAGTTCGCGTTCCCACGCGAGGACGAGCGGGGACCGCAGGACGGCGCCTGGCTCGTCGGTTGCATCGAGCGGTCCGAGGCCCAGTTGGCCGCAGTCCGCTTCGATCGTCCTTAGCAGGCGTGAAGGGTCGTCGATGTCGCTTCCGTCAGGAACGACTGTTCCCTCTGTGCCGGCCGTCACACGTAGGCTTGTCGTTGATGAAGGACCAGATCACGCGCCTGCGGGAACATCCCGAGCAGCTTCGTCCTCCAGCGACGACGGAGGAACTCACCGATCTTCAAGCCGTTCTCGGTGTTGAGCGGCTCCCCGGAGCTGTTCTGGCGCTCTATGCGGATCACGGAGGAATGGACCCGGCGCGGACTTCCTTGCCGATGCGACTGCTGAGTCCGGCCGACGCCGCAGATGCCATCCAGAACTGGCGTGAGTTCGGTGTCCCCTTCGAGGACAGGGAGCTTGGAGTCTTCTGGTCAGACGACAATGGCAACGACGCTGGCGTGTCCCCGGTGGGTGCACTGCGTGATCGCGTCTTCGTGATCGACCACGAGGAACCCAGTCCCGAACCACGCTGGACAACCGCGGAGCCGTTCTACGACGCGCTGCTCGATGCCCGCGATCGGGAGCTGCTCTGGTGGGGGGACATGAGGACCGAGTACCCGCGGCGTCCCAACAGGCAATACCCGCCCGACGACGACGACCTTGCCGATGACTTCTTCGCCATTCACGAACGCGATCCGAGCAGTCCTGCAGGTAGGAGCGCGGGTTTTCGGGCCCTAGCCCTGAGCGTGCCGCAGGTGCACGACCAACGGGTACTCGCTCTGCTCGACTCCGACGATACGTCGATGCAGGAGCGAGCAGTCCAAATCCTTGGTGTGTGGGGGAATCCCGATGACGGCTGGGGACGACCGGAAGTCGAACCTCTCGTGAACATGGCTCGCAGTGGCTCTCACAACGCGCGACTGGCCGCGATGGCCGCGTTGCGAAGGATCAACACGCCAGAAGCGAGGTCCGTTCGTCTGCAACTCCGCCGTGAGTTCGGACCAATCCAGGGCCACATGCTAGGGAGCGAACTCGACGACGAAGGTAGCAACTCGTAGGGCGCCGCTAAGCCTTCCCTAACGCTTGGTATTTGTTGTCGTTTCCAGCGGAAGTAGATGTCGGCGCATCTCATGGAACTCTGCCCTGAACCAGTTCATGTTCCCCCGAGAAGATTCGCGTGGTCCCCAGGAGGGCAACTGGCTCGCCGGTGCGATCCGGCGAGCTCAGACACAGCTCGCATCCCCACGCTTCGACCACCCTTGGCAGTGCGCGTCATGCGTTCGGCCAAGAACAATGTCGATCACGGGTCTAACTAGGAAGGCACAACCTCCTGCCGGCGAACTGGAAGGCCGGGCTCAGAGTCTCGAGCCCGGCCTTCCATTTCGCGCGCTCTCGATGCCAGTCGATCGATCCGATTCAGCCGAGAGGGCCTCCCTGCGGCCTCCGACGGAACTGCTCGGCCAGCCCGCGGCCCTCCATCGCCTCGAGCTTGCCCGCGTCCCAGACGACGGCTGAGCCGGCTTCGCTCCGGAACTGCTCGGCCAGCACGCGGCCCTCCATCGCCTCGAGCTTGCCCGGGTCCCAGACGACGGCTGAGCCGGCTTCGCTCCGGAACTGCTCGGCCAGCACGCGGCCCTCCATCGCCTCGAGCTTGCCCGCGTCCCAGACGATCGCCGATCCCAGCGCAGGTGTCCCTCGCGCGACGAAGGTGTGCGACGCCCCACCATCGTTGTCGATGGCGTAGGTGACGAGGCTTCCGAGGAACGCCCCGATCGACAACGCGAGGACGACCGTGATCACGAACGACCCACCGAGCGTCCCTCCGCCGATGGGCGGCGACTCGACCCTTGTGCTCATCGCGTACCTCCTTCCGGTTCTTCCACCGATCTTTCGAGGAGCCTGCTCCGATCACGCCGACACCGCGGTGGCGACGCACACGGTCTCGGTGTGACCCTCGTCACGGGGCTGGAGCAGTCGACGCGCGAAAACGATCGCGTGTCGACTGCTTCTCACGAGACGTGGCCTGTGTCAGACGACGCGCTTCTCGTACACGTCCCACGCGCGAGCGGTGCGCATCCCCACCCGCTCGTAGAGGCGGACCGCGCCGGTCGAGTTCTCGGAGTCCACGTTCAACATCACCCGTGGCAACCCGCGGGAAGCGAAGGTGGCGAACGCCCGTCGCAGCAAGGCGGAGGCGATCCCGCGGCCGCGCCAAGGCGCGAGAACGCCGAGCTCGCCCACCCAGCCCCGGTCACCCCACACGACGCCCGTGAGTGCACCGACCGCCTCGTCTCCCTCGGTCGCGAGCAGCCACAGGCTGGGGTCGAAGCTGGGTACCTCGACCTCGTTCCCGAGCCACTCATCGAAGGGGATGACTCGATACCCCCACGCATGCCTGAACGCCTCCACGAAGATCGCGTGGATCCGCCGGAGGTCGCGTTCGGGCTCGATCCGACCGATCTCGATCCCGGTCGGAGGCTCGCCCGGATCCCGCGGCGATCCGTCGAGGTCGATCCGGAGGTGCCGGAACGTACGTACGTGCGCGAATCCATGGGATCGCACCAACGCCGTGCCGGCGGCGTCCGTGGCGGTGACGGCCGTGTGCAGCACAGCGCCCGGAAGGCCTCGGAGTCGTTCGGATGCGCGAGCTTCCATCCGGTCCATGAGCGCCGAACCGATCCCGAGTCCCCGATGCTCCGGACGCACCACGCCCCACGACTTGAGCTTGCCCTCGCCGTCTTGTGACGCGAGCGCGTGGGCGACGATCGTGCCGTTCGGATCCGTGACCACCCAGCCGTCCTTCGAGGGCTCAACTCCCGGCGCCGACCACTGATCGCGGACGAAGTCGGGGTCGAAGTGGGGCTCGCCGACGTCGGCGAGGTCGTCAGCAAGCAGCGTCGCGGCCACGCCGGCGAGGTCATCGAGCATGGCTGGCCGTAGCTCGTAGCCAACGGGCAGGGGTCGCATGCTCGGAGCCTACGGGTTGCGGTCGCCTGGGGGTCGCCCATGATGGGTCCGTGGCGACGACCGTGCGACCGCCGGGTCCCGACTTTTCTCGGCTCGCGGCGCTGCGGGCGTTCCGCAAGGACCCGCTCGGACTCCTCGAACGCCTGGCCGCGTGCGGCGACGTCGTTCGGATCGACGTGCCGGGTTCGGCCGCGTACCTCCTGAACCATCCGGAGCTGGTCCAGGAGGTGCTCGTCGTAGAACATCGGTCGTTCCACAAGGGACCGACGATCCAGGCGGCGAAGATGCTGCTGGGCGAGTCGCTGCTCACCAGCGAGGACGAGATCCACCTCCGGCGTCGGCGTCTGATCCAACCCATGTTCCACCACGAGCGGATCGCGACGTACGCGGCGTCGATGGTCAGGTTGGCCGAGCGCGCCGCCGAGCGCTGGGACGACGGCGAGGAGGTCGACATCCAGGCCGAGATGTCGGCGCTCACGCTCGCCGTGGTGGGCGACACGTTGTTCGGGACGGACATCGACGAGCGGCGAGGCGCGACCGTCCGCCGGGCCCTCACGGACACGCTCGGGATGTTCGACCGCGTGTACTCGCCGCTGTTCCGCCTGCTCGTGCGGCTGCCCTCGTCGACGATGCGCCGCTACCGCCGAGTCGAATCCGACCTGAACCGCGTGATCGCCGAGATGATCGCCGAACGCCGTGCCGCCGGCGCGAACGGGGACGACCTCCTCTCGCTGCTGCTCGGTGCGCGTGAGGACGGGGCTGGCATGACCGACGAGCAGGTTCGGGACGAGGCCCTCACGCTGTTCCTCGCCGGTCACGAGACCACCGCGATCGCGCTCACGTGGACGTGGTGGCTGCTCTCGCGGAACCCGGACGCGGAGGCGCGCCTGCACGCCGAGCTCGACGCCATGCTCGCAGAACGCGCGCCTTCGGTTGGCGATCTGCCGAACCTCCCGTACACGCAGGCCGTGATCTCGGAGTCGATGCGGCTCCGACCGCCGGCCTGGGCGATCGGCCGGACCGCGATCGCGGGCCACCGGGCGAACGGCTACGCGATCGACCGGGGCTCGATCGTCGTGGTCTCGCCGTGGCTCCTCCACCACGACCCTCGATGGTGGCCCGAGCCCGACACGTTCCGCCCCGAGCGCTGGCTCGACGACGACCCCGACCGGCCGCGGTCCGCGTTCATCCCGTTCGGCGGAGGCCCGCGCGTGTGCATCGGCGAGCCGTTCGCGCGGCTGGAGGCGGCGATGCTCCTCGCGTCGATCGCGAGGCGGTGGCGGTTCGCGAGCCCGACCGACCGGGAGCCGGACCTCCGGGCCGTCATCACCCTGCGACCCCGCGGGGGACTGCCGATGGTCGCGGTCCCCCGCCGAACGCCCGACGGGTCCTAGCCCACCCGGGACGCGACGGCCCGGTCCCGGGCCGCGATCAGCTCGAGGTACTCGCCCCGCTCGCGGAACGTCTCCTGCAGCTGCTGCGTGAGTCGCTCGATGAACTCGTCCCGGTAGGTGGAATCGACCGCCGAGGCAACCGCGTAGTACAGCGCCGAGAAGGACGCCACGCCCGCCGCTGTTCGAACGAGCTGCTTGGTGATCTCGAGCTCCTCACCGAAGAACGGGATGGTGAACAACCGGGTTCCGTCAGTCCCGATCCAATCCATCCGGATCGGGGGCGTGACTAGGAGCGCGCCGAACACCATGAAGAACAGCCAGATCGCGACGCCGACGAACGCGATCTGAAGGGCCTGCGCGAGGAAGATCACGAGCCCGACGTTGACGCGCTGCCGCCGGTGGAGCGGGACCGCGAGGGAGCTGCCTCGCTCGAGGTCGCGGACGCTCCCGGGGAGCCGGACGATCAGGAAGACCGCGGTGATCAGCGCGAACAGCCCGGCGCCCGCGTAGAAGGTCACGTCGCTCGCCTCACCGAACAGCTGCCAGTACTCGTTCGTGAAGAACGTGACGAGCGAGAAGAAGAGCAGGAGCGGGAGCGCGCGGACGAGGAGCGTGAGCGATGCGCCGAGCAACTGCACGAACCGTGCGGCGATCCACCGCAGGATCGAGAAGACCCCGTACCCGACGACGAGCCAGATCAGGCCGAGCAGCAGGAGGTTGCCGAGCCCGGTGACGAGCGCGCTCGTGAGCTGCCCGCCGAAGACGAGCGGAAGCACCACGGGGAGGACGACGAACGCCGTGAGCTCGGGGACCCCGAGCTTGTTCGGGACCGAGAAGAACCTCCGGCCGCGCGAGACGTTCAGCAGGCCGAACGCGCCGAGGACCAAGGCGACACCCCCGAGCAGCGCGAGGACGTTCAGGGCCGGCGGCCAGTCCAGATTGATGGCGCCGAGGATCTCGAGCACGAACACGACCGCGAGGAGTGGGATCGCCCGGTTAAAGACGTCCTCGGTCGCCGAGTAGTCCTCGGCCAGCAGGGGCAGGCCCGCGCTCCGGAAACGGCGCTCGAGCTCGCGGATCCGGCGGTCGCGTTCGAGCTGGTCCACGCCCACTATGGAACCCCGCCGCCCACCCACCCGCAAGCGTCTCGAGGCGGCTCGCAACCACGACGGCAGCCGGTACGCTGTTCCGAGTGGGGTTCGCTAGCGCGCTCGTGATCTTCGCCCATCCCGACGACGCCGAGTTCATGTGCGGCGGCACCGTCGCGAGCTGGGTGAACGAAGGGACCGACGTCCACTACTGCGTGGTCACCGACGGCTCGGCCGGCTCGAACGAACCTGGGATGACGCGCGAGAAGATGGTGCCGATCCGCGAACGCGAGCAACGGGCGGCCGCGGACGTGCTCGGCGTGCGGAGCCTTTCGTTCCTCGGGTTCGTCGATGGCGAGCTCCAGGTCGACCTGGCGACCCGCAAGGCCGTGACGCGGGTCGTTCGGCGGGTCCGGCCGGAGGTGATCGTCGCGCCCGACCCATCGCGGCTCTGGTTCGGGAATCGGTACATCAACCACTGGGACCACAAGCAGGCGGGGACGCTCGCGCTGTGCGCCGTCATGCCCGACGCGCCGAGCCGCCCGCAGTTCCCCGGGCTGCTCGACGAGGGGCTCGAGCCCTTCGAGGTGCCGAGCCTGTGGCTCGCATCGGATGATGCCGACACGTACGTGGATATCTCGAAGACGCTCGAGACCAAGCTCGAGTCGCTGCGCGCGCACGAGTCGCAGGGGACAGGGGACGCCCTCGACTGGGTGCGCGAGCGGGCCCGCGAGCTCGGTCAGGAGGGTGGGTTCGAGTACGCGGAGGGGTTCAAGACGTTCGACCTGCGCGACGAGGACCTGGACGTGACGGAGCCGGTGTGATGGAAGAGCCGCTCGGCGACGACGAACGCGAGACCTTCCGGCTGGAACCCGAGGAGGCGCAGAACATCCGCGCCGACCTCGAGGACCTCGACGGGATGCGTCGGACGTTCCAGAGCCAGGGTGTCAAGGGCGTCGTGATCGCCTGCGAACGGTGCGAGGAGAACCACTACTACGAGTGGGACCTGCTGCTGGAGAACCTCGACCACATGCTCCAGACCGGCGAGTCCCAGATGCACGAGCCCGCGTTCGAGGTCCGCGAGGAGGAGTACATCCAGTGGGACTACGGCAAGGGCTACGTCGACGCGCTCGCGGACACCGGGCTCGAACCCGACAACCGCGTCGAGGTGACGCGGTGCCCGTGGTGCGGGACCCCCGCCGAGGGCCACTTCCAGTTCTGCCCGAAATGCGGCCGCTCGTTCGCGGCGGTCCGCATCTACAAGGAACTCGTCGAGCGCGGCCTGGACGAGCGCGAGGTCCGCGCCATGCTCGTCCGGGCGGGGTTCGAGCCCTTCTGAGCCGACCGATCAGCGCGCACGAGGGAGCTCGAGGACGCTTTCCTCGGGGGTCTTGTCCTCCCGCAGTCCCTTGAACGAGGGCGCGCGCATCTTCTTCGTGCTCTTGGTGATCTCGAGGTACTCGACCTCGCAGACGAGCTCGGGCTCGACGAACGTCGCACCCCTGACCCTGGCGAGCTCGGGGTCCTCGATCGCCGGCGTCGGCCGCCTCAGCGGCTCGAGCGCCTCGAGCACGCGGTCGAGCGTCGCCCGGGTGAACCCCGTGCCGACCTGCCCGATCCACAGCAGCTCGCCGTCGTCGTAGGCGCCCACCAGCAGCGCGCCGAACGTCCCCGACCTGCCGCCCTGACCCGGCGTCCACCCCAGGATCACGCAGTCCTGCGTGTTCGTGAGCTTGATCTTCCGCCAGTCGGGTGAGCGCCGGCCGGGCTGGTACCGGGAGCCGGTCCGCTTGGCCACCACGCCCTCGAGGCCGAGCTTCCGGGCGACCTCCTCGAAGTCCCTGCCGTCGCCCTCGACGTGCGTCACGACCTGCAGCCGGTGGTCCTGCTCGACGATCGTCTCCAGGAGCTCGCGCCGCTCCTCGAGCGTCAGCTCCGTCAGGTCGTTGCCGTCCAGCCAGAGCAGGTCGAACGCGACCAGCGCGACCGGAATCTTGCTCGAGATCCGTTTGATCTCGCGCTCGTTCGACAGGTTCATCCGCTGTTGCAGCGCCTCGAACGAGTTCTTCCCGTCCTCGTCGAACGCCACGATCTCGGCGTCGAGCACCGCGTTCACCTGGTCGACGAGCTCGTGGATCATCCGCAGCTCCGGGTATTTGTCGGTGACGTCCCGCCCGTTGCGCGTCACCAGGTGCGTGGCGTCGGTCGCCATCCGCGTCACCGAGCGGATCCCGTCGAACTTCGGCTCGAACCACCACTTCGGGTCGTCGAACGCCTTCCAGCCGCCCTCGGCGAGCATCGGCTGGAACGCGGGCGGCGAGGGGATCAGCGGCGACACCTGCCGGGATGCGAGGAAGGCGAGCCAGTCGGTGCGCGTCTTCACGAAATGGAATTCCAGGCCCGGGTACCGGCGGCCGTGGAGCCGGAAGCTCACCTTCTTCTCGGTCCACTCGACCGGCTCGAACGTCCCGTCGTCGAAGATCCTCACCTCGCCCGCCCCGTAGTGGCCCTCGGGGATCGTGCCCTCGAACGAGCCGTACTCGAGCGGGTGATCCTCGGTCCGAACCGCGAGCCGCTTGTCGCCCGGCTGGGTCGGCAGCCCGCGGGGAACCGCCCAGGAGGGCAGCGCCCCGTCGCGTTCGAGCCGGACGTCGTAGTGCAGGCGCGTCGCGCGGTGCTTGTGGATCACGAACGTGTTGCCCGCGCCGCTCGCCTCGCCGGGCGCCGGTTCGGTGGTCCCCTCCGGCCCGAACGTGCGCTTGCGCAGGTATTCGCCGAGCTTCGGGTCCTTCGACGCGGCGATCACCTCCTCGGAGGCGCGCCGGGTCGCCTGGCTCGGGTCCGCGAGCGCCTTCTCGGCCGGCAGCCCCACCGCCTCGAGCGCCGGAGTCAGTTCCTGCGGTTGTGTCCGCACGCCCTCGAACAGGTCGCCGAGCTTGTCGAACCGCTCCCACACGTTCTCGATCCGGAAGTCCTGCGGCGTGATCCCCGCCTCGATCTCGTCCCACGTCACCGGCGTCGAGACCGTGGCCATCGCCTCGGGCCGGAGCGAGTAGGCGGCCGAGATGTTCGCGCCGCTCCGGTTCATGTTGTGGTCGATGAAGACCTTGCCGGTGCGATTGGAGATCTGCCACGCCATCGTCACGTGCTCGCGATCGGCGCGCTCGATCGTCCGCCCGAGCGTGCCGACGAAGTTGCGCACCTGGTCGTAGGACCAGCCGAGCTGGATCGGCACGTAGATCTGGACGCCGGTCGCGCCGGACGTCTTCGGGTAGCCGGTCAACCCCAGGGCGCCCAGCGCCGCCTGGACGTGCCGCGCGACGATCAGCACGTCGTCGAAGCTCGCACCCATCGGGTCCAGGTCGAAGAACAGGTAGTCAGGCGACTCGATCGACGGGCAGCGCGAGTGCAGCGGATGCATCTCGATCGCGCCGAGATTCACGACGAACAACAGCGTCGCGATGTCCTGCACCATTATGTAGCCGATCACGCCGTCCTTGCTGTCCTCGCTCTGGACGGGACATCGCGCGATCCAGTCGGGCGTGTGCGACGGCGCGGTCTTCTCGTAGAAGAAGGGCCCGTCCACGCCGTCGGGCATGCGCTTCATCGTGAGCGGCCGGTCGTGGAGGTGCGGCAGGATCAGCCCGGCGACGTTGTAGTAGAACGCGAGCAGGTCGCCCTTGGTGTAGCCCTCGTCGGGCCAGAACACCTTGTCGAGGTTCGACAGGCGCAGCTCGCGGCCGTCGGCCTCCATCCACCATGCGTCGCCGCGCCTCTCGACCGGGAGCCGGGTGGGGAACTCGACGGTGAACGCGCGGCCGCCCGAGGTCTTCTTGCGCGGGGACATGCCGCAAAGCGTATCGGTCAGGCCGAACTCAGCACTGCTTCGCGCCCGCCTGGATCGGGACCTCGGTGTTCTTCTTGAAGAAGGACTTCGCGATCTGATCGAGCCCGGGGACCGCCGAATCGATCTTCACGTCGATCGAGGTGGCCCTGAACGCGGGCGCGTCGGCCGTCCCCGCGATCACGAGATCGATGGTGTCGGTGAACGAGATCTTCCCCAGGGGTTCGACGGTGAAGTCCTCGCTGATCACCAGGGTTCCCGAGCCGCCCTCCATGTCCACCGTCGTGTCGACGTCGAAGTCGAAGGGTCCGCCTTGCACGGTATAGGTCCACACACCGTTCACCCCGTCGCAGGAGTAGAAGGCCGCCCGGAGCCCCGCCGCGGATTGGGCCTGGGTGTCGACCGAGACGGGGCCGTCGAACTCCCCGGCGGCGGTCTCGCCGGTCGGCCCGGTCGCCGTCGGCCCCGTCGCCGTCGGCCCCGACGCCGTCGGGCCGGTCGCCGGCGTGCCTCCACCCTCGACCTGCGTGTCGCCGCTGGAGCAGGCGGCGAACAGCACGACCGCGACCACGGCCGGGACGACGTTGCGGGCGATGCGCACGGGGGGTTCCTACCCCGAGGCAACGGGCGGGGTCAAGCCGTTGCTCGGGTGCCCGAACCGGTCATCGTCCGGCGGGACATGTCCGCGACGACGGCTAGAATCGCGGTCCCGAGCGTCGAGCGGGACGCCCAGGCACGAGGAGCGCGCATGCCACCCAGAGCGATGTGGAAAGGGGCCATCTCGTTCGGCCTCGTCACGATCCCGGTCGCCGTCTACCCGGCCACCGAGGAGAAGTCGCTGAAGTTCAACCAGCTGCACGACGAGGACATGGGCCGGATCCGGTACAAGCGCGTGTGCTCGGTCGACGGCGAGGAGGTCGAGTTCGACCACATCGTCAAGGGGTACGAGGTCGAGAAGGACAAGTTCGTGGTCATGACCGACGAGGACTTCGACGCGGTCCCGGTCGAGTCGAGCCGCGCGATCGACATCCAGCAGTTCGTCGACCTCGAGGAGATCGACCCGAT
>Ga0209874_1000224_pt1 | contig 15909 bp, 22 predicted proteins | sample GWRWN1_20_30_FD_187216 | JGI IMG/M metagenome (GOLD analysis project Ga0209874, IMG submission 187216) | Riverbed sediment microbial communities from areas with no vegetation in Columbia River, Washington, USA - GW-RW N1_20_30 (SPAdes)... | ecosystem: Environmental > Aquatic > Freshwater > River... | reverse complement strand
GCTCCGTCTTTCGGCCCTACCTGGGCAAAAGCGGCTGGGTGGATCATAACGAGTGCCAAGGCTAACGCTAAGAAAATTCGGCTAATCATGAGTCCTCCTCGCTTTCTAATCAATTATGATCAACTCTATAATCAACGCGCAGAGGGTTCGTTAAGTTCCAAGATCATCCATTATTTCCCGTTTTTCTTCTGTGCTGTCACGTGAGATCGTACTTGCTTATAAGTCGAGTAAGAGCAATCTCGCCGTAATGGAACAAGCCTTGGGTTATCCTGACTGTGCTTTTCTTTTTTTAAAGAACTGAATGTGGCTTAGGGCGTCGGCGGCGACGATCCGGCCGATGGGCCCGATGCTATAAGAGGCGTCTACCACCTTTTTGTCCGAATCCAGAATGAAATTCGTGGCATGGATAATTTTTCTCCGCTCTTCCCAAAAGGCGCCTATTTTGTCCGCATCTCTGGGCACTTCAAGTCCATAGACCACTGGAAAAGTAAGCTGCAACTTGTCCACAGTCTCTCTGGCCTTATCCAGTGGATCCACGGAAAGGGCTACGATCTCGACGTTCTCTTTCTTGAACTCCTCGATGTGGGATTGGAAGTCGGCTAACTGCCGATTGCAGTAAGGTCACCAGCCGCCGCGGTAGAAAATAAGTACCGAGTATTCACCGGACAGATCCTGCGGGAGACTAAGCGTCCGGCCATCCACGGTTTGGACCACGTATTCGGGAAATAGGTCGCTCATATTTAGTTGCTTTGCCATTTTACCTCCTTGTTTAGTGGTTATCCGTCTAGCAAACGGGCGAAGTTGAAGGAACGGCGAACTCTTGCCCGTTATGGACAAGTTTCCCCGACACAGGCACCGGACTTCTCAGCGAGTTGATGGTATGGCAGCCTTTCTCGATCATCTGCAATAACTCCTGTACCTTATCCGATGGCGCCGGGCTCTTAATGTTAAAAACATAGGTCAGCTCACGACAGGCCGGAGAGACATCCGCCAACAGTAACTTGCCGCGCGTGTCGTAGGTCATCCGAATATCCATCTCCGCATCCTCAATCTCAATGTCCAGTTGCGACGCGTACCGCGTCAGTTGGCTGAACATTCAAAATCCCGCCGCGGCGACAAAGTAGTGCAGTGGCGATGGCGCCTTACCGCCACCCTTGCGCGACTTGGCCTCATCGCATTGGATCGTATACTCCCCAACTCTCGCCTCTTTGAGCTGGTCCTCAACGAGCCGGACGACGGCGCGGGCAACGAGGGTATGGCCTTCCGGACCTTTTTTCGCCTGCTCCCGCTGTTCTTGATGAACCTCGCGAAATTTCGCCAGATCGACTTTACCTTGTTTCTTGCTCATGGCGCTTCCTTAGGGTCGGTTGGTTGATTGGTATCGTCCTCCACCCAGGTTCGTTTACCGTAGTAACCTCTGCGGCTGGCGGTCATGACGAACTTTTGAAACTCCCGGTCGTCTCTATACTTCGCCATGTCGTATCGTTCATAATGGGTCATCTCATCCAGTTCGCGCCGTGGCCGGGCGGGAATCGGTTTGCTCGCGTAGCCCAGAGGAATTAGGTGGTAAACCTTCAAGGGTTCAGGCACGCCGAGAAGAACTTTCAGCATGGTTTCCATATAGGGCGAGCTGGCATCGCTGACATACTGTGAGGCGAGGCCGAGAGAAGTCGCGGCCAGATGAATCAACAAAGTGGCACTGGCCAGGCCTGTGTAGAAGTGGGAATCGGCCTTATCCAACATCGTTCTGACCGGATAGGTCTCTTTCACCCTCGGGTCGCCCAACACAATAAGATGCACCGGAGCATGCCGGAACCCATCACCGGTCATCTTCGCGTCACCGCGGACGGCCAGCTCCATTTCTTTTTTATGCTCTTGCTGTTTCAGAAAAAGATCGGCGATCTCATAACGGGTTTTTTCGTCGCGGATGACAATGAATTCCCACGGCTGGCCGTTGCCTCCCGAAGGCGCCCAGCGGGCGCAGTCGAGAATCTTTCGAACCATTTCATCGGGAATATCTCTTGTCTTATCGTAGCCACGGATGCTTCTCCGGTTAGCGGCCAGTTCCTGCAAATCATCAATGTTCATCATAGGATCCTCCAGCGTAGAAAGGCATGATCCATTCAGTTAGCGTGTCCGGCGTTTGAGGGTAAGCTCGTAGGTAAAAAGGTCGGTGCGATAAAAGCCCACGGATCGCAAAACCATTTCCTTTTTGTGCAGATAATCTCTTTCGACATAAAGGACCGGAGAGCCTGCGGGAACGCCGAGATGATCGGCCACCTCCTCCTCCGCCAATCTTGCGGCAACCGTATGTTTCACTTGCGTGATTTTGAACGGTAAGAGGTTCTCGACGATGATATTGAGCGGTAACCGCGTAAGATCTCTTTTTAGGATCTTAGACCCGATGCGAGAGGGGACATAGGAAATCACATACGCGAGCGGTTGCCCTTGGGACAGTCGGATGCGAGTTATGCGCGCCACTTTTTCGTTAGCCTCTATCTGGAGATCCCGGCTGATTTCTTTCGGGGGCTCAACGAGCCCATAGGCGAGGAGTTTAAAGCTCGTGCCGTCGGGATTAACGGCGACTAGGTCCTCGGCTTCCACTTCCAGGTTGATGGATTGCCTTAATGGACCGGTCCACTGGACGAAGGTCCCCCTGGCCCTTTCGCGCCGCACGTAGCCCTCTTGAGCCAGTTTTCCGAGAGCTTGCCGGATCGTAATCACGCTGACTCCCAACCGCTGGGCCAGATCCAACTCCCCCGGAATCTGAGAATCGGAGCTCCAATTCCCCGTTAGGATATTTTCTCTGATCTCCATCATGACTTTAAAGTAGAGAGGCATGGGAGAAACAGGCCTTTTGGCTAAACGCATGTTGACTACTTATATACTTAGTAGTAGTTAGTCAACTTTGCTCCCTAGTGCCGAGGTGGATACTCATGCGCATCATTCCAAAAAACTCAATTAGGAGGTAATGACCATGCCGGAAGATACAAAAACACAGAAGGAAAATACTCAGACACGCAGGCAGGAAGGCGCCAAGATTGGCACGGTCCGCGTGGACATTGCCCATCAGGAGAAAAAAACCTTTGAGGCCGTCTACAAGACAGAGGAAAAATCATTCCAGCTCTTGATCGACGAGCCTGAAATACGAGGCGGGAAAGGTTTGGGGCCGACGCCGCTCGGCTATTTTGTTACCGGGGCGGCCTCGTGCCTCATGATGCAATACGCCAATGTGCTCAAGGAAAAACCGATGCCGGTCGAAAGCATCAAGATGTTGGCGCGAGCGCACAACGACCGCGAGGCGCGGGTTTTCAAAGATATGATCTATGAGGTCAACCTTACGGGACCCATCTCCACGGCAGATGCGGAAACTTTGGCGCGGGCCGCAAGCGATCGCTGCTTCGTAGAGAATACCATCGCCAAGGCGATCCCCATCACCACCGAAGTTCACCTGAACGGGCAGAAGGTTCTAACCTTGACGCGGAATAGCTAGCTAGCAAAAACTATTCATGGGATGAGACCCGAAGCGAACAGATAGAGTTCCGATCTCTTTCTCATCCAAACTGCAAATGCCTTGGCGAGATTTTGAGTTATGAGAAAACTGGTCAGGAGGGAATCCTTATGCCGTGGATCAAGATTATCCCGGAACATGAAGCCCAAGGGGAGCTAAAGGAAGTATACAGAAAGATCCGCGAGCAGCGCCAGGGTGAAAAGATCAATCGGGATCGCGACGCATCAGCGGGTGGGCCGCCCATTAGCCCGCCGATGCTTCACAGCCTCAATCCCAAGGCTATGTGGCACACGGCGGAGCTGATGTGGGAGATCATGCGCGGGGAGTCCCGGCTCACGACGGCGCAGCGCGAAATGATCGCGACCGTGACCTCAGCGGCGCTCAACTGTCGCTTCTGAACCGTCGCCCACGCAGAGTTTCTGCGTCAAGAGGGCGGCGACGATCTCGCGGTCGAGCAGGTGAAGTCAGACTGGCGAGAAATGGAGCTGACCGAAGGCGAGTATGCGATGCTAGAATATGCGGAGAAATTAACCCTTACCCCCAGCGCCATGACTGAGGAAGATGTGCAGAAGCTACGGGATGTCGGTTGGACTGATAGAGACATTCTCGACATCGTTCATGTGTGTGCTTACTTTAACTTTCGCGTCCGCGTCGTCGATGGACTCGGTCTGGAATTGGGAGATTGGCAGATCAAGAGTGCTCGCGCCGGTGCGGAGCGTGCCGAGAAACTAGCGAAGGAGCGCGGTGTTTCGATGCCGCGGGACCTGTGGCGCGTGCGCTAGAGGGAGGCTATGAGCTTTATCAAAGTCATTTTGGAGTCAGACGCCGCCGGGGAACTGAAAGCGGTTTACGAGAAGACGCTCGCCGGTCTACGGCCTTCGGTGCGAGAGACAAGAGGAAACAGGCTGCCGCCCATCGTTAGGATCTTCAGTCTCTGCCCCTCTCTCCTCGAAGACCGGGTGGGTTTTGACAAAGGCATCTATCGGCCCGGAAATTCTGGCCTGGGGCGACGCAAGGAAGAACTGATAGCGACGCAGGTGGCGGCGCTCAGCGGGTGCCGGTTCTGAGGCATCGGTCACGGAGAGTTTCTCCGTGTCGATGGCAAGATGGCAGTGGAAGAAGTCGCCAAGGTAATTTCCAATTGGCGGGAGGCTGACTTGGACGATCAGGAAAAGGCCATGCTGGCTTTTACCGAAAAATTTACCCTGACGCCGGATCAGATTACCGACGAAGACATCGACAAATTGCGCCAAGCCCGATTCAATGAAAATCAGATCCTCGCCATCGGTCTGGGAGCGGGATACAGAAACTGGATCGACCGGATTGCCGACTTGCTTGGTGTTGAGGAAGAAAAATTCGATTTTCCGGACGAGATTCTGAAAGCTTTCGGCGTTACGCGCGAACAGCTGCAGACTTCCCTTTACGAGGACACGGAATGAGCCGCCTGCGCATGGTGTCCGGCAAGAGCTTCGATGATCTGCTGACCGTCGCTCCGGGGGCGTTGCAGGCGGACATTGAGATGCGGCGCCAGATTCAGAAGGGAATTAATTCTCGGTGGTATGCGCTGATCGGGGTCGCCGTCGCCGGCTTACTTCGTTGCGAGAGGTTCGTAGACGATTTGCGAGGGCCGTTGGATAAATCCTTCGCCCTTCAACTGGCCGCAGACTGGACGAAACTTCCTCTTACGGACGAGGAGAAGGCGGTTCTTTCTTATACCGAAAAGGGGACCCTCGATGAGGCGTCTGTGCGCCAACGAGATGTGGAGGCGCTGCGCCAGGCGGGCGTTGCCGATCGAGATATTCTGCTGATCGCAACAGCCATCGCATACCACAACTACTCGATTCGCATGGCCGCGGCCTTCGATGTGATACCCTGTTAGATATGAGGCTTTTCGATTTCCGAAGGAGTTCGCTTTGACGCTGACGACCCAGGCTGCTATTCCGTGATTTGCCGATCTAAGAACTCTTCATCGAGGTCTCCGTTTACGAGGAGGAACCCCCATGCAAATTTTGAAAGGCGACTTAAGCAACATCAAAGGAATTCCACCCAGCGGGTTGTGCGTCGGCGTTCATCGCGCCGGTGCGGTCCATCAGAAAATGGTCGCAAAGTACGGCGACCATTTGGCGGTTTGGTCGCTGAGACCGGATCTTGATTTCATTGCTTTCAAAAAAGAGGGTTTGGGAGAACAGGGGATTCGCTCCACCAACGATATGGAATCTATAAACGCCTCGGACGAAAAGCTCATTTATGGTGTGCGGGGAGCCCCGCCCGAGGTAAGGGAAAAAGCTCGCCAGAAGGGACTTACGCTGCTGGCGGATGCGACCTGTCCTTTTGTCACGCAGCAGGAAGAGGCGGAACTAAACCTCCTGGCGGCGGGATGTCATCTCGTAGTTCTGAGCAGTCGAACGCATCACGGCATTCCCAGGCTTCAGGGGATTGCGCGCGAAAAGGGGAAAGAGGTCTTCATCGTCGAGCGCGAAGAGGACGTCGATGCCATTCGTCTCACTCGTTTCGAGCCCATCGGGGTGATCGTGCAGACGACCTTCTGGATGGAAACCTACAAGAAGATCATCGCTCGCATTCTGGAGCGTTTTGCCAACGTTCAGATTAGAAACACGGCCTGCATCGACTCCCTGCAGCGGCTTCCGGAAGTGGAGAAGCTCGCCAAGCAAGTGGACGCGATCATCATCTTCGGCTGGACCGAGGGAATGACGACTCGGATGGTCGAAGTCGCCCGCGCTTTCAATGCCTACGTGCACAAGATCGAAAAAGTCGATGATCTCAAACGCGAGTGGCTGTGGGGCAAGGAGAAAGTGGGAATCATCGGCGCCAATGAGACCCCGGATTGGATGATCAATGAAGCGATCGAGCGCATCAAAAGCATGGCGGCGTGAGCTATGCCTAAAGTGACCTTTATGCCCGCCGGACAGTCTTTCGAAGTCACGGCGGGAACCACCATACTCGTTTCGGCGATCCGAAATGGTTTGCAGCTTCGACACGACTGCACGGAAGCGATTTGCGGCACGGACCGCGTAAAGATCCTTTCCGGCAAGGAACGCCTCAGCGAAAAAACCGAGAACGAAGAGCTAACTCTCGAGATGATGAACGCCGGTCCGGACGATCGGTTGGGATGCGTTGCCCGGATTTTGGGCGATGTTGCTGTCGAACTGCCCGACTAAAAGAGAGGAGGATCAATGGTGGCACCAATGGCGATCTTAGCACAACCGGATGATCACCGCGGCATTCTCGCGATGTCGGAGGCGGTGGATGCAATGCTCGAAGCCTTTCGCAATTGGGCGAAGGATCCTCTTGTTGGGGAGCTTCGGCGCCGCACGCACACCCCTAAAAACGTCAGAATTACTCTTCACCAAGGGGGAGCGCCTGCCTACGGCACGACCGGGATCATGACCCACGCCGAGCTTGTGCGAATTTTTGGCGACAAGCAAAAATATCCGCGCCGGGGGCGTCCGGTGCTGGTTCTTTATGACAGCGACACGGCAGCTCTGAAGCTGATTCTAATAGGAGAAATGCATCCCAAGGAGCTGCCGAACGCGAACAGCGTCGTCGCGCTGCCGACAGCCTGCGCCTCAATGATCGGCACCGACCTTCTCGCGCGAAAAAACTGCGCGGTTGCGGGAGTCTTTGGCGCCGGAGATCAAGCCAAGCATCATCTCTTGGCGCTAATGTGCATTCGAAAATCGCTAAAGAGAGCCCGCGTCTTCAGTCCAACCCGGGAGAATCGAGAAAAATTCGCAGTCGAAATGACCGCGATTCTAAGCATCGAAGTTGTCGCCGTCGATTCACCGGCAGAGGTTGTCGACGGAGCCGATGTGATTATCTGCGCAACGAATTCGAATATTCCGGTTTTCGATGGCGATTGGCTGGTTCCGGGCCAGCATGTGACCTCCATCGTTTCGAGCAATGTCGGATTATTGAAAAGAGGTTTGGTCAACCAAATGCGGCGCGAGATTGACGATCGGGCCTTGGAAAAGGCCGATATCCTAATGACCAATGTTTGGGGCCAGGAAGAGCTGGATAAAACGGCGGTCTTTTGGGAAGCCTCGCTCGACCGTCCGATCATCGCGCGAAAAATCGTCGATGCCGGCCAGATCATCCGGGGTGAAAAAAGCGGTCGAACCGAAGACTCTCAAATAACTTACTTCAAAAATTCCGCCTTTTGGGGAATCGGAGCCGCGGCCATCGGCGGGTTGATCTACGACAAACTTTCAAAGCAGCGCAAAGGATTGGTTCTTGATTTCGACCCGTACGAGTATTACGACGATTCCTGGACAGAGGAATAAACCCGAGCGAAAGAGACGGCTGCATAGATTACAGCGGGAATATCAATGCACGGGACAACACCAAGACGCGAGCAAGGCATGGCCGATCCGGTGCTGGCCTCCATGGTTCACGCTTTAGGGTTGGAGACTGCACGGCACTATACGGCGGCGACTCCCCAAGTCCAAGCGTACCGTGATCGCTGGGCGGAGCTGGCAAAGTTTCGCGACGGTCCGGTCAATCCGCAACGCGTCGAAGTCAGCGATCCGGCGGAGATGGCGCAGCAGATCAAGGCCAAAGCGATGGAACTGGGCGCAAGCATGGTCGGCATCTGCCGGCTACAGCCCCACATGATTGATCTCGGCGAGGATGTGCTTCACGAGTTTGTTATCGTCGCATGCGTCGCGGAAGATTACGGAAAAGTAGTCCATGGCGCCAACGCCGTGGAAGAAGAAGCGATGCGAACCTATGCAAAGTGCACGGAGATCGCGACGGATCTTGCCGCCTATATTCGCAACCTAGGCTATCCGGCGCTGGCACACCACAACGGCGGCAGCGCCGTGCAGGCGATTCCGATTTTTTACCAGGTGGGTTTCGGCGAGCTTGGGCGTCACGGCAGTTTGATCAACGAAAAGTACGGCGCCAGTTTTCGCCCGGGCTTCGTCACGACGGACTTGCCCCTTGTCGAGGATCAGCCTCGCGAGTTCGGCGTTCAGGACTTCTGTATGAACTGCAATGTCTGCCAGCTCAACTGTCCGGGAGACGCTATTCCAAAAGAGCATGTCATGACGCACGGCATCAAGCGTTGGCTCATCGATCTGGAGAAGTGCTATCCCTATTCGCGCCTGCGCGATGAATACTGCCACCTGTGCGTTGACGTTTGCCCCTATAACGTCAAGTCCCATCCCAAAACTTACAAGAGTTTTATGAAGGAGCGAAAGCAGGTCGGTTACAAGACGCCGAAATCCTGGTAGCGATTTGATGGAAAAGCTCTACGTCAACGAGATACGCCCCAACGGCGAAGTCAGCACGGTCGGTCTCTTTTATTCTCGCGGCGAGGCTGAGAATATCGTCGCGCAACTTCGGAACATCCCGGAAAAATCGGAATGCTACTATGAGATTGTTGAAGCCGTTGCCGGTTCTCCATCGACAAGCTCACCTAAACAAATGCGCGAACCTGTGAAGGGGTAAGTCAAGCCAATTCCCCGCCATGAATCCGCTGGTCTCGATTATCATACCTACGCGAAATGATGCTCAAGCGCTTCGTCTCACGCTCGATTACCTGAAGTGCTTGCGCGGTATCGAAACGGCAGAAATTATTGTCGCCGCGTCAGGTGACAAGAAAGCGACCGAAGGCACTGCAGCCGGGCGCGCACGTATTTTATGGCCTCCCAATTCCACGCGCTCGGCTCTTATGAACGCCGGTGCCGCCGCAGCCGCAGGGGATGTCTTTTTCTTTCTGCACGCAGACTCGTTTCCGCCGCTGAACGCCTTAGGAGAGATCCAACGCGTTTTGCGAGATAACCAGATTCTGGGAGGAGCTTTCGAGCACCGTTTTGCAGAAACGGTGTGGAGTCTAAGATTTATCAGCTGGATCAACCGGCGACGCTACTTTCTGACGCGTAACTATTATGGAGATCAAGGGATCTTCGTGCGGGCCACAATCTTCCGCGACATTGGCGGCTATCGAGAATTGTTCATGGAAGACTTGGATTTTAGCCAGAGGTTAAAAAGGCTGGGTCGGACGAAAATTATTCCTTTGCCGCTGATCACGTCGGGGCGCCGTTTCCTAGCCTGGGGTCCTTGGCGTGCTCTTTCGTTCATCTTGTGGGTTCTTTTCCTCCACTCGCTTCGACTCGACACGCAGCGCTACGCCGGGCACTGGGATGCATGCGGGGGGCGGAGCCTCAGTCGAAGGAATCTCACATGCTCAGAAAATCAGATCCAGCAGTCCTCGTAACCGGGGCTACGGGATTCATCGGCCGACATGTTGTTAGCCGCCTCTTGCTTGCGGGCCGGCGCGTGGTGATCTTGGCCCGGCGCCGTGCTGGACTGACGGGGGAGCAGCGAGTGACGGAAATATTTGGTGAACTGTCTCGGCGATCGCTTGAGGTGGTGGGAGCAGATCTCGCAAATCCTACTGTGTTACGGAGCGAGATCACGCGCCTCGAATCAAGCATTGATACCGTGATCCACTGCGCTGGCGAGACCTCTTTCTTGGCTGGCGACGGAGAATCGACTCGCGGTACCCAGATCGACGGGTCGCTTGCCCTACTCAAAATGCTCCGCCCTGGCGGCCTGCGTTCTTGGGTACATATCTCCACGGCGTTTGTTTGCGGGCGGCGCGAAGGCATGCTCTATGAAGACGAAACGGATCTGGGGCAGGAATTTCACAATAGCTATGAACGGCTCAAGCTGGAATTAGAGATCCGGCTCAAACAAACCTGCCGGCAGCTCGGAGTCGATCTAAGGATTTTCAGACCGAGCGTCGTCGTCGGGGGCGCACCGTCAACGCCCGGCGGAGCGCCCTCCAACCTGTTGGTGGCGTTCCTCCGGCTCCTGATCGCTTTGTCGTGCAAAGCCGGCGCTAGAAACACTCCCCTTCGTATTCAGGGGCGACCACAGGCTCGGTTTAATATCGTTCCAGTTGAATATGTGGCCACGGCCATTGAACGCCTAACCGACGACCCCGAAGCCTCAGGTGAGACGATTCATCTTGTTGCCAAGAATCCGCCTACGCAAAAGCGCATGCTTGAGATGATGAGCGCGCGTCTCGACTTGCATAATCTGCATCTTGTGAACGCTACCGAAGAGCTACGCAACCCGTCGCCGCTCGAAATGAGAGTGGCGCGGCTGCTATCGCCTTATCGTGATTATCTCCAACAAGATGTCCAGTTCGATGACTCGGCCGCGCGCAGATTGCTTGGCCGTCACCGCATTGAACCTCCCGTGATCGACGACAGAGAGCTCGAACGATTTCTCAAGCTTGCCTGGTTTTCCGAACGGAACGGCTCCCTACCTGGAGCCTTTCAGCTGCGCTGAACATCAAGATTCAAGACCACTCAAATTGCGCGGGTATCAGAGACATTGTCTAGAATAGAGGGGCTCAATTCTTTACCTTGGGGAATTTCCGGTTCTGGTGCGGCGCCGTTTGGACTTGTTCGATGCCGCGCTTTAAGCCCGGAGGAGAGAAATTACCGATAAGTCTCTGATTGCGGGTTGAAACAGCGGGTGTTATTTCTCGACCACTGAAGCGATAGAAGCGAAGCCAATTCGGGGAGAGCAGCGATGCCGAAATTATCAGATCCTTGGAACCACCACGATTGGAGTTCACGAGACTACGTTTCCCAATGGGCAGAAGGCCAAGATCAAAGAGAGGTCGATCGCCAGGAAATATTCCGTTTGATGGCGAAAACATTGCCCTATGACCAAGAGGCCTCGATTACTATCTTAGATGTAGGGGCCGGATATGGGGCATTGGCCCAGTTTCTCCTCAAGTATTTTTCTAATGCCACTGCGGTATGCCAAGATGGATCGGATGAGATGGCTAAACTGGGCCGTAAGCGCATGAAAGACCTAAAAGGGCGCGTCAAGTACGTCCTCTGTGATTTTAGTAAGCCCGGCTGGAGTCGGAAGATCAAAGGGCGTTTCGAGGCGGTGGTATCTTCGATCGCGATCCATAATGTCCGCTCTCTGGACATCATTCGGGCGATCTACGGCGAGACTTTTTCATTGGTGAAACCCGGCGGTTGTTTCCTGAATTTCGATCGCATGACTCCGTCGCTGAAGGATCAGATAAAATGGTTGAAGGAAGCCGGATTTGAAGATGTGAAATCCTTTTGGGACGGCGGTAGAAGAGCGCTCGTGGGTGGATTTAAGAAGAAATAGAGCAGGGGGAGATGAACGGGTTAGGTTTTGTCTCTTGGACTGTGACTGATCTATTTCCCATACAACCGCTTCACAAAGCCGCTGTCTTCGATCTCTTTCAAGATTGAAGGATCGATAAGGCAACAGAATCGGGGTCAGAGATAACACTCACGACGCTCGTTCCATAAGGAGCAAACGGATCGAGAATGATAAGTTAATGTCTACAACCTGAATCACGCGGCGCGATTGCAGGATCGTGATCTGCGTGGCATGATGCCGCTGCTTTTACCGCACGCGACATGCCGCAGAACAACAACTCGAGTCTTTCTCCCTTCCGCCATCGAGACTTTCGCATTTTCTGGACGGGCTCTTTTTTTTCCAGCATCGGCACCCAATTCACCACGGTTGCGATGGCGTGGCAAATTTACGAATTGACCAATTCACCCTTTCAAATCGGTCTGCTTGGATTGGCGCGCGCTCTGCCGCAGATTGTTCTATTGCTGTTCGCCGGACTCCTCGCCGACGCCGTGAACCGCCGCAAACTCATGATATGCACGCAGACGGGACTATTCTGCGTCTCGGCAACGTTGGCTCTGCTCACCTACTCAGGCATAGCATCACCACAATTGCTTTACGTTGCGACGATGCTGCTGGCGCTGTTCAGCTCATTGGAGCAACCTTCGCGCCAATCCCTTATCCCCAACCTGGTGCCGCGCCAGGATTTGGCGCAAGCGCTGGCGCTCCAGGGCACCCAGCGCTATGTGCCGATGATCGCCGGACCGTCGCTGGCCGGCATTGCCTTGGCCTTTTTCGGTCCGGCCGTTTGTTACACGATCGACGCCCTGTCGTGGCTCGCGATGCTGCTGGCGTTGTCTCTCTTAAGAACCAAGATATCCGAGGGCGGCGGCATGCGGACGGTTTCTCTCCGGTCTCTTAAAGAAGGCATCGGTTTTGTGTGGAGACATGGGATCATCCTACCATTGATGCTGTTGGATTTCGGGGCGACTTTCTTCGGCAACGTGCGCGGGCTATTACCGATATACGCGCGCGATATCTTATTCGTCGGCCCCACGGGACTCGGGATGCTTTATGCCGCCAGAGCCGTGGGCTCGGTTTCCGCGGCCGCAGCCATGAGTCTTCGCGGCCCGGTGCAGCGCAGCGGCTTGTGGGTATTTATCGGTGTCGGCATTTACGGGCTTGCGACGGTGTTATTCGCCTATTCCGGCATGTTCTGGTTTTCCCTGTTGATGCTCACTTTGACCGGCGTTGGAGACACGATCAGCTCGATTCTTCGCGGCACCATCAACCAGTTGCAGACTCCGGATGAGTTGCGCGGCCGGATGTCCTCCATCAACGGCATTTTTACCATGAGCGGCCCGCAGCTAGGCCAATTCGAAATCGGCATCATCGCCGCCTGGTTCGGCAGCGAAATGGCCGCGCTGACCGGAGGGCTGGCGTGCTTGACCATGCTCGTCACCGTCGCCGCTATTTTTCCCTATGTAGGTCGCTTCCGGATTCACGCAGAGTCCGCCTCCAAGTGATTCAACAGATGGTGCCCGTTAGTCGATGTTAGAACGCTAGCGTATCAGCCGGTGATTGACGCCTTCGTTTGGTCCGCCTGACGCTCGAGAAGCTTTTGTTCAAGTGATCACGACAAGCGAGATTGGTTGACGATGGCGCAGTGAGTAAGCTAGAAAAAGCAGGGCTGCTCTAAAGAGGATTGTGGCAGATTATTTCCCTACAACCGCTTCAGAAAGTCGCTCTATTCGATCTCGTTCAAGAGAGATGCCGGCGCGGTTGAACGAAGAAAAACGGCGCAGGGTATCAGCGAAATATGATAACGTTCCACAGCAAAGAGAACAGGAACGACTATGCTCAAATTGAAATTCGTTAGCGCCCGGAATCCGCGTCTCGCTCCGCTGCTGGACGGGACCGTCAAACCGGAAAACATAGAGCTCGACATCGTTCTCAGCCCACCCGGCGAGCTTTTTTATCACAATCTTCTCCACGATGATTTTGATGTTTCGGAGATGTCGATGTCGGAGTGTCTGATTGTCAGGGAAAGAAACGAAGCCGGCAAGTGGAAGTGGAGCGGGTTGCCGGTATTTCTATCCAAGGCTTTTCTGTGGTTCAACTTGATGGTGAATACGGGCTCAGGGATCCAGCGAGGCGAGGATTTCAAGGGCAAGCGGGTGGCGATACCGGATTTTCCCATGACCGCGGCCCTGTGGATGAGGATTATGTTCAAGGAGCTCTTTGGCGTGCGGACGCAAGACATTCACTGGTACGTGGGGCGGGGGAAAAGGAAGAGCCATGGCGGGATCGTGGGACTCTACCGCGAACCGCTGCCAGGAATTTCGCTCCGATGGTTGACTGAAGATCAGACGATGGATGTCATGCTCGATAAGGGTGAATTGGATGCCGCCTTCGGGATCGTGCCCCGTTCGGATCACGAACCATCGCCATTTGAAAAGGTCGACCGCTACGGTGGAACGCGGATAGAGGGGAACCCCCGGCTGCGCAAATTCTTTCCCGACGGCGGGCGCAACATTACGACTGAGTATTATCGAAAGTCCGGTTTTTTGCCGTCCAATCACATCATCGTGGTGCAGCAAAGAATATTGGAGGAGCACCCCTGGGTGGCGCTGGAGTTGTACAAGACCTTCCAGCTGTCAAAAGAAATCGCCTACGAGCGGGCGAAAGCGATGCTGGGAACGTATCTGCTTTTCGAGGCAGAGGATTACAAGAGGCAGGCTGAATGCTTTGGCAGTGATCCGTATCCGTTGGGAATAAAGCAGAATCAAAAGATGCTGGAGGTTCTGTTTCGGAGTTCCTACGAAGAAGGGCTAACCAAAAAGCATGCGCGGATCGAGGACGTGTTCTATAAGACTACCTTAAAAACTTAGTCCGAAGGGAAGGAATGAAGTTAGCCGATGATCATTCTAAATAACGACGAAATCAGCGCTGTGCTTTCGATGAGGCGAAGTCCAAGGGCCTAGGCAAAGAGATTCCCACCGATTGGTGTTTGGAGACAGTTCATCCATAGGCCGTAGAAGAAAGCAGGATTCACCGAAGCGTTGTCTTAGAGTCCGTCATTCCCGAATGCTTCTATCGGGAATCCAGGCGAGACCGGAACTGGACCCCCGATTAAAACATTCGGGGGTGACGCCGTTGGTGTAAATTCTCATCGCTGTATGTTCTGATACCCCGTCAGCTTGCTCCGGGATAATTCAATTTCAGGTAACTGTCTCGCTTGAGGATGTCTTTCAGTCAAATGATTTGACCTGAAGTGCGTGTCTCCGCCCTATTTCTGCATCCCGATTTGCCGGAAGAATCCTTGATCGTCCAATGTCTTCACTACGCTGGCGTCGATGAACTGATCCGGGTCGGCTTTTTTTGCTTCCGGGTTTTGGCTTAGCTTGAGGGTTTCAACGATACCGTCGCGATTCGGGTACGGCGGGCGGACCACGTAGTCGACGGCGTACTGATAGGTGGCTTCGATGATATCTTCGGCGGTATCGCGGGTGTATTTCTGGATGATCTTCTTCGCCGCAGTTTTGTCCTGAACGAATCGTTGCAGGCCTTCGGAATACCCCCGAAAAAAGTTCAATGCCGTTTCGCGGTTGGTTTTTAAATAAGCCCGCCGGGTGATGACGGCGGTATGGGGAAAATAGACTCCGGCTTTGGCCATGTCGAGTAAGGGTTGGGCACCGGCGGCGCGGGCGCGGATGTGGGTTGGGGCGGACAGTGGCGCGGCCACGATCAGCCGTTTGGAGAGCGCCGCGGCGAGCTCCGGCATGCCGCCGAGCTGGAGGGCGCAGGCGATCACCTGGGTCATGAATCCCGATGTGGCCTGATCCGGTCCGAGGCCCGTGTGCAGCACCCAGGGGGCGAGCAGCCCATGAGCGGCTTCTGACTCGAACGTGGCGTCGAGCCAGTCCCGGCAGCTTGCGAGCATCGTCCCGACGTACTCGAGTAGCCCCCTGCGGCCGAAGCGTCGAAGCGCTTGTCGCCCGAGGCCGAGTCCGGCGGGCGACCAGAGCTCGGTCCCGAGGACTCGGAAGGAGAGGTCGGCGTTCCGCATGAAGCCGTGGAACATCGCTTCCCAGGCGGCGCCGTCCCCCGCCGCGTGGCGATCGAGCTCCGCGATGTTGTCCTCGAGCGACGTGGACAGGAAGATGCTCGAGCCGTCGGGAAACGCAGAGGCTGTCGGGAGGTCTGTGTTCAGGTACTCGAGCCCGCGCGCGGGCTCG
>Ga0209874_1000223_pt1 | contig 15930 bp, 16 predicted proteins | sample GWRWN1_20_30_FD_187216 | JGI IMG/M metagenome (GOLD analysis project Ga0209874, IMG submission 187216) | Riverbed sediment microbial communities from areas with no vegetation in Columbia River, Washington, USA - GW-RW N1_20_30 (SPAdes)... | ecosystem: Environmental > Aquatic > Freshwater > River... | reverse complement strand
TGTCACAGGACGCCCTGCTCCTTCAACTCAGCGCACTCGTCGTCCGAGAGGCCGAGCAGCCCGCCGTAGACGTCGCGGTTGTGGCTGCCCTCCTCCCAGGTCGCCGACCAGCGCACTTCGCCCGGCGTCTCCGAAAACTTGGGGACGATTCCGGGGCCGACGTACTCGCCGAACTCCGGGTCCTGGTGCTTCACGAGCATCTCGCGTGCCTGGTAGTGCTCGTCCTCGAAGATGTCCGCGACCGTGTAGATCGGCCCGCAGATCACGCCGGCCTCGTTGAGGAGCCGGTCGATCTCGGCGACGGTGTGCCCCCTCGCCCACTCCGCGACGATTCCCTCGATCTCCTCCTGGTTTTCGCCGCGCGCGAGGTGGGTCGCGAACCTCGAGTCGTCTGCGAGTTCCGGCTGCCCCATGACGGCGCACAGTCGCCGGAACACGTTGTCGGCATTCGCGGCGATCACCATCCACTTGTCATCGCTCGACTTGAAGATGTTCGAGGGAGCCACGCCCTTGAGGCCTGTGCCGCCGGGGCCGCGGACGATGCCGAGGCGGTCGTACTCTGGGACGGTGCTCTCGAGGAGCGCGAAGCAGCCCTCCATCAGCGAAACGTCGACGACCTGGCCGCGGCCGCCGCCGAGCACGTCCCGCCAGTAGAGCGCGGCGAGGATGCCCTGCACGGCGAACATGCCCGCGAGCGAGTCGCCGAGCGAGATGTGGATCCGGGGGGGCGACTCGCCCGAAAACCCGTTGATGTGACGGATGCCGCCCATCGCCTCAGCCACTGAGGCGAAGCCCGCCCGTGGGGCGTACGGCCCCGTCTGGCCGTAGCCGGAGATGCGCGCGATGACGAGCCTCGGGTTCACCTCCCACAGCTGGTCCGGTCCGAGCTCCCATTTCTCGAGCGTGCCGGGGCGGAAGTTCTCCACGAGCACGTCGCTGTGCCTGACGAGATCGCGCAGCAGCCGCTGCCCCCGCTCCTGCCGCAGGTCGAGAGTCACGCACTTCTTGTTGCGCGACTGCACCGGCCACCAGAGCGAACGCCCCTGGTACCGGGCCTTGCCCCATTCGCGCAGCGGGTCCGGCTGCCCCGGTGGCTCGACCTTGATGATCTCGGCGCCCATGTCCCCGAGCAGCCGCCCGGTGAAGGGGCCGGCGAGCAGCATGCCGAGCTCGACGACGCGGATGCCGGCGAGCGGGCCGGGCCCGTCGCTCTGGCTTCTCGTTCCCGCGGCGGGGACTGCGGTATCGGTCATTCCTCGCCCTCGAGCTCGCGCCAATGCGCAAGGAGCAGGTCGCGCGCCTCGAAGATGTGCTCCTTCATGATCAGCTCCGCCCGCTCGGCGTCCCGGGCCTCGAGCGCGCGTGTGATCTGCGAGTGGTAGTGCCCCGAGATGCGCTGCTGCTCCAGTGAGTACCAGACGTAGGAGCGATAGACGAGCGGCAGCTCGATCACCTGCCGAACCATCGTCGTGAGCCGCGCGCTACCTGCGCCGTCGAGGATCGTCTGGTGGAACAGGAGGTTCTCCTTGACGAGCTCGCCCATCTCCGCCCCGTCGTCGAGGAGGCCGTCGAACCGATCGCAGCTCTCACGCAGGCCGGCGATGGCCTCGTCCGCGAGCCTCGCCGCCGCGCGCCGCGTCGCGTAGCCCTCGAGCACGGCGCGGAGCTTGTAGAGGTCGTCGAGGTCCTCGGCCGAGTGCGAGCGGACGGTGGCGCCGCGATTCGGGGCTGCATCGACGAGCCCCTCTGCCTGGAGCATCAAGAGTGCCTCTCGCACGGGCGTGCGGCTGATGCCGAGCTCGTGCGCGAGCTCCTCCTCCTTCAAGCGCTGCCCGGGTTGGAGGCGGCCGTCGATGATCGCTTGACGGATCAGCTCGGTTGCGGCAATGCTGGCGTTCCGCGTCAACGGCCCGCCGACGTGGAGCAATCGGGCCACGGGGACGAACATACAGTATGCAATCCGCCAGTCAACGCCCTCGACGGCGCCGATTATCGTTCGGCCGTGGACCGGGAAGCGATCGCGCGCGGTGAGCGCCGAAGGCGGATCGAGGAGACGCTCGAGGAGGAGCGCGGGCGCGAGCAGGCGCTCGGCGAGCGGCTGGAGGAGGTCGTGGCGGAGGGGGAAGGCAACCAGATCGACGAGCAGGCCTTCGCGCGGATGGACCCGGAGGACGTGGCGCTCGTCCGCGAGGCGCTAGAGGAACCGTCGTTCTTCGACGACGACGAGGAACACACCGACTTCCTGGCCCTGGAGCCCGACGAGCAGGACCAGACCGAAGTGGAGGAGGAGATCGCGCGGCTTCAGGGCGAGATCGCCGCGTCACGGCGCAGGCAGCTTGCGTACGAGCGCTACCTGGAAGCGCTCGACTCCTGAGCCGACGGCGCCAGTAAGCTCGTCACCCGTGGCCCTGCCGGTGCTCAGGTCGCTCCTCTTCGCGCCTGCGAGCGACGAGCACAAGCTCCGGAAGGCGCTCGACTCTGGCGCCGACGGCGTCGTTGCCGACCTCGAGGATGCAACCGCGCCCGATGAGAAGGAGGCCGCGCGCGGGATAGTCGAGGCGGTCTTCGCGGACGCCGAGGCACGGTCTGCGCGCATGTTGCGGATCAACGCGCCCGGCACCGAGTGGTTCGAGGGTGACCTCGAGCTCGCCGATCGGCTCGAGCTCGACCTCCTGATGCTGCCGAAGGCGACGCCCTCGACCGTGGCGGCGCTTGGACCGGACGGACCGCCGGTGCTCGCCATCGTCGAGAGCGCGGAGGGCCTGCGGCTGGCGTACGAGTCGGCCGCGGCGGAGCGCGTCTTCGCGCTCGTGCTCGGCACGCACGATCTCGGCGCCGAGCTCCGGACCTCCCCGCGGTCGGACGGTCTGGAGGTCCTGTACGCGCGCTCGAAGGTCGTGGTCGACTCGGCCGCGGCGGGCCGGCGGCCGCCGTTCGACACGGTCTACCGAGACGTACGCGACCCTGCCGGTCTCGAGGAGGAGTGCCTGCTCGCGAGCACGCTCGGCTTCGGGGGCAAGCTCTGCATCCATCCCGGGCAGCTCGAGGTCGTGAACCGTGTCTTCGCTCCCAGCGAAGCGCAGCTCGCGTGGGCCCGGCGCGTGCTGGAAGCGTACGAGCAGGGGCTGCGCGACGGCCGCGGGGCCGTCGCGCTGGACGGGAAGATGGTCGACACGCCGATCGTCAGGCAGGCGGAGCGGCTACTCGCCGAGGCGCGGGGGACGAGCGAGTCCGACTCGGAGTAGCCGCTCGTGACCTCCGACGTCGACAACGAGAAGCGACTTGCGTCCGGGAAGGGGTCTTAGATATTCGCGCGCGCGCGTGACACTTGGCCACGGCGCCACGGACACGAAGCGACGGGCTACTTCAGCGGATTTGTCCCTGCCATCCAGATGATGACCCGGGTGAACTTGCCCTGGGCGTCGACATCGAAGAAGTTGCAGTTGTGCATGTCGTTCTTCGTGCCGTCCTTGAGCTCTCCGATGTAGCTCTGTTCGGTCGCAACCTTCCCGGTGCCGGGCTCGACGACGATGTTCACAATCTCGTGGAAGATCGAGACGGAGGCGGCGCAGAAGTCAGTGAACATCCGGCGGATCTCATCTGCCCCGACGAACACCGCGTGGTCGGTCTGCACGGTTAACGTCGCGTCGTTCGCGAAGTGCGAGAGGATGGCGTCGACGTCCTTGGCGTCCACTGCCTTGAAGTAGCTCTCCGGGAGTGCAGCCAGCCGTTCCCTCGTCAGTGTCACGGTGTCCGTTGCCACAGCGCCTCCTCTTTTTTTGGGCAGATCGCGGAGCCGCCGATCGTACTGCCTCGCCCACGGCATCAACAAGTGAACACTCAGGTGCCCCAGTGTTCAGAAATGTCTCCTGAGCACCGCTCTGGCGTTGCACGCTCGCTGTTTGCGGGTCCAACAGTGCGTGCCTAGGCGGGGAACCCTGTTCGAGTTGGGGAATCGGCGAGGATACGCGCGTGTCATCTGCAGCCGCCGCCGTGCGAACCGTCGAGGCACTGCTGCGTGAGCTTGAGGCTGCCGACAGGTTCTCGGGCGTCGTGGGCGTCAAGCAGGGCGATCAGGAGCTGTTGCTGGACGCCTTCGGCTGCGCCAGCCGCACCTGGAGCATTCCGACGACAGTCGAGACTCGTTTTGACACAGCCTCGATCACGAAGCTGTTCACGGCGGTCGCGACGCTGCAGCTCGTCGAGCAGGGTGCGTTCGCGCTGGACACCTCGGTGACCGGATACCTGGGGTTGGAGGAAACTGGGATCTCGCCAGCGGTCACGCCCTACCATCTGCTAACGCACACCTCGGGCATTGCCGACGATGCCGACGAAGAGGCTGGGCAGCGCTACGAGGACCTCTTCCTCGAGCGGCCCAACTACTCGGTCATCGAGACGGCGGACTACCTTCCGCAGTTCGTCGGCAAGACGCCCAACTTCGCACCCGGCGAGGGCTGCCGCTACTGCAACGTCAGCTACGTGCTGCTCGGTCTGATGATCGAACGGGCAACCGGAGCCACCTACCGTTCCTACGTTGCCGAGCACGTCTTCGTCCCGGCCGCGATGAACCGATCCGAGTTCTTTCGTATGGACGTCGTCGAGCCGGATGTCGCCGAGGGCGTCGAAGCGATTGAGGACGAGGACGGTGGCATCGTCGGGTGGCGCCGCAACATCTATTCCTATCCGCCGATCGGTGGACCCGATGGCGGTGCCCATGTCACAGTCGGCGACCTCTTGCGCTTCCACCGAGCCGTGACCGAGGGACGCCTCGTCGGTCCTGCTCTGACCGCCGAGCTGCTCTCACCCAAGGCAAGACATAGCGCACGCGGTGCGGGGAGTCATCTGATGGGCTTCGGCTTCGAGTTCGAGACCGATGCGGATGACGACGTGCGGTGCTACTGGAAGGAAGGGGTGAACGTTGGAGTCAGCGGCATGCTTCGCCACTATCCGAGGAAGGACATCACTTTCGCCGTGCTGGCCGTCGGCGAGAACGCGGCGTGGGGGCCGATCAAGGCCATCGACGAGGCCGTCGCGAACATCTGATCCGAACCCACCGATGGGATCCGCAGACGGGTCCTCGCTCTTTTCCGCGACACGCTCGAAGCGCTTGACTGAGCGACAGAAGAGTCGGTTGGGCCAGTGTGCGGGAATGATGCCTTGAGCACCAGCTACAAAATCACCGGCGGTCGGTCACCTAGTCCGGGAGCAAACCGGCGCGGTAGCGCGTCGGATGCGAAGGCGGGAACCGCCCATACGCCACGGCGGTGTCCTGTGTGTCCTCAGGCGCGCTCGCGTTGTACCGACGAGCGATCTCATCGGCGCAGTAGAAGCCCCACGGCCCGTCTTTCTGAAACTGTCGCGACGACGTCGCCAGAATCACGCACGGCCCGTCACCGACGCCGACGAACACGTGTCGGGTCTCGGGCGGGCAGTGTATGAAGTCCCATTGCCTGAGCGGTCTCTCCTGCCCCTCCACGATCAGAATCGCCTCGCCGGCGAGCACCAGGAAGTCCTCTTGCTCCGTCTCCCAGTGGTACGTCCCGTTCGGCTCCCCTGGCGGAAGCACCTGAATCGACATACCAAGCATCGGGAAGAACGTCTCCGCCTCGAACTCATCGCATCCTGTCAACGGCAGACTGTCGCCGCGGCTTGGGCGGTGGAACCAGCGGGCATCGCGCGCGTTCATCACGAACCAGCCGATGCTCTCGGGGACGAGTCCCTCCCCATCGTCCCGCATGTCCGCCTCGGGAACCATCGACGAGATGATACGAGCGGAACCTCGGCCTTCGCGACGCGCCTACGGGAAGCATCGTGCGCTGGGCCAGTGTTCGGGAATGTCACCTGACAAAGTCTCATGTGATGCCGGATCACCGGCCGCCGCTTGCGTATCCGGACCCACCACTGACCGACGGCGTCGTCGTGCTGCGTCGGTGGGCGCGAGACGACCTCGGTTGCGTCGAGGAAGCGACCCAGGATCCCGACATACCGAAAGGGACCACCGTCCCAGCGACGTTCACGCCCACAGAAGGCCTGGCGTGGATCGAACGGCAGTGGTCGCGGCACGACGAGGGCACGGGGCTCTCACAAGCGATCGCAGACGCGGCCTCGAACGAGGCACTGGGCGCGGCCGTGTTGATGGCCCGGCAGTCCGGCACTGTCGAGATCGGCTACTGGCTGATACCTCGCGCGCGAGGCCGTGGATTCGGCTCACGCGCAGTCGGTCTCCTCGCTCGATGGGCGGTGACCGAGGCGTCGCTCGCGCGAGTCGAGGCGCTGGTTGTGCCGGACAACATCGCCTCGCAGCGCGTCTTGGAGAAAGCCGGTTTCCAGCGCGAAGGACACCTGCGCTCGTATCTCGTATTCGAGCGGCAGCGTGCGGACGCACTGATCTATTCGCTCCTTCCGAGCGACCTGTCCTGAGCCGAACCCGCCTCGGGCCGTGGCACCGCCGCTTGGGCCAGTGTTCGGGAATGTCCCTTGAAGGCGGCGCGGGCTCGCCGACCTTCTCATCCACGGTCGCCGAGGGCATTGGCGACGGCTTCTTCGAGTGTCAGCGCGCGTCCTTCCGATTGTGCTGCCTGCGCGGCGTCATCTCCGTCGAGGACGGACGCGATCCGGGCGCGCTGCTTCTTCTGTTCGGGGTAGGTGACGGCCAACCCCATCTCCTCGCTTAGCGCGTCAGAAGCTCCAAGCAGTCGCGCGGCGCGAGCGGTCTCACCCCGTTGCGCCGCAACCTCGGCCGCCACCACCATGCACCTGTGGATCTGTTCCTTTTTTCCGAGCCTTTTCGCAAGCCGCAAGGAATTGACGAGAAACGCTGCGGCCTCATCGATGTCACCCTCGGCGAGGGCCACGAGGGCCAGGTTCGACAGGGCACTCGCCTCGCCTGCCGCGTCAGCGAGTTCGCGGTACAGCTCCAGTGCTTGCTGAGAGTGCGTCCGCGCAGACTCCTGGGCGTCTTCTTCGTAGAAGACGAGGCCGAGGTTGTGAGCGACGATCGCGAGGCTCTCCGTGTCGCCGCACCTCCGCGCGACGTCAGCCGCATCGAGGTAGAGCATCCGCGCACGTTCGTCGTCGCTTTGCACGTTGCCGAGCCCGATGAGCGACCGCGCGATCACTCGATCGTCGTCGCGGGCGCGACCGAGCTCGAGACGCCGCTCGCACCACCGTTCCGCAGCCGCGAGGTCGCCCAGGCTGTTTGCGACCTTCGACGCCCCGTGAAGGAGTTCATCCGGATCGAGGGAGGCCGACTCGGCCGTCTCGAGCGCATGCCGTAGGTAACTGAGCGCCTCGCCGAAGAATCCGCGCAGGGAGAGGAAGTACCAGGTGGCTCCCGCGAGCTCGACCTCCAGGTGCTCGTCATGGTCGCGGGCCCAGCTGATCGCGCTGCGGAGGTTCTCCAGGTCGGCGTCGAGGCGTCCCAGCCACTCCTCCGTTGCCGCTCCTGACAATTCGCCGCGGCCAGTCCTCGCCTGGCCCAGATACCACTGTGCATGTCGCTCGAAGATTCGACCGGCCTCGATCTCGTCCTGGAGTCGCTCGACAGCGAATTCGCGGATCGTCTCGAGCATCCAGAAGCGGTCGCCGGTGTGGCGAAGGAGGCTCTTGTCAACGAGCGACTGCAAGACGTCCACGTCGGCGTCACAGACCTCTTCGGCCGCATCGAGGGTGCAGCCGCCGGCGAAGACCGCGAGGCGCGCGAAGAGCTGCTTCTCGTCCGCGCCGAGCAGGTCGTGTGACCATTCGATTGTCGCGCGCAGCGTTTGCTGGCGCGGGTCGGCGTCGCGGCCGCCCTTGAGCAGGTCGAGTCGCTGCGCGAGCCGGTCGAGGATCTGCGCGGGAGTGAGGACGCGGGTGCGGGCGGCGGCGAGCTCGAGAGCGAGCGGCATGTCGTCCAGCCGGCGGCAGAGCTCGGCGATCGTCTCGTCCGGCTCGAGCCGCGCGCGCTCGCAGAAGAGCTCGACCGCCTCCGGCTCGGCGAGCGGGGACACGGGGTACTCGACCTCGCCCGTGATCCGCAGCAGCTCCCGGCTCGTAACCAGGAGGCTCAGGTGGGGGCATGCCTCGAGCAGCTGCGAGAGCTCGGGCGCCGCCTCGACCACCCGCTCGAAGTTGTCGAGCAGCAGCAGGAGCTCGCGCTCGCCAACGTGCTCGGCGAGGCCATCCTTCGCCCCCAGCGTCTGCGCGATCGTCTCCCTCACGAGCGCGGGGTCGCGCAGCGGAGCGAGCCCGACCCAGAAGACCCCCGCCTTGAACGCGGCCACGAGCTCGGAGGCAACCTCGAGCGCGAGCCGTGTCTTTCCCGAGCCGCCCGGGCCCGCGAGGGTGACGAGGCGCGAGCCGTTCCGTATCAGCGCGAGGAGCTCGTCCCGCTCACGGGCCCTGCCGACGAAGGAGGAGGCCGGGCGCGGCAGGTTCGTGTTGGAGATCGTCTTCAGCGGCGCGAAGCGCTCGTTCCCGAGCTGAAAGAGCGCGACTGGCTCGTCGAAGTCCTTGAGACGGTGCTCGCCGAGCTCGATCAGCTCGCCGTCGACGAACGCCCGCGTCGCTGCCGACACGACGACCTGACCGCCGTGGCCCGAGGCGGCAATGCGGGCGGCACGGTGAAGCTCTCGACCGGCGTAGCCCTCGCCCGTCAGCTGCAGCTCGCCCGTGTGCAGCCCCATCCTCACCGCTACGGGGCCCGACGCGACGGCCTGCTGACCATCTGCTGCAGCTGCGAGCGCCTCGACAGGATCGGCGAACGCGTACAGGAATGCGTCGCCCTGCGTGTCGACCTCGACGCCGCCGCGCTCGGAAAGAGCGCCCCGCAGGAGCCGGCGGTGCTAGGCCAGCGCCTGCACATAGCCTCCCTCCCCCAGCTCGTCGATCAGCCGCGTCGAGCCCTCGATGTCAGTGAAGAGCAGTGTGACGGTGCCGGCCGGAAGATCCACACGCACGGGTCTAGATCATCCGCCGCGAAAGATCGTCCGTCCAGCCCTCCGACCCGTTCCGGCGTCGGGCCACTCGGCTGCGCCAGTGTTGGGGAATGTCCCTTGAGGCTCGAGCCTCTACCTCCCACCGCGTCTGTTCCACGGGCGGGGAGCACGGCCCGATCGCGAAGGGCCGTGCTCATTGCCTTTTAGATGCTGCGCCGCATCGACGCTGCGCTCTAGACGGTCGCGGCCGCTTCGGGCATCAGCCCGAGCTGAGTCAGCACCTGCACCTGGTCGAAATAGAGATGCTCCTCAACGATTTTGCCGCCCTGGACGCGGAACATTTGAAGTCCGCGACCGGAGAGGCGGCGGTTCGTCGCAGGAACGTCGCCACCTGGCCCACTGAGCGTGTCCTGATGCGTCCCATCGAACGTAAATCGCTGCACGCCCCACTCGCCGTCATAGATCTCGTCGTGAACGGTGAGCCTGGCGTCCGGGAACGCGTTCAGCCAAGCCATGGCATAAGCGACCGTTTCTTCGACGCCCTCTGTACGAACGTCGCCAGGCGCCTCGAACACGACCTCGTCCGCGTACGTCGCACGCAACCCGTCGGCATCGTGCGCGTTGAACGCCTCGAGCGCTTCGGCCGCGACCTGCTTCGTGTCGGCCATCAAAACCTCCTCGCATCGATTCGCACGAACATACAACATGCCAGCGATGTGGCCAACCGGAGGCCGGTCGACGAGGAGTCCGATCATCACTAGTGTCGCTTGCGCGAGGGTGCTGTCGCTTGTCTTGCCCCACTGGAGTATTCAGCCCGGAATCGCCGCGCCAACTGCGCGGAGGGACCCTTATGGGCAAAGGTTTTCGACCGGCGTCTGAGCGGCCGAAGCAAAGCACTGTTTCTGGCCCTTTTCAGTAGGGCCGAGGGATGTCCCGATAGCTAGAACGGCCACGCCGGGCTACGGCGCGAGCGCCCGTAGCGCGAGAAGCTCGAAGACGACGTTCGCGGCGGCAAGCGCGGTCTGCTGGCCGGGGCCGTCGTAGGCCGGCGCCACTTCGACGACATCGCAGCCGACCAGGTTGACGCTGCGCAGTGCGCGCAGGAACGCAAGCGCCTCGGCGGTCGAGAAGCCGGCGACCTCGGGCGTTCCCGTTCCGGGCGCGAACGCTGGGTCGAGGAAGTCGATGTCGAACGAGACGAACACGGGTCGCTCCCCCACTTTGCTTCTGACGAGCTCCGCGTAGCTTTCCGGCCCGAGTGCCCGCAGCTCCTCGCTCTCGATCACGGTGAAGCCGAGCTCCCGTGCCGTTCCCAGATCGGAGGCGGCGTAGACGGAGCCACGCATTCCGGCCTGGACCGACGCCGCCGCGTCGAGCAAGCCTTCCTCTACGGCTCGCTTGAACGTCGTACCATGGAAGTACTTCTGGCCGAAGTACGCCTCCCACGTGTCGGCGTGCGCGTCGAGCTGCACGAGTGCGAGCGAGCCGTGACGCTTTGCGAGGACGCGCAGCTCCGCAAGCGTGATCGAGTGGTCTCCGCCGAGCGCGACCGGAAAGACACTGGCGGCGACGATCGGTTCCAGCGCTTCCTCCACCTGCGCGTACGTGCGCTCGGTGTCGCCGGGCGAAACGGGAAGGTCCCCGTAGTCGACGATCGAGAGCGCGTCGACGACGTTGAGTTCGTGCACGGGGTGGTAGGGACGTATGAGCGCGGACGCCGACCGAATCGCCTCCGGCCCGAACCGCGCACCGCTGCGGTAGCTCGTCGCGGTGTCGAAGGGAATCCCATAGACGGCGGCGTCTACGCCGTCCAGATCGGTGACGTGCGGCGTGCGCATGTAAGTCCGGATCCCCGCAAAGCGAGGAATCACCTGCGCATCAAGCGGCTTGTAGGGCGGTCCCGTCACCCGCCTACGCTAACGCGCGCACCTGGCAGTTGCAGCCTGGCCTCGCCTCGGCACGACTGGGACTGTCCCCAGACACGTCCCGAGCGGGCGTGTCGCGCGCATGACTGTTTCAGACGGGATGGGTGTGCCGAGAGTGTGACTTTGCTTCCACAACCGCAACGGGCGGGCATGTCTGTTCGCCTTATGTGGCGTAGGTTCGAGGGCGGCACGCCGCGGTCCAAACTGTGGAACGGACAGGTCGGGGCGTCAGCGGGTCTGCGGGAAGCCGAGATCGACCTTCGACGTCTCCGGATCCGGCCAGCGTGACGTGACGACCTTCCCACGGGTGTAGAAGTTGATTCCTTCCGGACCGTAGATGTGCGTGTCGCCGAAAAGTGAGTTCTTCCACCCGCCGAACGAGTAGTACGCGACAGGAACGGGGATCGGCACGTTGATGCCGACCATCCCCGCCTGCACGTCGAACTGGAACTGGCGCGCGACGCCGCCGTCGCGGGTGAAGATCGCCGTTCCGTTCCCGTACGGGTTCTCGTTCACGAGGCGCACGGCCTCGTTGTAGGTCCCCACGCGCGTGACGCCGAGCACCGGCCCGAAGATCTCGTCCTTGTAGGCGTCCATCTCGGGCGTCACTTTGTCGAGCAGCGACACGCCGAGGAAGAAACCGTCGCCGTCCGGTGCGGACTCGCGACCGTCCGCCACCACATCGGCACCTTGATCGCGCGCACCGTCGATGTACGACGCCACCTTGTCGCGGTGCTCCCGCGTGACCAGCGGTCCCATCTCGACGTCGGGCTCCAGACCGTTTCCGACCTTGATCTTCGGCAGCCGCTCCTGGATCGCCTTGACCAGCCGGTCGGCGGCGTCTCCCACTGCGACCACCTGCGAGACCGCCATGCAGCGCTCGCCCGCAGAGCCATAGGCGGCGCTCACCGCTGCGTCGGCGGCCATCTCGATGTCCGCGTCCGGCAGCACGATCATGTGGTTCTTCGCGCCGCCGAGCGCTTGCACGCGCTTCCCGTGCTTCGTACCGGTCTCGTAGACGTAGCGGGCGATCGGCGTCGAGCCGACGAACGAGACCGCCTGAATGTCCGGATGCTCGAGCACCGAATCCACTGCGACCTTGTCGCCGTGGACGACGTTGAAGACGCCGTCGGGCACGCCGGCTTCCTTCAGTAGCTCGGCGGTGTAGAGCGAGGCCGACGGATCCTTCTCGGACGGCTTGAGGACGAACGAGTTGCCGCACGCGAGCGCCGGAGCCCACATCCACATGGGAACCATCGCCGGGAAGTTGAACGGCGTGATCCCGGCCACGACGCCGAGCGGCTGCCGGATCGAGTAAACGTCGACCCCGGTCGAGGCCTGCTCGGAAAAGTCACCCTTGAGCAGCTCAGGAATACCGCAGCAGAACTCGATCACCTCGAGCCCGCGCGCGACCTCCCCCATCGCGTCTGACAGAACCTTTCCATGCTCCGCGGTCAGGATGCGCGCGATGTCCTCGGCGCGATCGTGGACGAGCTCGCGGATCTGGAAGAAGATCGCCGTCCGCTTCGACAGCGACATCGAGCGCCACGCCGGAAACGCTTCCTTGGCGGCTTGCACCGCGCGGTCGATCTCCTCTGGCGACGCGAAGTCCACAGCGCCCGTCTGGTGGCCGAGCGCCGGGTTGTAGACCGGCCCGCTCCGTCCGGACTCGCCCTCGACGAGCCGGCCGCCGATCCAATGGCTGATGCGCTTGACGTCCTGTGCCCGCTCGATGGGCGGAGTGGCTAGCTCGGTCATCTCATCCTCCTTGCGTGACCCGCCCAGGGTACCGCGGACACGATGCATGGGTTCAGGCGGCCCCCTCACACCTACCTGGCTCGGGGGACCCCTCAGCCGCTTGGCTTGCATAACGTCCAAGCCTGCGCAAGACTCACTTGTCACAAAAGGCAAGGGAGGTCCGGATGCCGAGTTTTAGTGTCCCTAGTCCGCTACCTCAGGAGGATCCCCAGGGCGGAGCGCTCAATCTGACGCGTTTTGCCGGGATCGGCGCGGTGATCGTAGGGCTCATCACGGCGATCAATCCAATCTGGGATGAGATCTTCGGCGGCAATACGCCTGATTGGGCAAAGACCGTAGTGATGACCGCCGTCATCGGCAGCTTCACCGTCATCGCTGCTTCAGACATTCTCGGCCGGGGCTACGCCGCGGGGGCACGCGGCGAAATAATCCCGATGCCCACGGGGCTCACCGCCACTTACAAGCCCGGCACCAACGACAGGGCGCAGGTCGCCGTTACTGCCGTCCGATTCAGGCGTGCCGAAGATGACAGCGCGGAGTTCTTGATCGTAAAGGAAGACGATTCAACTGCGTGGGCCGGCCGGGACGAGCTTGATTTCCCCTCGGGTGCCGCGCCCTCAACGCATCAAGAAGAGGTGACGATCACTAAGAAACGGCTGAGGGGCGGGAAGTAGACCCGGTCGGCGCGCGAGCACCTCCGAAGCCGCATGGTTCAGCGCGATTCGACGCGGATTTCGCTGTACCGCGGATAGGGTCAGCCGGATGAGGTGCGTGCCGGCCCTGTTGCTGCTCCTTGCGCTCGCAAGCTGCGGCGGAGGGACCAAGCAGTCGGCGGGAACGCCGACCCGCCCGGCTCCCGCCCCGGCTGAAGGCGCAGCGCCCTGGCCCGCTCCGCCCAACCCGATGGAACTCACGCGCAAAGCAGGGCTGACCCCGGAGACGCACGAGTTCGTGAACTTCCACGTGCATGCCCACCTCGATGTCTTCGTGAACGGCGAGCCTGTCACGGTGCCGGCTGCGATCGGGATCGACATCGCCGACCCGGCTGTCAAGAAGTTCAAGGAGCCGGACGGCTCGACGGCTTACGGCGGCATCAGCCCGCCGTGCGCGCAGCCCTGCATCTCACCGCTCCACACGCACGCCACGGACGGCGTCCTGCACACAGAGGCGAAGGAAGACCGGCCGAACACGCTGGGCGAGTTCTTCGTGGAGTGGAACGTCCGTCTGAACAAGCGTTGCGTCGGCGGCTATTGCAAGCCGACGGCACCGATCGCGATCTACGTGAACGGTGGACTGTACGACGGCGACCCGCGCGAGATCGCGCTCGAGGACAAAGAGGAGATCGCGATCGTGATCGGCACGCCGCCGACCGACATTCCGTCCAGCTTCGGCGGAGGCTAAGCTCCGCCCGTGGCGACGGTCGAAACCAACAGCGAGCTCGGGCGTCAGATTGTCGCGGACGCCAAGGAATACGTCCTCCACTCGTGGTCGGTGCAGGACGCGCTCGACCCGATCGCGGTAGCCGGCAGCGAGGGCCGGTACTTCTGGGACCACGACGGGAAGCGATACCTCGACTTCGCCTCCCAGCTAGTGAACGTCTCCATCGGTCACCAGCACCCGAAGATCGTGGCCGCGATCAAGGAGCAGGCGGAGAAGCTCTGCACGATCGGCCCGCCGATGGCGACCGAAGCCCGCTCCACGCTCGCGCGGATGCTCGCCGAGGTCACACCCGGCGACCTGCAGATGTCGTTCTTCACGAACGGCGGCGCCGAGGCGAACGAGAACGCGATCAAGCTGGCGCGCTGGTACACCGGCCGTCACAAGGTCATCGCGCGCTACCGCTCCTACCACGGCGCGACGGCCGGCGCGATCACGCTCACGGGCGACCCGCGCCGCTGGCCGGCCGAGCCCGGCATCCCCGGCGTCGTGCGCATGCTCGACCCGTACACCTATCGCTGCCCTGCGGGCCACCCCGACCCGTGCCCGGTCTGCACGGGCGCGCCGCACCTCGAGGAGATCTTGCAGTACGAAGGTGCGCAGAACGTCGCAGCCGTGATCCTCGAGACGGTCGTCGGAACAAACGGGATCATCGTCCCGCCGGACGGCTACCTCCCGGCGATCCGGGAAGTCTGCGACCGGCACGGCATCCTGCTGATCGCCGACGAGGTCATGGCCGGCTTCGGCCGCACTGGCAAGTGGTTCGGGGTCGACAACTGGGACGTCGTCCCGGACATCCTGACCGTCGCCAAGGGAATCAACTCCGGCTACGTCCCGCTCGGCGCCATGATCGTGCGGGAGCACATCGCGGACTGGGTGCGCGACAAGTACTTCGCCGGCGGGCTCACGTACTCAGGGCATCCGCTCGCGTGCGCTTCCGGCATCGCGTCGATCGAGGCGTTCAAGGAAGAGGGAATCGTCGAGCACGCGGCCGAGATGGGCGGCGTCTTCGCAGAGCAGCTGCGCGCGCTTCAGGACAAACACCCTTCGATCGGCGACGTGCGGGGGCTCGGGTGCTTCTGGGGGCTCGAGCTCGTCAAGAACCGCGAGACGCGGGAGCCGCTCGTTCCCTTCAATGCGACCGGCGAGGCGTTCGCTCCAGTTGCGCGCACGTCCAAGGCGGCGCTCGACCGCGGCCTCTACCTGATGACGCACTGGAACGTCGTCATGGTCTGCCCGCCGCTGACGATCACGCGCGACGAGATCGACGAGGGAATCGGGATCCTCGACGAAGCCCTCGCTGTCGCGGACGAGCACACCGTCTGACGTCTTGGCCGCGCCCTAAAGTTCGGCTGTGGTCGAGAGAGTCGTCGAGCTGTGCCTGCGTTGCGGCGCCGAGATGGAGTGGCGCCATGCGACCTGGCAATGTTTGAAGTGCCGGTTCAAGCTCGGTTGCTGCGAAGGCGAGTGCCCGGACGACTAGCGACGTCGATCTCGTCGTCCTCGCGTTCGTCGCGGGGCAGGACGTGCCACTGGAAGGTCGCGATCGTCGGGCTGCGCTGCGCCGTGCCCTCTTCGTCTTCGCGGCCGGCGGCGACCTTCACCGCGAGCCCACGCTCGACGATCCGGCCGTGCTCGAGCTCGCACGCGACCTCGACACGCCGGAGCGGAGGCAGGCTCTGACGTCGGCGGTCGCGACGCTCGAGGCCGAGCCCGAAGCGCTCGAGCGGCTCCGTGACCCGGACGTCGCATGGCGCGCCTATGCCTGCGCGCTGCTGGCCGATGCGCTCGGAGAGGATGCCGAGGACTAGCGCAGACCGCTTTGCGCCGAGCTCGGCCGAGCTGCGAGATAGGCGATAACCGCGAGGAGCGCGATCGCAGCGACCACGCCT